>Ga0055584_100000112_pt1 | contig 75394 bp, 79 predicted proteins | sample OSDHelmetaG_FD_58716 | JGI IMG/M metagenome (GOLD analysis project Ga0055584, IMG submission 58716) | Pelagic marine sediment microbial communities from the LTER site Helgoland, North Sea, for post-phytoplankton bloom and carbon turnover... | ecosystem: Environmental > Aquatic > Marine >... | reverse complement strand
GAACTCACGACTTCAACCTTGGCAAGGTTGCGCTCTACCCCTGAGCTACGCCCGCGTGAGAAGGGGACACATAGCGCGGCCCTCGCGATTTGGCAAGAACAGCCGACCCCTTGCGTGCCGGCATTCGGCAGGTATCGTTGCGTACCATGGGCCACGCCAGCGAAAGCGACCTCTTCGAGCGGTTGCAAGACCTTGGGATCGAAAGTACGACCCACCGCCATCCGCCGGTCTTCACGGTGGACGAGAGCCGGCTGCTGCGCGGCCAATTGCCGGGCGCCCATTGCAAATCGCTCTTTCTGAAGGACAAGAAAGACCAATTGTGGCTTTTGGTGGCGCAGGAAGATCGACCGGTCGATCTCAAGATTCTGCCCAAAAACATCGGTTCGGCGCGGCTTTCTTTCGGCAAGCCCGAGCTTTTGTTTGAGGTCCTCGGCGTGGAACCGGGGTCGGTCACACCCTTTGCCCTGATCAACGATCGCACGGGTCGGGTCCGAGTCGTCCTCGACAAGGGCATGTTGGAACATGACCTGCTCAATTATCACCCGCTCGCGAATACCGCGACGACGGCCATTGCCGCGGCCGATTTGGTGCGCTTCATTCGGTCCTGCGGCCACGATCCCTTGATTCTGGATTTCGATGATCTGATCTAGGCGTCATATGGCAATTGGCCGGGGCAGTGCTTATGTTGGAGCCAACGCGAAGCGGCCCGTCCGCCTCGCCCCGGACACCCAAAAGTCGGAAATATTATGGTTGAACCATTAATCGGCGCTGCCGCCGCTGCCCCGGACCTCATTAAGGACAGCGATAGCCAGAACTTCATGGCCGATGTCATCGAGGCCTCCAAAGACGTTCCCGTCATCGTTGATTTTTGGGCCCCCTGGTGCGGCCCTTGCAAACAACTCGGTCCGGTCATCGAGAAAGTGGTCAAAGCCGCGCAGGGCAAGGTCAAGCTGGTTAAGGTCAATATCGACGACAGCCCGGAGATTGCCCAGCAGTTGCGCATTCAATCGATCCCGGCCGTGTTCGCGTTCCATCAGGGACAACCTGTCGATGCCTTTGTTGGCGCCCAACCGGAAAGCCAGATCAAGGCTTTTGTCGAGAAGCTTGCCGGCGGCATTGGCCCGTCACCGGTTGATGAGGCGCTCGAAGCGGCGAAAGCCGCCCTGGACGAAGGCGAAGTTGCGGCCGCGGGCAACCTCTACGGTCAAGTCGTGCAGGCCGACCCCGGCAATCCTGAAGCCATCGGCGGCCTAGTCCGTTGCTATGTCTTGAACCGCGACCTCGATCACGCAAAGCAGACCCTCGACCTCACGCCCGAGGAACATGCCGAACATCCGGCGATTGTCGCGGCGCGCTCGGCGCTCGCTCTCGCGGAACAGGCGAGCAATGCTGGCGACCCAACCGAGTTGCGTGCTGCCGTGGACGCCGATCCAACCAACCATCAGGCCCGCCACGACTTGGCCGTGGCCCTTATGGGCAACGGCGACAACGAAGGGGCCATCGATCAGCTATTGGAGATCATGAAGACCGGTGCAGATTGGAATGAAGGCGCCGCCAAAACTCAAATCCTGAAGATTTTCGAGGCGCTCGGCCCAACCGATGATCTCACCAAGAGTGGTCGACGGCGCCTTTCCGCCCTCCTTTTTTCGTGACTCATTTCATCGATACACCGGCGTTTGCCGACCTACCGCAAACCATTCCGGTCTTTCCGCTGCCCGGACTGCTGTTGTTGCCCGGTGGGCAGTTGCCCTTGCATCTTTTTGAAGAGCGCTATCGTGACTTGATTCGCGATGCCATCCGCGGAGACCGGATGATCGGCATCATGCAGCCGCGCGATCCCAACAACAGCGAGTGGGCGCCCACGCTTTACGGAATCGGTTGCCTAGGCCGTATCGTCTCTTTCCGTGAATCGGAAGATGGCCGCTACTTCATCACGCTGACCGGCGTGTGCCGCTTTGATGTCACCGGCGAGGTGCCGGGTGAAACCCAATACCGGCGTTTCAACGTCAACTACGAATCCTACGCCAACGACATGGCCGAGGACCGCGACGACGTGACCGGCTTGATTGATCGCGACGCTTTCATGCCATCGCTCAAGGCGTTCCTGACGCAGTTTGAAGTCAACGTCGATTGGGATGCGCTGGAAAAAGTCGACGACGCGCCGCTGATCCGCTCGCTCGCGATGACCTGCCCATTCGAGCCCAGCGAAAAGCAGGCCATACTTGAAGCCGAAACACCCGCTGATCGGGGCCGCCTGATCGCCGCCTTGATTCAAATGGCGGCTGTCGATCCTGGTGATGACGAAGACCGCAAGCTGCAATAGGAGAGTGCGATGACCGGCACCCCCGAAGTTGACCCGCGCCTGCTAGAAATCCTGGTCTGCCCGCTGACCAAACAACCGCTACGGTACGATCGCGAGCAGCAGGAATTGATCAGTGACGCGGCCCATCTCGCCTACCCCATCCGCGACGGCATTCCCATCATGCTGATCGACGAAGCGCGTCAGTTGGATGACAACAGCAAGTAACAACCCGCCGCGGCCAACCGAAATCAAATTGCGGAAAGCCGACAAGACCCTGGTGGTGTCTTTTGAAAGCGGCGAGGCATTTACCCTCAGCGCCGAGTACCTGCGCGTCGAAAGCCCGTCGGCAGAAGTACAGGGGCACGCGCCCGACCAAAAAGTTCTCGTACCTGGCAAACGTTACATCGGGATTGAGAATGTCGAACCGGTCGGCCATTACGCCGTCCGTCTTTTGTTCAATGACGGGCACGACACCGGCATCTACAGCTGGACGTATCTCTATCAATTGGGTCGCGAGTTCGATCAACGGTGGGAACGCTACCTGACCCAAATGGACGACCAGGGTCTGTCGCGAGAACTTGCTTAGCTAGACCGGCAGTCCTTCGAGCAACTTCGGTTTGGTTCCAACGCTGCCACGCGCATGGGCCATGAAGAATTTCTTGACCCCGGGCAATCGATCGACCGCCGCCAAACCAAGGCCGCGCGCGAGCTTCACTGGCTTGATGTCATTGGAGAACAGCCGATTGAGCCCATCGGTCACCGCCAACAAGGTGATGTTGTCGAGACGCCGCCAAGCCTCGTAGCGGCGCAACACATCGACCTGACCAATATCGAGACCCAAACGCGCGGCCTCGACGATGACCTCAACCAGCGCCGCGACATCGCGATAGCCAAGATTGAGGTTTTGCCCGGCAAGGGGATGCAGACCGTGTGCCGAGTCGCCTACCAATGCCAGGCGCGGGGCAACGTATTGGTGGGCCAGAGAGACACGCAAGGGGTAGCTCCAGCGGCGCCCCACCACGTTCACCTTGCCCATGAAGTCACCGTAACGGCGGCGCATCTCTCCATCGAAGGCATCCCCTTCGAGGCTCATGATGCGCGCCGCATCGGCCGTCTTTTCTGTCCACACTAGGGACGAGCGGTTGCCCAAAAGCGGCAGGATGGCGAAGGGCCCGGGCGGAAGAAAATGTTCGTGGGCAATGCCACGATGGGGCCGTTCGTGTTCGACCGTGGCGATGAGCGCCGTCTGGCCATAGTCCCACCGGGTGGTCCGAATGCCGGCGGCATCGCGCAACGCCGACCGCACACCATCGGCAGCGATCACAAGATTGGCAGCAATCTGCCGGCCGTCCGAAAGCGATGCGAGCGCCCGCGCACCACTTCGATCAATCGAGTCGACAGCGACCTTGGGCATGATTTCGACGCCTGACGTGCGCTGCGCAACCTCAAACAACGCGCCGCGTGTGTGCCGATTCTCCAACATGAACCCCAACGGCGCATCGCCGAGGTCAGCATGGTCGAAGTGTAAGAAGAACGGCGACTGTCCCTCCGACACGCGAATCTCTTGGATCGGCTGGGCATGCGCGGCCATGCCGTCCCACATCCCGGTGGTCGAGAGCAGGCGCTGCGAGGCGTAGGCGATGGCCGATGCCCGACCATCGAACGGCGCACTCACCAGCACCGCCGGGTCTTCCCGGTCGACCAAGACCACGTCGAGACCGACCTCAGCGAGGATCGGTGCCACGGCCGAGCCCACCATGCCGCCGCCCACCACCAAGACGTCGCAACGACGGGCCGAATTCTTTGCTGTCACCATGGCCTGATCATAAGCCCTGCGGGGCCTGCGGGAAATGGCTGTGGCGATCGGTCACGCAAGCGTTTGGCCAGCAAAATATCTTTTTATTTGTATTAGTTACGGACGATTCTTAAGATGGCGCCACGATGATTAACCCGCGTTTTGATGCCCTTGGTGAGAGCCCCTTTGAGCGCCTCAACCGGCTCATCGACGGGGTCAAACCCGGCAAACCACCCATCCTCATGTCGCTCGGCGAACCGCAGCACCCCTATCCCGACTGGGTCGGCGAAGTTTTGCACGACCACCGCGGCGATTACGGCGCCTATCCCGCCCTTCGAGGCAGCGAGGATTTTCTCCGCGCGGTGGCCGATTGGCTGGCGCAACGCTTCGCCCTACCGGAGAACCTGATCACCTGGGACAAACACATTGTGCCCCTTTCGGGCACCCGCGAAGGCTTGTTCTTTGCGCCGCAAATCATCGTGCCGCGCCGCAAAAACGATCGGCAGCCGGCCGTCCTTATTCCCAATCCGTTTTACCATGCCTACGCCGGTGCGGCGGTCGCTGTGGGCGCAGAACCCGTTTACTTGCCGGCGACCCGCGACACCGGGTTCATGCCCGATCTCGATAGCCTCGACGAAACGCTGCTGGCGCGCACGGCGGCGTTCTACATCTGCTCGCCCGCCAACCCACAAGGCACCGTGGCGAGCCAAGCCTATCTCGAACGTCTCATCGACATGGCGCGACGGCACGACTTCGTCGTGCTCGCTGACGAATGTTACTCCGAGATCTACGCCGACACGCCCCCGCCCGGCATGTTGCAAGCCGCCGCTGCGTCGGGCGGCCTGGACAACGTGCTGGTGTTTAACTCGCTTTCCAAACGCTCCAGCGTGCCGGGCCTGCGATCTGGATTTATGGCTGGCGACGCCGACATCGTGCAGCGTGTGCGCACGTTGCGCAGCTACGGCGGGGCGCTCCCGTCGGTACCCGTGCTCGCGGCATCAGCGGCGCTTTGGCGCGACGAAGACCACGTCGTTGAGAACCGCGCTCTTTACGTCCGCAAGTTCGATATCGCCGAACGCATCATCGGCAACCGGTTCGGATTCTACCGTCCCGATGGCGGATTCTTTTTGTGGCTTGAGGTTGGCGATAGCGAATCGGCAACCGCAACGCTATGGCGCGAGGCCGGCCTTAAGGTTCTGCCCGGCGGCTATGTCGCCCGCGACGTGCCTAACGAGCCTAACCCCGGTGCACCCTATATCCGTCTTGCCCTGGTGCATGACGACGCGACGACCGAAGAAGCCCTTACCCGATTGAGCAGTGTATTGCCCTCATGACAACAACCCAGAACACCACGTTTCTCCCCGCCGGCGCGACGGCATTCTTCCGGCGACGCCTTATTGAACTGTGCGGTCTCGGCCTGTTCGCCGGTGCCGGGCTTTTCACGGCGGCGCTCGTCACCTTCTCGGCGGATGATCCAAGCTTCAATAACGTTTCGACGGCGGCCACCACCAATATCCTTGGTCCGGTCGGTGCCCATCTCGCCGACCTCAGCTTGCAATTTGTCGGCGCGGCATCGGCTTTGGTGGTGCTGACCTTCGCGGCATGGGCGTGGCGTTTGACCAGCCATCGTGGTCTCCCGTTCGGCTGGGTTCATATTGTCTTGCTGCCGATCGCCACCATCCTCGCGTCTGGTGCGTTCAGTGGCCTAACCCCCGTCCTTCAATGGGGTGTTGCCGCGGGTGTCGGCGGTGTCGCCGGACTCCTCGTGCAGAACGGACTCACGCAGGCCGGCACGATGATCGGCCTAGGGGCAAACGGTTGGTTAGCGGCGGTCGTCCTTGGCGTGCTGGCAATGCCCACCGCCCTGTTCGCCCTTGGTTTGTCGCCCCGTGAATGGCGGTCGATCTTTTCTCGGTTTCGTTGGGTGGCAACGCTCGCGGCACGCGCCGGACTGTGGACGGTTGCGCGGGTGCGCGGTGCCGCCGCGGCACGCCCGTTCCGGGCGCCGACCGAGCGCCGCGAACCCGTTCTTCATGGCAGCCGCGCCGAGCCAAGCCTGCTCCACCGGCCCGAACCGGCAGCAGAAGCGCTTGTTGAAGAAGACCGGCCGACCGAACCGCTCGTCCGCACCAGTGCACCCCGTGAAGCGCCGGAAGTCGCCGCACCGGTGACGCGGGTCGCCAAGACCTTGCCTCGCCTGCGCAAGGGCAAGCGCGCCGCGGCCGAAGCCCAGGCCACCTTGGACCTCGGCGCGGCCAATGAAGTGACGCTGCCGCCCTTGAATCTGCTGACGGAATCAAAAGTTAGCCGCGCCACTATTAGCGAAGACGCGCTCGAACAAAACGCCCGTATGCTTGAAGGCGTCCTAGAAGACTTCGGCGTCCGCGGTGAAATCACCAAAGTGCACCCCGGCCCGGTTGTGACGTTGTACGAACTGGAACCGGCGCGCGGCACCAAGGCAAGCCGCGTCATTGGCCTGGCCGACGATATCGCGCGATCGATGAGCGCCATTTCGGCGCGCGTCGCGACCATCCCCGGGCACAACGCGATTGGGATTGAACTGCCCAACACCCGCCGCGAAACGGTCTACCTGCGCGAGCTGATTTCCAGCGCACAATACGAAGACAAAAACTCTGCGCTGACGTTGGCGCTCGGCAAAGACATCGGGGGTGATCCTGTCTTCGCTGACCTCGCCCGCATGCCCCACTTGCTGGTTGCCGGGACCACGGGATCGGGCAAGTCGGTAGCGGTCAATTCGATGATCTTGTCGATCCTCTACCGGATGACGCCGGAGCAGTGCCGCTTGATCATGATCGATCCGAAGATGCTTGAGTTGTCGGTCTATGACGACATCCCGCATCTGCTGGCACCGGTTGTCACCGAACCGGGCAAGGCCGTCGTCGCCTTGAAATGGGCGGTGCGCGAAATGGAACAGCGCTATCGCGCCATGTCGCATCTCGGTGTGCGCAACATCGCGGGCTACAACCAACGCTTGGCCGATGCCAAGAAAAAGGGCGAGAACCTGAACCGCACGGTGCAAACCGGCTTCGACGAAGAGACCGGCGAACCGGTCTTTGAAGAACAGCCGCTTGATCTCGAACCGTTGCCGTTCATTGTGGTGGTGGTCGATGAGATGGCGGATCTCATGCTGATCGCCGGCAAAGAGATCGAGGCCTCTGTCCAACGGCTCGCGCAAATGGCACGCGCCGCCGGTATCCACCTCATCATGGCCACACAACGACCATCGGTCGATGTCATCACCGGCACGATCAAGGCGAACTTCCCGACGCGGATCAGTTTTCAAGTGACGTCAAAAATCGACAGCCGAACGATCCTCGGCGAACCGGGTGCTGAAACACTGCTCGGGTCGGGCGACATGCTCTACATGCTGGCAGGCGGCAAGATCAGCCGCGTGCATGGCCCCTTCGTCAGCGACGGCGAGGTCGAAAAGGTGGTCAATCATCTGCGCAGCCAGGCAGCGCCCTCGTACATTGAATCGATTACCGAGGAACCGGATACGCCGTCAACCGGCGGCGGTAGCAGCGGCAACGATAAAGAAGATGAGATGTATGACCGCGCGGTCGATCTGATCTGCCGTGAGGGCAAGGCCTCAACCAGTTTCGTTCAACGCCATCTGCAGATTGGCTACAATCGCGCCGCCAGGATTATCGAACGCATGGAGGCCGAGGGCGTTGTCAGTCAAGCCAATCACGTCGGCAAACGCGAAGTACTTGCCCGCGTGATCCCGCGCGAAGAACAATAGGCGCATGATCCATTTCCTGCGTTGCCGGGTCATCCCGGCACTGCTCCTCGCCTGCCTTTCGATCGGCGGCGCGACCGCCCAGGTTGCCTTGTCCGAAGCCGACCGCGAAGTGTTGACGCGCATTGAACAGACCCTCAATGACGTTCGCTCGATGCACGCTCGGTTCGTCCAGTTTGACGAGGCCGGCGGTGTGGTGTCGGGCGAATTCTATTTGAGACGGCCAGGACAGCTTCGGTTTGAGTACACGCCGCCGTCGCCCATCCTGATTGTCGCCACCGGTCGCACGCTGGTCTTTTTTGACGCCGAACTCGATCAAGTGACCTACCTGCCGCTTTCGGCAACGCCCCTGGCATTCTTGGTTGCAGACCAGTTTTCATTTGCGCGTGACGATATTCAGATATCTCGGATCCAGCGTGACCCCGGGGTTATCAGCGTCGCGATCATCGACCCCGACAACCCCGGCGAGGGCGAAATCACTCTAATCTTCAGCGATGCCCCCCTGGCACTGCGTCAGTGGCGGGTGGTTGACGCCCAAGGGCGAAGGACAACCGTCGCGCTATCAGAGGTCCGGACAAACCTGGCGCTCGACGACGAACTCTTTCGATTCGTCGACCCCAATCCGTTTCGCCACTCCGATCCTGAGAACGGGCCTTGAAAGCGTTGCCGGAATACCCTTCTATCTAATCTTCCGGACCGAACTCCGCTTCATTCACCGGCCTCACCGGCAGGATCATTGATGACTGCACGCAAACCCGTTGTCGGCATACCAGCCAGCGTGTTCAACATGCGCCAGCTGCCCCTGCACGCGATCGGCCATTCCAACGCCACCGCCGTTGCGCGGGTCGCACAGTGTCACCCCATGGTCATTCCGGCTTTGGGGGACGACATCGATGTAACCGACGTTGTCGGGCATCTCGACGGCCTACTGCTCACCGGCGGCGCCTCCAACATCGAACCGCATCATTACGAGGGACCGCCCGCGCGCGATGGCGATATGCACGACCCGGATCGTGATTCGATGGCCTTGCCGCTCATCCGCGCCGCCGTTGATGCCGGCGTCCCGATCTTTGCGATCTGCCGCGGGTTTCAGGAATTCAATGTCGCGCTCGGCGGCACCTTGCATCAGTTTCTGCACGAGGTGCCGGGCCGGTTCGATCACCGTCGCGACCGGACAAAACCCCTCAAAGATCAGATGGGGCCGTGCCACGACATCGCGCTCCTCAAGGACGGGATCTTGGCCGGGTTGGCCGGCGGCGAAACGGTGGACGTCAACTCGTTACACGGTCAGGGCATCGACAAAGCCGCGCCGGGCACAACGGTTGAAGCGGCGGCGCCCGATTCGACGATCGAAGCCCTAAGCGTCAACGGCACCGAAACGTTTACGGTGGGCGTGCAGTGGCACCCCGAATTTGATCCCGAAGAAAATCCGTTCTACCGCGCGCTGTTTGAAGCATTTGGTGCTGCAGCTCGCGCTCGCACAGAACAACGCCGGGGCACCTGATGAGCAATGAGATCGATGACGACGAGGAAGATGTCTACGATGAAGTCCTCGACCAGCAAGTCCAGCGCCTGACCATCATGGCGCGCTTTGCGCGCACGGTGATCGATACCCCCTGGTTCAGTCGAATCGGCACGCCGCTTAGCGCAGACGACAAAGCAACGGCGACGGCCTATTTGAGTGCAGCCGGTTTTCCCGATGCTGCCGTGGCGCCGGTTGAAAGCTGGGAAGAAGCCGTGACCGTTGCAGAAAATCCAAACTGGAACAGCGATTGGTGGGAAGCCGAGGAACAACTCAAGGCCGCCTTAATCGCGCGCTCATTGGATCACGTGCACGAATCCGAACTCGCCAACGCCCTCAACCATCTTTCTGCCCAATGTGCAGGGGTCGCGGTCGACGCCATCAGCAATGCCGCGATTGACGCAGGGTTCCAACCAGAAACGGACGAAGAAGCGTTTCTCAACGCCGCGGCCGGCTGGGCCGTGGCCGGAGCATACCAAGCCGCCCTCGTTCTCGGCGCCGGCGCAGAGGGCGATCATCCGTTCGCTTTGAAGTTTCGGCTCTTCGAAAGCGGTCGCCTCCCCTTCGGGGTTGTTGGCACCACGTTTTCGATTTTCTGAGCGACCGGCATGGGCCTACGCGTCGCGTCGTGGAACATCAATTCGATCCGTCACCGGTTGAACCTCGCGCGACGTTTTGCGCGAACATGGCAGCCCGACGTCATGTGTTTTCAAGAAACAAAGGTCGTGAACGAGAAATTTCCTCGCGCGGGCTTTGAGGACCTCGGCTATCGGCACTTCGCTATTCATGGCCAAAAGGGTTACCACGGGGTGGCCATCATCTCGCGCGTTCCGCTTGAGTCTGTTGGAACAAAGCAATGGTGCGGCAGCGACGACACGCGGCACGTTTTCGCCACGCTCCCTGGCGGCATCGAGTTGCACAACTTCTACATTCCGGCTGGCGGCGATGTTCCCGACACCGCCGCAAACCCGAAATTCAAAGAGAAGATTCAGTTCTACCGCGAACTTGAGACGTGGGGGCAAAAACTCAATGCAACACCGCGGCTCCTCGTTGGCGATCTCAACGTCGCCCCCCTAGAGACAGACGTGTGGTCGCACAAACAATTGTTGCGGGTCGTTTCGCACACCCCCATCGAGGTCGAACATTACGACCGCGCCTTCGCCGCACACAGTTGGATCGATGCGATGCGTGAAATCGTGCCCCCCGAGGACCAGCTCTATACGTGGTGGAGTTACCGGGCGCCTGATTGGCGGCGCGCCAACAAAGGCCGCCGCCTGGACCACGTATGGGTCAACAATGCGCTGCGGCCGAAACTGACGACGGTGGAAGTCGCACACCGCGTCCGCGGCTGGAAAAATCCGTCAGACCACGCGCCGGTATTGGTCGACTTCGAGACCTAGGTTAATCCGAGGCACGACCCAGGGCGCGGGCGAGTTGGGAATTGGTGCGCTCTACGCGCGCCGCCAATTCGCGCATGATCTCCACCGCCATTTCAGGAAACTCGCGAACCAGGCGGAAGAATAGTTCTTTCGAGATTCGCAATACGGTGACATCGGTCAGGGCGCGGACGGTTGCGGTTCGCGGCACATCGCAAAGAATCGCAATCTCGCCGACGAAATCGTGCTTCTTCGCCTTTGCGACGGAGGTCAAATCAGCGCCCGGTGCGGTCGAGATGAGAACGTCGCACTCACCTTCAATAATGATGAACGCCGCATCGCCCATGTCCCCTTCGGTGCAGAGGTCTTGATCGGTCCGAAAGGTCAGTCGTTCACTGGTGAACGCCAGCAGCTTTAGCTTTGACGGTTCAAGATTTGCGAACAGCGGCACATTGCGCAGGAGTTCGACTTCTTCGTTCAAGCTCACGCGATTCTCCCCTAAGAAGCTTTGTCTTCGATTAGCTTCGTCAACCCGTCGCCGGCATTTAGTTCTTCGTAGGTTCCGGACTTCACCATCTTACCGCTTCTCATGACCACGACACGATCGAACAGGGCGGCAAGGTCGGGTTGTTGCAGCAACCAAATGAGGCCGCGACCTTCGAACTCCTTTACCAAGCGCTCCGCTAAACGACCCAGAGTCGACGAATCCAGGGCCGACAGGCCGTCGGAAACGATGAGCAGGTCAGGCCGCTTGATCACCGAGCGGGCGAGAATAAGTTTTTGCCGCTGTGCCGGCGTCAGGCGTGTCCCGGCAATACCGACATGGAAGTTAAGACCGACTCGCACGACGGTCTCATGAAGGTTGGTCTCCTCGATCACATCGGACAACAACTGTCCGACACGCGTCGCTGCTTCCGCTTCGCCGTAGGAGACCTTCCCGAACAAGATGTTGTCCTGCAGATTGCTCGCACCGATGTAGTTATCGGGATCGTAGATCTGGATCGCGCCGCTAAGGTCTTCCGGCAAGTTCTCCGCAAAGACACGCCGTGCGTCTAGGATTTGGGCCTGGAAGTCTTCGGTCACGATCCCCAAACGATGGCGGGCGGGTATGATGAGGAACGGCAACGACATCAACCGACCGCGTTCGTCCGGTTTCAGTTGGTCGAGATGGTCTTTGCCGACCCGACCAAGAATCGCCTGATAGAGCGGCAAATCTTCCGACGAGATGAAACTAAACTGCTGGAAGAACTCGTGATCCGGCGGCAAGTCAGCAAATAGTTCGACCATCGTGGCGGCGACCTGATGGCCGGTTTGCAGCATCGTCTCGGTGAGGCCCGCTTTCTCCAGCACCTCTAGCACATAGGCATTCTCACCCAGCCGGTCCATGTTGAATGCATCGCCAACCGGGTTGCCGAACAACAGATTCTCACCCACCGTTGCATTGGTGTTGTAGAGCGCCGGATCGAAGCGTTCGACCAAATGGCCCGCCGATTCGTCGGCATCCAAGCGTTCCCGCAATCGCTTGCGCGCCCGCAACACGGCGGCCGCGAGGTCGGGCTCCTCCACCGGATCGATCGTGCCGCGTAGGCCAAATTGATAGACGTCACTGGTGAGTTCCACCATATCGAGGACGTCCAGCGCGCGGGCCGCCAGGGCCTCCGGGCCGTCGGCACCGGCGGCGGCGTAGTCCGTCCATTCGGCACGAACATCGTCCGTGCTGTTCCCAGCAGCGTTCGATTCCGCGGTACTGGCTTCGTGTTCGGCCGCTTCATCTTCGTCCGCGTTTGCTTCGATCTGCCGATGCCGCAGACCGTAATAAAGGTTGTCGCCAATTGTCGCTGCAAAGACGAAGCCGCCCGGACCGACATACGACATGCGACGGCCGATGATCGACTCCGGCGCTTTCGCCATGTCGGTGCCGCCGATCGTGATGGAGCCCGCGGAGGGTCGCACCAGTCGCGCCAGCAACATGGCGACGTCTTCGCGCCCGCTGCCGGGCGAGCCCATCAGCCCAATGCGTTGATCAAGCGAGAACTCTAGACTCGCGCTGTTGACGACGGCGGTTTCCTGTTCGTCGTAGAGCGTGACGTTGACCATCGCCGCGCTCCCGTGCAGCGGCGTTTCTTTCTCGGGCTCCACCTCTTGTGCCTCGGCGTCCAGAATCCCGGCGGGCTCAAACTGAGACACAACGACCTCATATTTGATCCGCGCGTCGGCTTGCTGCTGGTAGTAGTTCAGCAGCTCTTTCCACGGTGCCGCCAAATCTTTGTGCGCGGTGATTGCAGCAACGAGCGTCCCAACTTCGAGCTGGCCCTGGATCGCGAGGTAGCCCCCGATCGAATAGAAGAAGAATGGCCCGAGCTGCTGGATGAAGTTGTTGAGAAATTTGATAACGAATTTCTGGCGGTAGATTTTGTAGCGCACGCCAAAAATCGTGCCCAAACGGCGTGAGAATTCAGCCCGCTCACGGCGCGAGGCGTCGTGGACATGCACGTCCTCGACGCCATTCACCGTCTCACCGATTCGATCCGACAGCTGCCGCACCAAGCGAACGCGTTCTTTGCCCAGCAGGTTCACACGGCGCTGGAGCTTGGGAATCACATAGAGCTGAATCGGGTACAGCGCGACGGCCGCTGCCGCCATGCGCCAGTCCTGCGCAAACAAGAAGCCGAGGATGACAAGCAGCTGTCCGCCCTGGAACGCCGGCTGCGAATAGGCATCGCCGATGAAACCGCCGAGAGGCTCTACCTCCGCGGTGATCATCGGGATGATTTCGCCCTGGGACATGTTGCGGAACGTACTTTTGGGGAAGCGCAGCACCCGGCTGTAGAGGTCAAACCGCAGCCGCCGCAACATGCGCTCGCCGGTCAGACCCTTGTAGACGTTAATCGCGTATTTGAAGCCCTGGTTGATCAGCACCAGGACCAAGAAAAGCCCGCAAAGCGAGAATAGCCAGGTCAGTTGGCCAACCTCGGGCAAACCGATCGCGGTGAGGTCGAGCCCGAAAATTTCGAAATCGCGCGGGAAATCCTCAGGGTTCGCCTGGATCGCGCTGTTAATGATTTGCTTGGGAAGCTCGTAAAAAGCGTAGACGAAGGGAAACGACACGGCAGCCATGATCGTCAGGGTGATCTGCTGGCGCGAGCTGTAGCGCAGGATGTACTTGAAGATACTGTGTTCCATAAAGGCGCCCCGCCCGCCCGGTGCCGCCCCCCAAGCCGCGGGCACCTTCTCAACGCTATCTAAGGTCCCGCAGCATAGACAAAAATTGCGTTTGGGCCAGCCTAGGGGCCTATGCCATAGTCCCGCCCATGACGGGGGAAGCCACGCCAAAGCGTAAGCGCGACACGAGCGCGCGCGTCCTGATCTATAGCCACGACACGATGGGCCTGGGCCATTTGCGCCGTTGTCGCGCGATCGCCCACTCGTTGGTGCGCCAATACGAGAACCTGTCGGTGCTCATCCTGTCCGGCTCGCCGATTATCGGCAGCTTCGATTTTCGGGCGCGGGTCGACTTCATCCGCGTGCCGGGCGTGATTAAACTTCGCAACGGCGAATACACCACGCTGAACCTCGACATCGACCTTGAGAAGACCCTGTCGATGCGTTCCTCGATCATTCGCCACACCGCCGACATCTTCGATCCCGATGTCTTCATCGTTGATAAAGAGCCGCTTGGGCTGCGCGGTGAGGTCACCGACACCCTGGAGATGCTGAAGGAACGCGGCACCCGGTTGGTCCTCGGCCTACGCGATGTCATGGATTCGCCGACGCTGCTCGCGCCGGAGTGGCAGCGCAAAAACGCGATGCCGGCACTGCGTCGGTTGTACGACGAGATTTGGATTTACGGTCTGCCACAAATATGCGAACCGCTGGCCGATCTCCCCATGCCCCGCAGCGTCGCCGACAAGATGACCTACACGGGCTATCTCCGCCGTAACGTCCCGCAGACCGCGCTGCCGCGCGCCGCGCCTGAGGTCACGAAGGAACCCTATCTGTTGGTGACACCCGGTGGGGGCGGCGACGGCGAAGAGTTGATCGAGTGGGTGCTGCGCGCCTACGAGAGCGACCCCTTGCTGCCCTACCCGGCGCTTCTCGTTCTCGGTCCCTTCATGCAGCCCGAGCTTCAGGAAGATTTCAAGCGCCGCGCTTCAACCCTCAACCGCGTTGAAGCGATCACCTTCGATCCGCAAATGGAATCGCTTGAGGCCAACGCTGCCGGAATCATTGCCATGGGCGGCTACAACACCTTCTGCGAGATCCTTTCGCTCGACAAACGGGCAATCGTGGTGCCGCGTACCGAGCCTCGGCTCGAACAGTACATTCGGGCCTCACGCGCCCAGGAACTCGGCCTCATCCGGATGCTCGAAGCGACCGGCAGCCTGGATCCAAAAGTAATGGCCACTGCAATCCGCGCATTGCCGCGCCAGAAATGCCCTTCTGAGGTCGTCGTCCCCGGTCTTCTCGAAGGCCTTGAGAACGTCAACCGTCTCATCCAACCCTGGGTCAGCGACGTCGCACAGGCGGCCAACGACGATCAGATCACCCGCCAGGCGTGATCTCGTGACCGCGGTGACTGGCCCGGTCGCGTTCGTCCTCAAAGGCTACCCGCGGCTTTCCGAAACCTTTATCGCGCAGGAAATTCGCGCGCTGGAAGAACGCGGTCTCGACATCCGAATCGTTTCTCTGCGGCATCCGACCGATCCCGCCACCCACCCTGTGCACCGGGAAATCCGCGCGCCGGTGATGTACCTGCCCGAGTACCTCTATCAGGAACCGCAACGCGTCTGGCGCGGGTGGCAAAAGGCCCGGCGCCTGCCCGGATATCGCGCGGCGCGCCGGGCATGGCTGAAAGATCTTTGGCGCGATCGCACGCCCAACCGCATTCGTCGCTTCGGCCAAGCCCTGGTCCTTGCCGCCGAAGCGCCGGAAACAATTGCGCGGTTCCACGCGCATTTCATGCACACGCCCGGTTCCGTGGCGCGCTATGCCGCGCTGATGCGCGGACACTCCTTCTCCCTGTCCGCCCACGCTAAGGACATCTGGACCATCCCGACCTGGGAAAAAGAAGAGAAACTTGCCGCCGCCGACTGGGTCGTCACTTGCACATCGGGCCATTGCGACCATCTGGCAAGCCTCGCTGACCCCGGCAAGGTTGCGCTGTCCTATCACGGCCTGAACCTCGAACGGTTTCCGCCGCGGCCCACGCAGCGGCCAGACCGAGACGGGAGCGATGCGTTCAATCCCGTTGTCATTCTGTCGGTGGGCCGCGCGGTCGAAAAGAAGGGCTATGACGTCTTGCTGCGCGCGCTGGCACGGCTGCCCGGTACCGTGCATTGGCGCTTCATTCATGTCGGCGGCGGCGCGTTGGCCGCCAAGCTGCATGGGTTGGCGAAGGATCTGCACATCGGCGACCACGTCGATTTCCGCGGGCCGCTTGCCCAAGAATCGGTGCTTGAGCTCTACCGCGCTGCAGATCTCTTCGTTCTCGCCAGCCGCGTGGCCCAAAGCGGCGACCGCGATGGGTTGCCGAACGTGCTGATGGAAGCCCAGAGCCAGGCGCTGGCCTGCGTTGCAAGCGATACGGCCGCGATCCCCGAATTGATCATCGACCGCGAAACCGGACGCCTGGTGCCCCCCGAGCGCCCCCAAGCGTTGGCCGATGTGATCGCTGATCTCTGCCGTGACCCCGCGCGCCGTATTCAGCTGGGGCTTGCCGGGGAGCAGCGCGTCCGAGAACACTTCAACATGGATGCCGGCCTGTCTGTTCTCGCTGAACGCTTCGGCGTCCGGCATCACACCGCCGCCGCCTGACATGCGCGCCGCGTTCTACGCGCCCATGAAGCCACCCGACCATGCGGTGCCCTCGGGCGACCGGAGCATTGCGCGCTTGTTTTTGGCCGCGCTACCACTCGCCGGATATCAGCCCGAGATTGCATCAACGTTGCGCACATGGAGTCGCGATGCCGAAGCCCTTGTGGCCCACAGACAAGCGGCTGAATCCGAAGCGGCGCGATTGATTGCCGCGTGGCGGGACGATCCGCCAGACATCTGGTTGACCTATCACGTCTATTACAAGGCGCCCGATTGGATAGGCCCTGCCGTTTGCAGCGCGCTCGATATTCCCTACGTGATTGCCGAAGCCTCCTATGCCCCCAAACGCGCAGACGGACCCTGGGCGTTGGGGCACGAGGCCGCCGGTGCGGCGATCCAAGCGGCCGACCTTGTGTTAAGCCCGACCAAACTCGACATGAACTGCATTGCACCATTGCTTGAAGAACCGCAACGCAATGTTTTCTTTCCGCCCTTTCTCGACCACGCGCCCTTTGCCGAAGCAGCCCTGCAGCGCGAAGCCCATCGTTCGGTACTGGCCGCCAAGCACGACCTCGACCCCGAGGTCCCCTGGATACTCACGGTGGCCATGATGCGGGATGACGCAAAACGCGCCTCGTACGCGGTCGTTGCCGAGATTTTGGCGGCGCTGGACCGGACGGACTATCGCTACATCATTGTGGGCGATGGTCCCGCCGCAGACGCCATCAAGACCGCGTTGGCACCTTGGCAGGAGCGCATATGTTTCGTCGGAGCGGTGTCACCAGACGCCTTGCCGCCCTACTACGCGGCCACGGATCTCTATTTGTGGCCCGCCGTGGAAGAGGCCTTCGGTATGGCCTTTCTTGAGGCGCAGGCAGCCGGTTGTCCTGTTGTCGCCGGGAACGAACGCGGCGTCCCCGATGTCGTACAGGATGGGACAACGGCACTTCTGGGCCCGCCACACGCCGCCAAGGGGCTTGCCATCATGGTGACCCGATTGCTAAGCGATCCGCCGACGCGCGCATCGATGGGGCGCCAGGCTGCGGCATTCGTGGCCCGTGACCGCTCGCTCACCGGCGCGGCGGCCAAGCTCCGAACCTTGCTCGACCCTCTTGTTGCATCGACATGACCCTGCTTGCGCTTCTCCGACACGGACCGACCACTTGGAATGCTGAAAAACGTGCCCAAGGGCGCACCGATATTCCACTGAGCGCCGAGGGCCGCGAGGCCGTAACGACATGGCGGGTGCCCGATGTCCTGGTCGGACTGCCGGTATACGCGAGCCCGCTGGCCCGGGCGCAGGAAACCGCGTCTCTCCTTTTTGGCGCCGCGGTAACTGAACCACGGTTGATCGAAATGGCATGGGGCGAGTGGGAGGGCCGCACGATCGACGCGTTGCGGGCAAGCCTAGGGGCAGCCATGGCCGAGAATGAAGCGCGCGGGATCGACTTTCGGCCCGATGGTGGCGAATCACCGCGCGACGTACTCGGCCGCGTGCGTCCTTGGATCGACGAGGTCGCCGGCCGTGGCGATGACGTTGTCGGCGTGACCCACCTTGGCGTTATTCGCGTCGTGATGGCGGCCGCGTTTGACTGGAACATGCTCGGCAAGCCGCCCGCGAAAATTCGGCCCGCCACGGCACACCTGTTCGACATCGCGCCGGGAACGATTAGGGTGCGAGAGATGAATGTTTCTTTGCAAACTGCCGACTAATGTCGCGCCGGGTCTTGTTCTACGTCCAGCATTTGCTGGGAATCGGTCACCTCAAACGCGCCGCGACCCTGGCGCGCACCATGACCGAGCAAGGCCTTCACGTGACGATGGTGTCCGGCGGCCAAGACATTCCAGGACTCAACATCGGTGCCGCCGAGTTGATCCAACTCCCGTCGACGCGTGCGACCGATCTGTTCTTCAAGGAGTTGGTCGACGACGACAATCGCCCGATCGACGGCGTCTGGAAAAAGCACCGCGCCGAGGCGTTGTTTGCCGCCTATCGAACTGTGAACCCCCACGTCTTGATGTTCGAACTCTTTCCATTCGGCCGGCGCCAAATGCGGTTCGAGATTGAGCCGGTCTTGCAGGATGCCGTGTCGCGATCGCCGCGGCCGGTCATTGTGTCGTCGGTGCGTGATATCTTGGTCGCGCAAAAAAAACCCGAACGCAATGAAGAGATGCTGCAGCGGGTGCGCGATTTCTTCGACCACGTCCTCGTTCACGGCGACGAGGCCTTGATCCCGTTTGATCGCACGTTTCCGCTTGCCGAGAAAATCCGCGATTCGCTTCACTACACCGGGTATGTCGTCGATCGCTCTGGCCGCGGCGCCATCAATGAAGGTCAGGGCGCGGACGAGGTCATCGTTTCCGCCGGCGGCGGCGCGGTTGGCGCCGACCTGTTGAAGACGGCCATCGCGGCTCGGGCGCACAGCGTTCTCAACGATCGAACCTGGCGGGTCTTGGTCGGGGTCACGGTTGATCAGGCCACCTTTGACGACCTCGCCGCGCTGGCCGGGCCCGGCGTCATCGTCGAACGCAGTCGGCCCGACTTCACCGCTTTGGTGACCAACGCCGCATTGTCGATCAGCCAGGGCGGCTACAACACGGTAATGGAAGTCCTGGAGGCCGAGACAAGAGCGGTGATCGTGCCCTACGCCGGGGGCGTAGAAACCGAACAAACCTTGCGCGCCGAAGAACTCGCGCGTCGCACGCCCATCGAAGTGGTCGACGAGACAACGCTTTGCCCGCAAACCCTAGCGGCGGCGGTTGATGCTGCGTGGCGGCGCGATCCGCCCAAGAACGCCATGCTCAATACCGATGGCGCGCGTGTCAGTGCGGCGCTAATTGCCGACTGGGCCAACACCGTAGAGCAGTCGTGACCACCCCTGATCCGTGGCAGGCCCTGGACGATGAGGTCGCCCTTTGGTCCGCCCCACCCGCTTTATGGCTGCGAGACGATGATGGGACCGGGCCGACACCGGCCCTGAACGCGCTCTTGGACGCCTGTGCCGGGGCCCACGTCCCGGTGTGCCTGGCCGCGATCCCTGCCGGCTTGGATGACGGGTTTTGCCCGTGGCTCAAGCAACACACCGCCGCCACGACGGTGGTGCCGCATGGCTATGCCCACCTCAATCACGCCCCGGCGGACCAAAAAAAGGCTGAATTTGGGGATCATCGCGCGCCAGCAGCGATTTCAAGCGATCTGGTTGAGGGGCTGAGCCGTATCCAGGCCGCTTTTGGGCCCCGATCGCGGCCGATTTTCGTGCCCCCCTGGAACCGGCTCGGGTCGACGACGCTAAGCAGCTTGGCGGCCGCCGGATATACCGCGCTATCCGCCAAAGGGACCCCGGAAAACGTGACCGGCATCACTGTCATCGACATTCATATCGACATAATTGATTGGCGCGGAACCCGCGGATTTGGCGGAGATGCGCCGATTTTAGGCGCTCTTTGTGCGCGTTTGGCGACCTTGCGGCGATTGGGAAAGGAGCGTGAACCGACCGGCATTCTCACGCATCACGCGGTCCACGACCCCGCCGCATGGGCCTTTCTGAACACACTCTTCGCTCGCCTCGCGACCACGGCCCGGTGGCTTTCGATCGATGACGTGATGGCATCGGCGCGGTGAGACAGTTTCGCTATCCGCTTCGCGCCTTGCTGCTCGACGATGCGAAGGCCGTGGTCGGACTGATAATTTCGGCAGGACCGCTATTCCTGGATGATCTTTCCCGTTTCTGGCTCTATGTTTTTTCAGGACTAACGGTGTTGTTTTTGGTTTTTGCGATAAGGACGGCAATCCGTCACACACGGGTGTTAGAACTGTCCGAAGAAGGCATTCGAATGAGCGGCCTATGGGCCCGCGGATTCGATTGGGAGGAATTGGAGAGCGTACAGCTTCGATACTATTCTACGCGTCGTGATCACGAACGCGGCTGGATGAGCCTGAAACTAAAAGGTGCGGGCTCAACCGTCGCTGTCGACTCCTCGATTGCTGGGTTTGATGACATCGCACAACATGTTGCGGTTGTGGCCCGGCGTCGCGATTTGGAACTGAGCCCTGCAAGCTGGGAGAATTTCGCGGCGATGGGCATTGAGAACAAGGATTGAAACGGCGGTAACTGAGTCGAATGGGAAACGTCCTCCTCGTCCGTAATCTAAACGTCGACTTCATGGCGCCCGAAGGGCGTATCGAAGCGGTGCGTGGCGTTTCGTTCCGAGTCCCCCAAGGCAAGACCGTCGCGCTGGTCGGCGAATCCGGATCGGGCAAGTCGGTCGTCTCGCAATCGATCATGGGTATCCTTCCCAAGGCCGGTCAGATTTCCGACGGCGAGATCATCTTCTTCGACCCCAACAAACCTCAGAACTTCGTCGACATCGTCAAAGTCAAAGAGCCGGAAATGCGACGGCTGCGAGGCGGTCGGATTTCGATCATTTTCCAGGAACCAATGACGTCGCTGTCGCCGCTGCACACGGTCGGCGATCAGATCAGCGAAGCGTTCCTACTACACAACACCGCGACGCGCGCCGAAGGAATCGACGCCACACGCGAGATGCTCGACCTCGTCGGGTTTCCCAACGCGAACCAAGCGGTCAAAACCTACCCCTTCGAACTATCGGGCGGGCTGCGCCAACGCGCCATGATTGCCATGGCGTTGATCTGCCGCCCGGCGATGTTGATCGCCGACGAGCCGACGACCGCGCTCGATGTCACCATCCAGGCGCAGATCCTGCAGCTGATGAAAGATCTGCAGAGCCAGCTTCAAATGGCGATCCTGATGATTACGCATGACCTTGGGGTCGTGGCCAATATGGCCGATGAAATCGTCGTCATGTACCACGGCAAGGTGATGGAGCAGGGCACGCTCGATCACATCTTCCGCCATGCCGAGCATCCCTATCTCCAAGCGTTGCTGAAGGCCGTGCCTCGGTTCGGCATGAAGGGCGACGAACGCCTCGTCCCGATCCGCGAGATCAAGACGGAAGCCGGCAGTCTCCTCAAGACGCGCGACCCCTGGCCCGAAGGGAGTGCCACCGACAAACCGCTCCTGAGTGTGCGTAACCTCAGCAAGGAATTTCAGATCCGTAAGAGCGGCCTTTTTGGTGGCCAGAGCAGCGGCGCGGTCAAGGCGGTCGACGACGTTAGTTTTGATGTACCGCTCGGCACCTGCGTTGGCTTGGTCGGTGAGTCGGGCTGCGGCAAGACGACGACCAGCAAGATGGTCATGCGCGCGCTCATGGCCGACACCGGCAGCATAATGTTCAACAATCGCGGCGAAGAAGTCGATGTCCTGAAGCTGCGTGGCCCCGACCTTCTGAACTACCGCCGGCGCGTCCAATACATCTTCCAAGACCCCTACAGTTCATTGAACCCCCGCATGACGGTGTTCGACATCATCAGCGAACCGCTGGTGATTCATAACGTCGGCGATGCCGAAGAACGTATGGAACGGGTGCGCGAGTTGATGACTTTGGTGGGCTTACCGGTGCCCTATCTGCGGCGCTACCCGCATTCGTTCTCCGGTGGCCAGCGCCAGCGTATCGGGATTGCCCGCGCGCTTGCCCTGCAACCGGATTTGCTGATTTGCGACGAACCGGTCTCGGCGCTCGACGTTTCCATTCAGGCGCAGGTGCTGAACCTACTTAAAGACCTGCAACAAGAACTCGGGCTGACGTACCTGTTTATCTCCCACAACCTGGCGGTCATCGACTACGTGGCGGATCATGTTGTGGTGATGTGTGCGGGCCGCGTCGTCGAGAGTGCGCCCCGCTCGCTCTTCTTCGAAAACCCGGTGCATCCCTACACCAAAGCGCTTTTGTCGGCCGTGCCCGATCCCAACCCGGATCGACGCCTAGACTTCCGCGCGTTGCGTGAAGGCAAGGCGTCAGTACCCGAGGCATGGCCAAAACCCTATGCCTTGAACGGGTCTGACCCCTCTCATATGGTCGATTTAGGTGACGGACATCTTGTCCGAGCCGTCGGCGAAAACCTCGCAATGGAGGACTTGCGCGCATGAGCCGAAATACTGGTCTCTTCCGGCCCTTCCTTGGTGCCGTTTCCGGACTGCTGCTGAGCGTTGGCGCCCTTCATGCCCCTGCCGGCGCTGCCAATCTGGTCGAAACCCCAATGTTCCGCGATGCCGTGCGCGAGGGCACCATGCCGCCGGTTGAGGCGCGGGTGCCCGCCGAGCCATCGGTGGTGAAGTTTGAAGGCGACAAACGCGTTGGCCGCCATGGCGGTGATATCAAAACGCTGATCGGTCGGGCCCGCGACGTGCGTCTCCTGGTGGTCTACGGCTATGCGCGACTTGTCGGCTACAACGAACAATTCGAGCTGGTGCCCGATTTGCTTCGCGCGATCGACAACGAAGACGACCGTGTGTTCACCTTGCATCTGCGCAAAGGCCACAAATGGTCGGATGGCGCCCCCTTCACTTCGGAAGATTTTCGCTATTGGTGGGAAGATGTCGCCAACCACCCACAGCTGTCACCGTCCGGACCGTCGGTCGATATGCTGGTTAAAGGTGAGCCCCCGATTTTCGAAGTCATCGACGAGACCACGGTGCGCTACAGCTGGTCCAGCCCCAACCCGTCGTTTCTTGAGCGGCTTGCCGGGGCATCACCGCTGTTCATCTACCGGCCTTCCCATTTCTTGAAGAAATTCCACATCGACCACGCGTCAGCCGAAGAGTTCGAAGCCAATGCCGGCGGCGCACGCAGTTGGGCGGCCCGCCACAATCGCGTCGATAATCTCTACAAGTTCGACAATCCGGCGCTGCCGACGCTGCAACCTTGGATGAACGTCACCCGTCCACCTGCCAATCGGTTCGAGGCGCAGCGCAATCCGTACTACCACCGCATTGACGAGAACGGGCGGCAGTTGCCCTATATCGATCGAATTTTCATGAGCCAAGCATCTGCACAGCTCATTCCTGCCAAAGCAGGGTCCGGTGAAGTCGATCTGCAGGCGCGCGCGATCTTCTTCAACAACTTCCCCTTCCTGAAGCAGGGTGAAGAACGCAACGACTATGTGACCCACCTGTGGCGCGAGGCCAAGGGCTCGCACATTGCGCTCTATCCCAATCTCAATATCGACGATCCGGGCTGGCGTTCGTTGTTCCGCGATGTGCGCTTCCGGCGCGCCTTGTCGATGGCGGTCGACCGAAGCCTGGTCAATGAAGCGTTGTATTTCGGGCTCGCCATTGAAGGCAACAACACCATCCTTCCCGACAGTCCGTTGTTCAAAGACGAGTATCAACTCAAGTGGGCAACGTTCGATCCCGACGAGTCCAACGATCTCCTCGATGAAATGGGTCTGACCGAGCGTAACGACGACGGCACGCGCTTGATGCCGGACGGGCGACCCATCGAAATCGTTATCGAGACCGCAGGCGAAAGCACCGAAGAAACCGACGTCTTGCAACTCATCACCGAATCCTGGGCAGAGATCGGCGTCAAAATCTTCAGCAAGCCCTCACAACGCGAAGTTTTTCGCAACCGCATCTTTGCCGGCCAGACGCAAATGGCCGTCTGGACGGGGTGGGAGAACGGCGTCCCCACAGCAAGCTTTCAGCCCAAAGAACTCGCGGTGACGTCGCAGCACCAGTACCAGTGGCCGCAGTGGGGTCAGTTCTACGAAACCAAGGGCAAGAGCGGCGAACCGGTCGACCTGCCGGCGGCACTTGAACTCAACGCGCTGTATACGGAATGGCTTGCGACCAACGACCTCGAACAACGCGAGGAAATCTGGCACAAGATGCTGGCAATTCATGCCGATCAGGTCTTCTCGATCGGCATCGTCTCCGGTGTTATGCAGCCGATCGTCGTCCGCGACGGGCTCCGCAACGTGCCCAAAGAAGGGATTTACAACTGGAACCCCGGCGCGCATTTCGGCATCTACCGGCCCGACACCTTTTGGTTCGATCGCTAGACCGGCCAAGGTAAGTCCGCATGTTCAACTACTTGATCCAGCGTCTGCTGATCATGATCCCCACATTGCTGGTGATCAGCTTGTTGGTCTTCATCATCATTCAGCTGCCGCCCGGCGACTTCTTGTCGAACCGGCTAGCCGAATTGCAGTCGCAAGGAGATGCGGCGGCGACCGAACGGATCCAGTTTCTGCGGGCCCAATACGGACTCGATCGACCGTTCTTCGAACAATACGCGGTTTGGCTGGGCGTCTGGCCGGGTCCTGACGGGTTCTCCGGCATGCTCCAAGGCGACATGGGGCATTCCTTCGAATTCGACCTGCCGGTCACCGATGTTGTGGGTGACCGTATTTGGCTTTCGGTGATCGTGTCGTTTGCCACGATCATCTTCACCTGGCTGGTGTCGTTTCCGATCGGCGTCTATTCGGCAACGCATCAATACAGTTGGGGTGACCACAGTCTGACGTTCATTGGCTTCCTCGGGCTCGCCACACCAAACTTTTTGCTGGCGCTCGTCTTGCTCTATCTCGCGAACGTCTGGTTCGGCACTGAAATCGGCGGCCTGATGGACGATCAGTACCTCGACCAACCCTGGAGCTTCGGCAAGTTCTGGTCGGTGCTTGAGCACCTGTGGGTACCGGTCGTCGTGATCGGCACGTCAGGCACGGCCGGCATGATCCGACGATTGCGCGCCAATTTGTTGGACGAGTTGCAGAAACAATACGTCACGACCGGTCGGGCTAAGGGTTTGGGTCGGTTTCGCTTGCTCATGAAATACCCGCTTCGGATGTCACTCAATCCGTTCATCGCCGATATCGGGAACCTGTTGCCGCAAGTTGTTTCCGGCGCCGCCATTGTCTCGGTTGTCCTATCGCTCCCGACCACCGGCCCGATGTTGTTGCAAGCCCTGGAATCCCAGGATCAATTTCTTGCCGGATCGTTCCTGATGGGCCTCGCGCTCCTCACCGTGATCGGTATGTTTCTTTCGGACGTTGCGTTGGCCTTTCTTGATCCGCGTATTCGCCTCGGCGCGAGTGGTACCCGATGACCGATCGTTCCAGCGAAAAGCCCCTCGACCACTTCGTTAGCCAGGAGCCGTTCGACCCCTATTCCATTGAGACCATGACGCCCGAGCAAGAGCGTTTCTTCATGGCCTCCCAGTGGAAGATGATGTGGTGGAAGTTACTGCGCCACAAACTTGCGGTCGTTTCCGGCGGCATTCTCTTGGCGCTCTACGCATCGATCTTGATCAGCGAGTTTCTTGCGCCGTACGACCTGAACTTCCGCGACCGCAAGAGCATTTTTGCGCCGCCACAGGGCATCCATCTTTTCCATGAAGGCACCTTTGTCGGGCCGTTCGTCTATGGCTACGACCAGAAACTCAACATGGAAACGCTGCAACGTGAGTACACCCCCAACCCGGGCAAGGTCTACAAGCTTCGCTTCTTCTGTCGCGGCGATGAGTACAAATTCTGGGGTCAGATCGAAGGGAGCTTCCACTTCGTGTGTCCGGCCGAAGGAGGAACCTTTTACCTCCTTGGGACCGACCGACTGGGCCGCGACATGCTGTCGCGAATCATTTACGGCACCCGAATATCGCTGACCGTCGGTCTGATCGGCATCACGATCAGTTTCCTCTTGGGCATCATCTTGGGCGGACTCGCCGGCTATTACGGTGGCTGGGTCGATAGCCTTGTTCAGCGATCGATCGAGATCATCCGATCCTTTCCCGAACTCCCTCTATGGATGGCGCTGTCGGCCGCCTTGCCGGTCACCTGGAGTCCGATTCTCATATATTTCGGTATCACCATCATATTGGGGTTAATCGATTGGACCGGGCTTGCGCGCGCGGTGCGCTCAAAACTCCTGGCCCTTCGCGAAGAAGATTTCGCGACAGCCGCCGTGCTTTTGGGTGCTAGTCCAAAACGCGTGATCGGTCGTCACCTGTTGCCCAGCTTTATGAGCCATCTGATCGCCTCGGCAACGCTGTCGATCCCGTCGATGATCCTCGGCGAAACAGCGCTGTCGTTCTTAGGACTCGGACTCCGTCCGCCGATCACCAGTTGGGGCGTCTTGCTCAACGAAGCACAGAACATCAACGTGGTGGCGCTTCATCCCTGGCTCATGATCCCGGTGATCCCGGTGATCATTACCGTGCTGGCACTGAATTTCTTCGGGGACGGATTACGCGACGCGGCCGACCCGTACAAATAACTACCTAGAGCTTTCGTAGCCAAAGGCTGCTTTCGATTGCACCCGCCGGAAGCGGGATTCGGGCCAGTGCGCTCTCTAAGACCTGATCTTTCATACGTGAAACGGCGTAGTGACTGGACCACAGCGGCGTAAAGCCGCCGCCTTGCAACAGACCGGCGACCGCAAGTTGTTCGTTGTAGCCCCGCCACCGCCACGCCGGTGGGTAGTCGTCGGGCAAGAACACGTCATGAATGTGCACCAAGACACCCGCCGGAAGGCGCGGCAATACGCGATTGAATAAGAAGTCGACATCCGTGCCCGGCATCAAGAGATGGCTTGAGTCGATAAACAGCACATCGCCGGCAGCCAACGATTCGAAAACACCGTTTGCAACGCCTTGCACTGTCTGCCGAATGATGCGCACGGGCAGCGCATCGATCGTCGCGCGCGGCGCGGGATCAATCGCCGTGACATCGCATGAGAAACCCCCATCGAGAATTGCCTGCGCCATGAAGCGCGTCGAATGACCGGAGCCCACTTCGACGAGGCGGGCGGGCTTGTGGCGTCGCACCATCGCGTAAGCGGCGGCACCGTCCGCGCGGGGAAACCAATCCTGCGCCCATCGCGGCGCCGGCGGTGGTCCCCAGAGTCCGGCCAGGGCGTCGCCAACGTCGTCGATCAATCGGAGGGTTTGGGTGAACGCCGGTTCGTGCGTCGCAAAGATCGTCGCAAGTTCAGCGTAGACCGGCTGGTGTTCGGCAATGGTTTCGGCGTAGCGGTAGGGAATGAAGAACCCGCGGCGCGCCAGACCGGTCACGGTCAGAAGCCCCAGGCGCAATCGGCGCAAATTCATGATCGATCCAGGGTGCGCATCACGCGCAAACCGCTTCGTCTAGGCGAAGCTGGGTTCCGGGTTTCCCGGGCGCAAGATCATCCCCTCACGGGCGACCAGGGATCCGGGCCGCATGTCATCGACCTGCTTGGCGATCCCATCCATGTAGGCATCGTCATGGTCGGGATCATGATGGAACACGCAGTACTGTTTAACCTTGGCGAGCTCGCACAGGCGCGCGCCCTCTTGCCACGTCGAATGCCCCCAGCCGACACGGTTCTTGTATTCTTCGTCGGAATACATCCCATCGTAGATGACGAGATCGGCGCCCTCGATCAGTTTTAGGATGTTCTGATCGGGCTGACCCGGCGTGTGCTCGGTGTCGGTCAAATAGCAGATCGACTTACCCTGAAAGTTCACGCGATAGCCGGTGGCGCCATTGGGGTGATTGAGGACGCAGGTTTGCACCTCAACACCTGGGTAAGGGTTCAATGTGTCGCCACCCATGAAATCGTGAAACGACAGTTTGCACTGGAAAATCTCGAGCGGCACCGGAAAGAGCGGCGCCATCATGAGTTCCGTCAACGCATACCGAATCGTGTGCTTGGGTTGAAGGTGACCCGCCCAAATCTGAAACTCGTTATTCGGGAAGAACGCCGGTCGGAAAAACGGCAGACCGCACACATGATCGAAATGCGTGTGGGTCAGGTAGAGGCTCGCCTTGAGGTCCTTCTTGGCAACCAACTCGTTGCCGAGATAGCGCAGACCGGTACCCGCATCGAACACCAAGAGGTGGTCGTCGCACCAGATTTCTAAGGTGGAGGTGTTTCCACCGTATTTGATGATGTCCGGCGCTGAGCAAGCGACGCTCCCGCGTACGCCCCAAAACCGGACAAAGAAATCGTTACCAGACAAGATCGGTGACTCCCGAAAAACGTCCGGCATTCTCGCTTACAGACTTGTGAATGAAAAGGCCCAATTGGCCCGCGCTCGCCAGCACGGGCCCTATAACAGACTGATATATAAGCCGGATTAAGCGTTCAGCCGATAGCCGCCCGGTTCGGTCACGAGCAGGGCCGCATTCGACGGGTCGGCTTCGATCTTTTGCCGCAACCGATAGATGTGCGTTTCGAGGGTATGCGTGGTCACCCCCGCGTTGTAGCCCCAAACTTCCGACAGCAAGACGTCCCGCGGGACGACCTTGTTCCCGATCCGACAAAGGTACTTGAGAATCGACGTTTCTTTCTCGGTGAGACGGACTTTGGTTTTCTTATCGCCATCCAGCAGCAGCATCTTGGCGGCGGGGCGGAAGCTGTACGGACCAATCGCGAAGGTCGCATCCTCGCTTTGCTCATGTTGGCGCAATTGCGCGCGCATCCGGGCTAATAGCACGCCAAGGCGGAACGGCTTGGTGACATAGTCGTTGGCCCCCGAATCGAGGCCGAGAATTTGGTCTGAATCGCTGTCAGCGCCGGTCAGCATGATCACCGGGACATTGACGTTGGCGCGGCGCAGCAGGCGGCAAACCTCGCGACCGTCGATGTCCGGCAGCCCGACATCGAGCAGCACCATGTCGAAACTGTCCTCCTTGGCCTTCTCCATCGCCTCCTGGCCACTACCGGTGACGATGACGTCAAACTCTTCGTGGAGCGTCAATTGCTCGGCCAGAGCGTCCCGGAGCGACTCGTCATCGTCGACCAATAGGACGCGCTTGCTTCCCGACATAGTTCTCATCCCCGCAGTAGAACGCGATTCTTCAAATCCTAGCATTGCAAATCCCCTTAAAAAACGGGCGTTCTATGGGACTTAGGGGCTATCGGGCCGCCGTTCCAGCATTGATCGCCGTGCCACACGACTTGTTTACTGGGACAAATTGCCCGATCTACGAACGGACCATCGCAAACTCAGCGACGCGCTGTCGGCGCGTTGTAGGATGCGCCGCGTTACGAGAGGCGACCACCCTTGAACCAAAACCAACCCCAGCCCGCTCCGTCCACACGGGGTGTTATCCGCGCGATTGCCGATTTGCGGCGGGGCACCCCTGTCGTGGTCAAAAAGGGCGCCGGGGCCGTCGTCGTCTTGGCGACCGAATTCGCCGAGGACGGCCTGCGGCCCTTGGCGGACCTTGGACTCGACCCAAGCTTTCTCGCGATCACCGGGCAGCGCGCCGCCGTCCTCAATATTCCGCCGACCGGCGAAGAGGCCGTGGTTATTGCCCTTTCGCCCCACCTCGACGCCGCAACGATCCGCAGCTTGGCCGATCCCACCAGCGATCTCGACCACCCGATGCGCGGGCCGTTTCGACTGGCCCCGCAAGCGCCGGGCGCTGCGACCGAGGCGCTCGTCCTGTGCAAGCGCGCGCGCCTGTTGCCCGCCGTCGTGTTTGCCCCGCTGCCCGATGGCGAAGACGCGGCGGCCTGGGCAACGCAACGCGACCTTCTGGTTGCAAAGGCCGGCGCCATTGCCGGTTTCGAATTACAGATTGCACGATCGCTGACGCCGATATCGGGCGCTCCTGTCCCCCTCGCGGATGCGGAAGCGACGCGGATCGTCGCGTTTCGGCCGGCGGATTCCGGTATCGAACATGTCGCCGTCATCGTCGGAACACCGCATGCCGACACCCCGGTGCTTGTCCGCCTCCATTCGGAGTGCTTCACCGGCGATCTTCTCGCCAGCTTACGATGCGATTGCGGCGACCAGTTGCGCGGCGCCATCCGACTCATGCATGAGGCCGGCGCCGGAGTGTTGCTATATCTCGCCCAGGAAGGTCGCGGTATCGGGTTGATCAACAAGCTGCGCGCCTATGCGCTCCAAGACCAAGGCTACGACACGATGGAAGCCAACCGACGATTAGGCTTTGAGGATGACGAACGAATCTTCCAACCGGCGGCTGAGATGCTTCGCCACCTCGGGTTCACGCGGGTGCGATTACTGACGAACAACCCGGAAAAGGTTGACGGCCTATCTCGCCTCGGGATCGACGTGGTTGAGCGTGTTCCCCACGCGTTTCCCCCCAACAATCACAACCAACGATACCTCGACACCAAAGCGCAGCACGGTCACGAGTTGTAGACCCATTCTGCCGTTAAGCTGTTGTAAACCCTGAGTTTCCTGCCCGGCAATTCCGGTGTAGATGGAGGGGCATTTTGTGCCTCGGTCGGGTATTCGGGTCGCGACGACGGCGCGCTTGGCCGCAGAAACCGGTGATTTTTGGTGGCGCAGAGATTGCTTTGTGTAAGACGATCATGAGCGTTTCCCCTGCCGTCTCCGACCCCACCTTCGAATCGGATCCGCGATTTGCCGACCCGATTGCGAACATGCCTGCCGCAAAAGGCGATCAACGCTTTTGGGGTGGCGACGGTCTGCGCTTTGGAGACATCCTCGATACGATCAATCCGCTGCAGCACATTCCCGGCGTCTCGACGATCTACCGGAACCTAACGGGTGACGAAATGTCGCCGGGTGCGCGCATCGCCGGCGGAACGATTTTTGGCGGCCCGATCGGATTCATTTCGGGGCTTGTAAGCAGTGCCGTCGAAGGGGCGACGGGGCGCGATCTCGGCGATCATATTTTGGCCATGTTGCCCGGTGACGATACACAAGCCCTATCGGCCAAACTTGCGGCTGCCACGCCAACACCACAAGATACGGCAGAACGCGCAGTCGCCGAGTCGATCACCCTAGCCGCGACAGAAACCGCGCCGACATCGAGCAATGCATTTGCCCTTGCCGCCCTACAACGTGACCTTCAGTCCAAAAACGTGCACCCGCACCCGACCGCCACGCCGCTCACGCCGGGACAGCGCAACGAGACGCCCGTTCCCGTACACGCCATTGCCGCGCAACCGGCCGGCGGTGGCGCGCGGAACATCTTCACGGTACCGCTACCGCCACCGTCCGGTGATCCCCGCGGCACCACACAACCGGACGGCCGCAAACCGGGGGAGTATTCCGCGACGGAACTCGCAAACATTTTGCGGGCCTATCAGCGCGCCGCCGATACTGCAGCAGTCCCGGAAAACACCCATACCCACCGTGTGGAGGATTAGGCTTGGCGGTCACAGTGTTGCTTCCCGCCGAGGCGGCGCGCCCCGCGCCGCCCGTTTTTACGGAGCCGGTACGTAGGATGGCGTTATCCAACATCATTTCGGTAAACCCGACCGGCGACCTCAAATGGCGGGGTCGGCACTACCGATGTGCCATTGGAAAAGCCGGCATCGTGGCAACAAAGCGAGAAGGCGATCATGCATCGCCCCTAGGTTGCTTTGCGTTGCGCCGGGTTCTGTACCGCCCAGACCGGTTGGACGCGCCCGATACTGCGCTGCCGGTCGCCGCGCTATCCGAACGCGATGGGTGGTGTGATGCGCCCGACGACCCGGCCTACAACCAGCCCGTGGCGCTACCATTTCGTGCAAGTGCCGAAACGCTGTGGCGCGATGACCATGTCTACGACCTGATCGTCGTTCTGGGACATAACGATGCGCCGGTTGTCCCGGGGTGCGGCAGCGCGATCTTCCTTCATGTTGCGCGGTCCGACTACTCGCCGACGGAAGGTTGCGTCGCGCTCGCCCAAGATGACTTGCTCGCACTGCTCAGAGACTGCGATCTACAGACTCAGATCTGCATTATGGCCTAGTCGGCGGCGCCTGCTTTTGGTGCACGCGGGCCGAAGATCGCAGTACCAACGCGCACATCCGTTGCCCCAAACCTGATTGCGGTCTCGTAGTCCGCACTCATTCCCATCGACAAACGTGAAAGACCCTGGCGCGCGGCAATGTCTGCCAGCAATGCGAAGTGCGGCGAGGGTTCTTCGTCAATGGGTGGAATGCACATCAGGCCGATCACCGTTAGACCGAACGTATCACGACACTGATCAATAAAGGCTGGCGCCTCCAGCGGTGCGACGCCGGCCTTTTGCGCTTCCTCACCCGTATTGACCTGAACAAAACATGCGATGCGACGCCCGGTACGGCGGCTCTCCTCGGCAATGGCGCGGGCGAGCTTCGCGCGATCGACGGTTTCGATCACATCGAACAAGGCGACGGCGTCGCGCACCTTATTGGATTGGAGCGGTCCGATGAGATGGAGCGTCGCATTTGGAAATTGCCCCCGGAGCGGCGGCCATTTTTGCTGGGCTTCTTGGACGCGGTTCTCACCAAAAACCGTGTGACCGGCGGCCAGGGCCGGGGTGATTCGCGACCCATCGTGGGTTTTTGAAACCGCGACCAGCGAAACGGTTGCCGGATCCCGGTTTGCGGCCGCGGCCGCCGCCGCAATTCTTTCGCGTACCACTACGAGGTTCGCAGCGACATCAGCAGGCGCGGTCATGGCAGAAGGGGGAACAGTCACGCTATGGTCTCTCGCAATGCCGACGACCCTAACAGAGCATGCAGAGCGCCTCAATTTGAGGTGTGGCCAAAGCGGGCGGTTGCCGCCGCTCATCTTGGTGACCGATTCGGAGCGGCTTGCTGATCCGGTTCCGGCGATTGCCAGACTTCGTTCGGGCGATGCCGTGCTGTTTCGGCATTACGCCCTACCAGACCGAGCCGACCTTGCCCACGCCATCGCGAAGGTATGCCGCGCGCGGCGCGTAAGCTTGATCATCGGCGCAGACCATGCGCTCGCCCGGACAGTTGGTGCCGCTGGAATTCATTATCCGCAGGCCTTGACGCCATTAGGTCATCGCCCGCCAAACACGCAGGGACTTTTGCTGACGGTAGCGGCGCACGACGAACGCGCGCTGGCAGCGGCCTATCGGATGGGTGCCGATGCGGCACTTCTATCGCCCGTCTTTCCCACCGAAAGTCATCCCGGTGCGTCTGCCCTGGGGGTCAATCGCTTCGCAAGACTGGTGCGGGAGAGCCGTGTGGCGGTCTACGGTTTGGGCGGCATCACCGCCGCAAATGCCCGACGGCTCGTGGGTAGCGGGGCAGCGGGCATTGCCGCCGTTGGCGCCTTTTCCCGCTGAGCGCGCGCTCGGTTCGAGATCTGCTTTGGACAAAAAGAAAGGGCGGACCGAAGTCCGCCCTTTCCCATCTCGTAACTTAGCTTGATTAGAAGCTAACTTCCGTGACGAAGAAGAACTCAGTCGCGTCATTCTCGGACGCTGCAGCACTGAGATCATCCTGCCAGTCCCAAATGTGAACGCCGATACCGGCAGTAACGCCGCCACCGAGGTTCCGTTTGGCACCAAGGCCCCAAATCGTGACTTCGTCTTCGCCAGTGGCGGAGACTTCAACTTCACGCGAGGCGTATTCAAGACCCAGCAACCAAGCACCGGTCGAGTAGGTCAGACCAAAGCGCATCTCGATGTCGTCGCGCTGCGTGGTCGTGCTTGCGGCACCACCATTGGTCTCACCATTCTGGTACTGACCACCAAAGGCCCAGCTGTTCATCGAAACGCTGAACGCACCAGTCCACTCGTCACGGTCGTTCCGGGTGGCACCGGCTGCTTCTTCACCATCTGCCGAAGCATAGGTTGCCGAAGCACGAACCGAGGCATCGCCCAAGTTACCGCGCCAGTTGGCACCAATTTCGAGGATCTCGCTGAGATCGCCATTGGTGTTTTCCAGAGCCGCAACCGGCGTACCGAAGCTCGGGCCGAGGTTTTCGGACGATTCCGGCGTGTAGGAGATACCCAACTGAACGCCCGAGAACATCGGGGTGTAGTAGGTGATCTTGGTCGAGTCACCGGAGAGACCCGGTACAACGATCGGGATGCTCGCGGAGTTGGTGCTGCCGAACGAGCTGGCACCGGCAGAGCCAGGTGCACTGGCAAGCATGATCGTCTGAACGCCAACAATGGCCGAACCAAAGACGAACGGTGCAAGCACGTTCATCTTATTGTCGGCGCCATCGCGGTCGCCCATTTCGATGCGGCCCCAAACGTCGGTGTTTTCGATCCAGACATAGTGCTCATCGATTTGATCGGTCTGGGTCTGGGCTTCGAGTTCAACACGCACACCAACTTCGATGCCGTTGTCCAGCGTGGTGGTGCCGGAAATGTTGATCTTACCGTCCGTACCGATACCGTGATCGCGGGCGCCAGCAACGGATTCACCGGTGCCATCGTCCTGGTTCACAATACCGCCGAGGACACGATAGTTGCCGCCCATACCGAGTTCGATACGGTCAGCAGCGGCGGCGCCTTGCGCCGTCAGGAGACCTACAGCGATAAGCGCCGAGGTTCCAATAAGTGCTTTTTTCATTAACTACCTCTCTCAGAGACGCCTGGCGGTTGTTCGCCAGCCGCATTGTTGTCGTTACGTACTTGGACCGGCGCATTAGAGCCAAAGGCCCGACTGCCTGCAACATTTGAAATGAATCTCTGTGTCTTTATTCGCGCACTGTGGCGCCAAGGACACATTATGGTTTTCTTGTTTGATTGCCGATAGTTGGGTGGACTATCAGATATCTCGTCGTAAGAGCGCTGTTGCGGGCCGATTGGCTGTCTCGTTAACTAAATTCAATCAGAGATTGAACTGTCTAGAAGCATGTTCCACGCAATAGTCATGCGCTCACCCTCGCCAACGAAGGGATGAACCATGTGTCGCAGCCAACTGGGAAATACGACCATCATTCCTGGTTTCGGGTCAATGAGGACCGGCTGACCGAACGGCGTCTCGGGTAGGGCCATCATCTCCACGGCGGTTCTCGGATCGTAAAGCTCTAGTCGGCCTGAGGTGGGGTGGTCCGCTGCCGGTGTCCCGGTTTCGATGTAATAGACACCCGACCAGACGCATCCCGGATGGGTGTGCATGCGATGATACCCGCCGTTTCTCAAGATGTTTGCCCACGCCGAAATCGTACCCGAAGCCTGAAGCGAACTCCCGTCCTTCCCCGTGGTCGGCAACATCAGCGCTTCGACCGCCTCGACGATACAATCCCTCAAGACGCCAATCTCAGGGTCCGGCCAGGCCATGACATCTTCCCGGGAATGCCATCCGCCGACCACACTCTTGCCGATGCCGGTATCTGCCGTCTCGCGACTTCGGACGATCTCGGCCAATCTTGCGTTGACCTCGGTAGCGTCGGGGAATTGGCGTTGCAGTACCGGGGTCGACCACAACAGCTGGACGCCCCCATCGAGTTCAACTTTGATTCGCATATTTTTCGCCGTCTTGTGCGGCTATGCCGCGGCTTGCTGATGCCCTATTAATGACATCGTTGTATCATGAAGTCGGGGATGCCGCGCGACGCTATGCCACGGAGCCAAGGAACACCATGACGCCAGTAAATTTGACCCGTGCCTTGGCCAAAATGGGCCTCGTGCTTGCCGTCCTGACGGTTGCCGCCTGCGGCAACATCCAGCGTCAGGAGAGCGAGGACTATGTCGACGTCGCCCGCGGCGCGACGGTCCCTGAAAGTGTCGCCAATGCGTCAACCGGCGGGCGCCTGTTTGGCCCGGACGGACTGACGATTTTGGGTGGCGACGATGAGTCAGGCGGTGGCGGCGGCATCGGCGTGAATAGTTTCTTGTGGCGCGCGTCGCTCGACACGATTTCCTTCATGCCGCTGGCATCGGCCGACCCCTTCGGCGGCGTGATCATCACCGATTGGTTTAGCCCGCCGGAGACGCCCACCGAGCGGTTCAAAATGACCGTCTACATTCTGGACAAACGTTTACGCGCCGACGGCGTTCGGGTGGCGCTCTTCAAACAGCAGCGCACCGACAATCGAGAATGGGCGGACGTCCGACCGGCCGCCGATACATCGGTGACCCTGGAAAACGCGATCCTGACGCGGGCGCGCCAGCTTCGGATCAACTCAACATTCACCGGCGGATAACCGCGACCTCGATCGCGGCATCTAGAAATGTTCTTCCGTCTACCCGGTATTCTTAGCAAGGAGAGCCTTGCCGAAGTGCGTGCGATTTACGATGCCGCGCCGTTCGTTGATGGACGGCAAACGGCCGGGCCGGGCGTCGAGTACGCCAAGAACAACACGCAAATCGACCGCACCAGCAAAGTCCAGAAGCAGCTCAACGCCAAAGTCAAAGAGATCCTCGCGAAGAACAATGACTTCCAGGTCATTGCGCAGCCGCGGTACGTCCACGACTTTCTGTTCAGCCGCTACGGCGAGGGCATGGAATACGGCGATCACACAGACAACCCGCTGATGGACCAGGGTCGCCGGTCCGATATGTCGATCACCATCTTTCTCAACGATCCATCGGAATACGAAGGTGGCGAGCTCATGCTCAACACCGACATCAGCCCGCAAGCCATCAAACTTCCTGCTGGTGATGCAGTCGTCTACCCGACCTTCATGCTCCATCGGGTCGACAAAGTCAGGAAAGGCCAGCGGCTCGTTGCGGTTACTTGGATCGAAAGCCTGATTCGGGATGCCAACCAGCGACAGATTCTTCTCGATCTGGCGCAAACGCTGACCTTCTTCATGAAGTCGTTGCCCGAAGGCCAAGGCTACCAGCACATGGAATACGTGCGGCTCAACAAGGTGTATCAAAACCTTCTGCGCATGTGGGCAGAGACCTGACCGATCGAGCGGCGTTACACCGACCGTCGCGTTGAGTGTCATCCGACATTGCGCTAAGGAAGCCGCCCCAATACCGCAGGACATATTGACGAGATGACCGCCGCCGAGATCGAGCGCTATAACGCCAAAGAAGCGGAGAGCCGCTGGCAAAAGGTGTGGGCCGACCGCAAGGTTTTCGAAGCCGCCGCCGACAACAGCCTACCTAAGTACTACGTCCTTGAGATGTTTCCCTATCCGTCGGGGCGCATCCACATGGGGCATGTCCGCAACTACACGCTCGGCGATGTCGTCGCGCGCTACAAACGCGCGCGCGGCTTTAATGTTCTGCACCCGATGGGTTGGGATGCGTTCGGCCTGCCGGCTGAGAACGCGGCGCGCGAAATGGGTGTTCATCCTGCCGAATGGACCTATGCCAACATCGACGCGATGCGCGCCGAACTAAAAAGCATGGGGCTGTCGCTCGATTGGTCGAAAGAAATTGCGACCTGTCATCCCGGCTATTACCGCCACCAGCAGCAGCTATTCTTGGAGATGCTCGACGAAGACCTGGTCTACCGCCGAAAGTCGGTCGTCAACTGGGATCCCGTCGACAACACTGTGCTCGCGAATGAACAGGTGATCGACGGTCGGGGCTGGCGCTCCGGCGCCTTGGTTGAAAAACGCGAACTCAGCCAATGGTTTTTTCGCATCACCGAATTCAACGACGACCTGTTGGCGGCGCTGGACACACTCGACCGTTGGCCCGAACGCGTGCGCCTCATGCAGGAAAACTGGATCGGCCGATCCGAAGGCGTCCGCCTGACCTTTGCCCTGAAAGATCGCGATGACGGGCTGGAGGTGTACACCACCCGGCATGACACCTTGTTCGGCGCCACCTTTTGCGCGTTGGCGCCCGATCACCCCCTGGCCAAGAGCATCGCCGAGGATAACGCGGACGCTGCGGCGTTTATTGCCGAATGCAGCCGCATGGGGACCAGCGAAGCGGTCATCGAACGCGCCGAGAAGAAGGGCTTCGATACCGGCCTGCGGGCGGTGCATCCGTTCGACGGACGCGAGCTGCCGGTCTACATCGCCAACTTCGTGCTGATGGATTACGGCACCGGTGCGATTTTCGGGTGTCCTGCACACGATCAACGTGACTTGGATTTTGCCCGCAAGCTCGGGCTTGACGTTATTCCTGTCGTCGCGCCGAAAGACGCCGACGCCGCGCGGTTCAGCGTTGGTAACGAAGCATTTGTCGAAGACGGTCGGTTGATCAATTCGGATTTCCTCGACGGCATGACCGTCCCAGACGCCAAAGCGGAGATGGCAAAGCGGTTGGCCGGCCTGGGCTGCGGCGTCACGACAGTGAACTTCCGGTTGCGCGATTGGGGCGCGTCGCGCCAACGCTATTGGGGGTGCCCGGTCCCGGTGGTTCATTGTCCCGACTGTGGCGTGGTGCCGGTTCCGGTCGCCGACCTGCCGGTTGAACTGCCGAACGATGTGACCTTCGATAAGCCGGGCAACCCGCTCGACCATCATCCTACGTGGAAGCACGTCGACTGCCCGACCTGCGGGGCGGCGGCGCAACGCGAAACCGACACACTCGACACGTTCGTTGATTCGTCTTGGTACTTCGCGCGTTTTTGTTCGCCGCGCGCCGATGTGCCGGTCGACAAATCCGCCGTCGATTATTGGCTACCCGTCGATCAGTACATCGGCGGAATCGAACACGCGATTTTACACCTGCTCTATTCCCGGTTCTTCGTGCGCGCGATGCGTCGGTGCGGTCACGTCGGGTTGGATGAACCCTTCGCCGGTTTGTTTACCCAAGGCATGGTGTGTCACGAAACGTACAAGAGCGCCGATGGCAAGTGGCTCTACCCTGAAGAACTGACGTTCCATGACGGCGGTCCACCGACCAAGACCGACGATGGCACGCCGGTGACGGTGGGGCGCTCGGAGTCGATGTCGAAATCAAAAAAGAACGTCGTCGACCCCGGATCCATCATCGATCAATACGGCGCCGATACGGCACGCTGGTTCATGTTGTCGGATAGCCCGCCGGAGCGTGATCTGGAGTGGACCGAATCGGGGGTTCAGGGCGCGTGGCGTTTCACCAATCGCTTGTGGCGGTTGGTTCTTGGATCACTCGAACAATTGCCGGCAATCGATGCGACGACGTCGGAGGCGGCGGGCGACGTCGCGATGCGGCGGGCGGTTCATAAGACGATCATGGCGGTAAGCGACGACCTCGACGCGCTGCGGTTTAATCGCGCGGTGGCCCGGATATATGAACTGACCAACGCGCTGGCTGACGGCAAAGACGGTGTTAGCGGCGGAGTGTTGCGGGAAGGGCTAGAAACCCTTGTCCGCCTTGTCGCGCCGATGATGCCGCACCTCGCCGAGGAACTATGGCAACGACTGGGCCGCGAAACGGTCCTTGCGGAAGAAGCCTGGCCGGCAGCTGATGCAGCGCTGGCTGCCGATGATAGTGTAACGATTGCCGTTCAAGTTGCCGGCAAGCTGCGCGGCACGCTGGAGGTACCCAAAGGAATGGACAAAGCAGCACTCGAGAGCGCCGCGTTTGAACTGGATAATGTGCAACGGGCGATGGACGGCAAGGCCGCGCGCAAGGTGATCGTGGTGCCCGACAAGATTGTGAATATAGTTGTCTAGGATTGCAGCCGCGCTGCTCGCGGTCGTGGCGTTGCTGACGGCTTGCGGTTTTCAACCACTTTACGGCGAACGCTCGGGCGGCGGCGCGGTTCGTCAGGCGTCAGCGTCGATCGCCGTCGCACCGATTCCCGATCGCGTTGGGCAGCTCGTCCGCAATCATTTGATTGATTCGTTGACCCCTGGGGGTGTGCCTCAACGACCGGTCTACACGCTGTCCATTGACCTGACCCAGACCAAAGAGGGCGTCGCGTTTCAAAGCGACGAACAGGCAACCCGTATCAACGTAACGCTGGAGGCAAATTTCGTATTGCGCGACGCGGACGGTGACGCTGTCCTCACCCAAGGAACGACGCGGTCGGTCGCGGCGCTGAACATTGTGCAGTCCGAGTTCGCCAACATTACCGCCGAAGCGGACGCGCAGCGCCGCGCCGCACGTCAGGTGGCCGACAGCATTGCGCTGCGCCTGGGTGTCTTCTTTAGCGGGCGGACCGAGTAGCTGCGCCGGGTATGAAGGTAACCGCCCGCGAAGCCGACGCCTTTATCCGCAAGCCGCCAAAGAACGTGGTGGCGATCCTGGTTTATGGGCCCGACGGCGGGTTGGTTCGCGAACGTGGGCGCGTCCTGGTCCGTGGCATGTTGGGCGGCAATGACGATCCGTTTCGTTTTGTTGAGCTTGATGCCGCCAAGTTGGCGGAGGATCCGGCGCTTATTCTCGATGAGTCCGCGTCGATTAGTTTGACCGGCGAAAGTCGGGTCGTGCTGGTGCGCCAACCCGACGAGAAGTCGGTCAAGGCGTTCGAGCCGGTGCTGGATTTGGAGCGGAGCGAGGCGCTATTCGTGGTTGAAGCCGGGGACCTCAACCCGCGATCCGGGTTGCGCAAAGCCTTCGAAGCGGCCAAAAGCGCTGCAGCGGTACCGTGTTACGTGGACGGCGCGGAGAATGTCACCGCGCTGGTGCGCCAGGCCGTGAAGGAGGCCGGGCTCCGGATCGACCCGCCGGCGGTCGACGACCTCGTGGCCCGGCTGGGCGCCGATCGATTGGTGACCCGCGGCGAGATTGAAAAACTGATCCTGTTCAAGGGTGGGGACGGCGGCACGATTACGGCCGATGACGTGGAAGAGTCGGTCGGTGATGTGGGCGCGGTGTCGACCGACGAGGTGGTCTACGCAACCGCCAGCGGCAATGCCGTCCGGTTGGATGATGCGTTTCAGCGGGCTTTTCGCGAGGGGGTTGCGACCATTGCGTTGGTGCGGGCGGTCGGGCGACACCTTCAACGATTGATGCTCGCCGCCACGGCCTACCAAAAAGGCACCCCGCCGAAAGAAGCCATGGCGAAGTTGCGACCTCCGGTGTTTTTTAAACAGCAGAACGAGTTCTCCGCCCAGCTCCAGCGCTGGACTCCTGCTGCGTTAGGGCGCGCCCTGGAGATTGTTACGGAAGCGGAACTAGACTGCAAAACAACGGGACTGCCGGACGCCGCCGTCCTAGAACGAGCCCTCATCCGCATCGCCGCTGCCGCGAGGGCGAGCGCCTAGGCCGATTCTCGGCCGGAATCTCAACCCACCAACATCATTTCGGTAGTGAAACGTTACGCGTCGTCCTGCGTCGAATGATGCGACAGGCGGCGGCAAATTTCGTCAAGTTGCTCGAGGGTGCTGTAGGCGACCTTTAGCGTGCCGCCCTTTTTCTCGCCCTTAAACGAGATCGTCACCGGTAGGCCAACGGCGGTCGAAAGATCGCGTTCCAGCGCCAGGGTGTCGGCGTCCTTGGCAGCCGGGGTGGTGGCGGCGCGCTTTTTCTTGGGCGCGAGCGCTTCGGTCTCGCGCACGTTGAGGCCGCCTGCAACGATTTTCTTGGCGGTCGCCACGGGATTGGGATCGTTGAGGAGCGCGCGGCCATGACCAGCGGTGAGCAGGCCGGTGTGCAGCATTTCGCGCACTTCGATCGGCAAGTTCAGTAGGCGCAGCGTGTTGGCGATGTGGCTGCGGCTGCGACCGATGAGCTTCGAGACTTGCTCTTGGGTGTGCTCGAACTCCTCCATAAGCCTTTGATACCCCTGGGCTTCTTCGACCGGGGTGAGGTCCTCGCGCTGGACGTTTTCGATGAGGGCGACTTCGAGCGCTTCCTCATCGTTGAAGTCCTTGATGACGACCGGCACCTTGGTGAGGCGCGCCTGTTGGGCCGCGCGCCAGCGCCGTTCCCCGGCGATGATCTCGTAGCGGTCCGAGGTGTCGCCATGACGGCGCACCAGAATCGGTTGCAGGATCCCGTGTTCCCGAACCGAGGCCACGAGGTCCCGCAGGTCGTTTTCGTCAAATCGGTGGCGCGGCTGGAACGGGCTCGGGATCAGGAATTCGATCGGCAAATCCTTTTGGGATTTGACCTGGTCCAGGGCGGCGTAGTCTTCCTCGTCGTCGCCCATCAACGCCGAGAGGCCTCGGCCCAATCCTTTGCGCGGCGTGTCGTCAGCCATACTGCCCTCCATCGTCATGCCGCGAGCGGCACGCTTTCGCGGCGCAGAAATTCTTTGGCAAGGGCCATGTAGGCCCGGCTTCCGGCGCACTTGTGATCGTAGAGCAAGGCAGGCTTGCCGTGCGACGGTGCCTCGGAAATGCGCACGTTGCGCGGGATGATGGTGTCATAGACCTTGTCACCCAGATGCCCGCGGGCGTCGGCGGCAACCTGCTCGGACAAATTGTTGCGCTTGTCGAACATGGTGAGGACCACGCCGGTGAGCTCGAGGTCTGGATTGAAGTTCCGTTTGACCCGGTCGACCGTGCGCAACAATTGGCTGAGCCCTTCAAGCGCAAAGAACTCGCACTGCAGGGGGACCAACACCGCATCCGCGGCGGACAAGGCATTGAGCGTCAGCAAGCCGAGCGCCGGTGGGCAGTCGATCAAAATGAAGTCGTGGTCGGTGTCGGCCGCTTCGATGGCATCCCGGACGCGGAAGCTGCGCCGCTCCATATCGATCAACTCGATTTCCGCGCCCAACAAATCAACCGTCGAGGTCACGAGATCAAGCTTCGGAATGGGCGAGTGCCGGATGGCCTGCCGCAAGGGTACCGCACCGGACAAGACATCATAAGCGGTGACGGTCCGGTCCGATTGATCGAACCCGAGCCCAGTACTGGCATTGCCTTGCGGGTCGAGGTCGATCACCAACACCCGCTTGCCGACGGCGGCCAACGCCGTCGCGAGATTGATGGTCGTGGTCGTCTTGCCCACGCCCCCTTTTTGGTTGGCGATCGCATAGACGCGATGCTGCTTGGTCTCGGCAATTTCCGGAACCGTCGTCGTCGGCATGTCAGACATGGGCGAAAGCCTCCACCACAACAATGTGCCCGCTGGGATCACTTGAACTATCCACAAGCGTGTATTGCATGTTCCAAGATTTGGCTGCATTGGTCAATTCAATAACAACATCTTGTCCCTTGAGGAAAAGGCACTGCGTTTGTGGGCCGTGGAACCGGGCGGCGTGATCAAGGAGGGTTTCGAGCGGCGCGAGCGCCCGGGCGGTGACCACACGGGCCGGCTGGGCGAGCGTCACGGCTTCTAGTCGCGCGGCATGGACCGTCACCGAACACCCGATGATCCGCGCGGCCTCGCGCAGAAAAGCGCATTTGCGACCGTTCGATTCGATCAGGTGAACATCGGGCACCCCGCAGGCCGCGAGGATCAGCCCCGGAATGCCCGCCCCTGACCCGAGGTCGACGACCGGGCCGGTGCCCGCCGGGAGCACGGGGAGCAACTGCGCGGCATCCAGGAGGTGACGCCGCCAGGGATCGGCCAAGGTCGAGGGGCCGACAAGATTGATCTTGGCCTGCCATTTCTCGAGAAGGGCAAGGTACTGGCGCAGGCGGTCCACGACCGCGTCATCGAGACCGGTCGCGTCGCGGAAGTCGTCCGGGCTCACTGTTTCACGTGAAACATAGGTCACCTATTCTGTCTAATGTTTCACGTGAAACATCAGGCGGTGAGACGTTGGGCGCCCTTCCGAACATAGCGCAGCAAGGCGATCAGCGCCGCGGGCGTCACCCCCGGAATGCGCGACGCCGCGCCAAGGGTCTGCGGCCGGTGCCGTTCCAGCAGGCCTCGGACCTCATTGGAGAGCCCGCCGACCTGGGAGAAATCCACATCGGCCGGCAGCACCAGATTCTCATCCTTGCGGAACGCCACGATGTCGGCCGACTGCCGTTCCAGGTACCCTGCGTAGTGCGCCTCGACCTCCAACTGCTCGACCACGTCGGCGCGGAGATCCGCCAGGGCAGGCCACACCGAGGCCAAACGTGCCACCGTCACATCCGGGTACGCCAACAGCTGCAACGCCGAGCGGGTGGCCCCATCGCCGCTGACCGACAACCCCGCCGATCGCGCCTGGCTGGTGGTCATGGTCATCCCAGTGGCGGCGACACGGGCCTTTTCGATCAGGGCGACCTTGTCCTCAAACGCCCGCGCGCGATCCCAGCCCACACATCCGGCAGCCTGCCCGATGGGGGTCAGCCGCTGGTCGGCATTGTCGGCGCGCAAGCTCAATCGGTATTCAGCGCGGGAGGTGAACATCCGGTAGGGTTCGGTCACGCCTCGGGTGACGAGGTCGTCGACCATCACCCCGAGGTAGCCGGTGGCGCGGTCGACCGTGATCCCGTCGCCGCCGCCAGCCTGCCGGGCGGCATTCACGCCGGCGAGGAGACCCTGGGCGCCCGCTTCTTCATAGCCTGTCGTGCCGTTGATTTGGCCGGCGAGATAGAGGCCCGGCAGGCGCTTGGTTTCGAGGGTCGGATCGAGCTCGCGGGGATCGACATAGTCATATTCGATGGCATAGCCGGGCCGCACGACCGCGACATTCGCGAGGCCCGGAATGGTGCGCAGAAAAGCGTGCTGAACGTCCTCCGGCAGCGACGTCGAAATCCCGTTGGGATAGACCGTATTGTCGCTAAGTCCTTCTGGTTCAAGGAAAATTTGGTGTCCGGGCTTTTCGCTGAAGCGCACCACTTTGTCCTCGATCGACGGGCAATAGCGCGGACCCGTACTCTCGATCTGACCGGAATACATCGGCGAGCGTGCAAGATTCTCGCGGATGATGGCGTGGGTCGCCTCGGTGGTACTGGTGATGTGGCAAGGCACCTGTCGGGCGGTCGCGTGCGTCGTCATGAACGAGAAGAATGCGGGCTCGGCGTCGCCCGGCTGGACGGTCGTCGCGGCCCAGTCGATGGTCCGGCCATCGAGGCGCGGCGGGGTGCCGGTCTTGAGCCGCCCGAGGTCAAAACCGATGGCCTCGAACCGCGCTGACAGGCCCATCGCCGGGGCCTCGCCGACCCGGCCCGCGGGGATTTTCTTGTCGCCGATATGAATAAGTCCGCGCAGGAAGGTGCCGGTGGTCACCACCACGGCTGGCGCGCGGTAGACGTGTCCGGCGGCGGTCATGACACCCGCGACCTGACCGTTCTCGACGATGAGGTCCTCGACCCCGCCCTCTTCGATCGTCAGCCCGGGTGTTTCGTTGAGCGCGGTTTGCATCGCGGCGCGGTAGAGCGCGCGGTCGGCTTGGGCCCGCGGCCCCCGCACGGCAGGGCCTTTCCGGCGATTGAGGAGGCGGAACTGGATGCCGGCGGCGTCGGCGACCCGGCCCATCAGGCCGTCGAGCGCGTCGATTTCCCGGACCAGATGGCCCTTCCCCAAGCCCCCGATGGCGGGGTTGCAGGACATCTCGCCGATGGTCGCGCGCTGGTGGGTTAGCAGCAGCGTACGCGCGCCAGTACGGGCGGCGGCCGCCGCGGCCTCGCAGCCGGCGTGGCCACCGCCGACGACGATGACATCGAACGAATTTTCAGGTGCCCCGTTCATCGCGCGTTTGTAGCCCCGGGCTGTGGATAAAGTCCACCACGCCGCTACTTCCCAATGCAGAAATCATGGAAGATCACGTCGAGCAAATCCTCGACATCGACCCGGCCGGTGATGCGCCCGAGCGCGCGCGCGGCGAGCCGCAAATCTTCCGCGCGCAGCTCGGCACCGCCAACGGCGCGCGCGCGGTCCAATGCAGCACCGGCGTCTTCGATCGCGCGGCGATGGCGCAACCGTGTGAGTGGCGGTGTTGCCACTGTCGAGTCAGTGGCCACAACGACGCGAGCGCGCAACGCCTCAACCAAACTGTCCATCCCGGTGCCGTCGCGCGCCGAAACGTAAAGCGCGTCGCTCGAGTCGGTCAGGTCGGATGCACGATCGATCTTGTTGACGACAACAAGTGTTGCGTCGTCGACCAGCGCCGCTGTTGCGTCGTCGCGCGCGGGCCATGTCGTGGCATCGAACACCGCAATCTTTAGGTCGGCGGTGGCCGAGCGCGCATGACTGCGGCGCATGCCTTCGCGTTCGATGGCGTCGCCGGCGTCGTGCAACCCGGCGGTGTCGGCGAGCGTGACGGGCAACCCCGCGACATCGAGCTGGACCTCCACGACGTCGCGCGTGGTGCCTGCCGTGGCCGCGACGATGGCCGCGTCGCGCTTGGCTAACCTATTGATAATACTCGATTTTCCGACGTTCGGCGCGCCCACGATGACGACGTGAAACCCGTCGCGCGTGCGCTCGCCTTTGCCGGCGTCATCGAGGTGGGCGGTCATTTCAGCGGCGAGCGCGTCGAGGTCGCTGCGCACCGCGCCTGGTACATCGTCGGGGAGATCTTCGTCAGGAAAATCGATATCGGCTTCGAGATGCGCGAGCGCGCGCACCAGACGCACGCGCCACGATTCGTACAGGTCGCCCAACGCGCCGTCGAACTGCCGCACGGCTTGACGGCGTTGGCCTTCGGTTTCGGCATCGATGAGATCGGCCAAGCCTTCGACCTGGGTGAGATCGAGTTTGTCGTTGTCGAACGCGCGCCGCGTGAACGCACCGGCGTCGGCCGGGACACATCCCGGTACGTCATCGAGCGCCGCGAGCACCGCCGCGACCACAGCGCGACCGCCATGGACATGAAACTCGGCAACGTCTTCGCCGGTGAAACTTTTCGGCGCGGCGAACCACACGACCATGGCGTCATCGATCATCGTGCCGTCGGCCGCGCGGAGGGTGCGCCGTTGCAACTGGCGCGGCGGTCCGGGCGGCGTACCGGTGAGGGTCGCGACGGCCGCGCCGGCGGCAGCACCCGAGACGCGGATGATCGCAACGCCGGCCCGGCCCTGGCCGCTGGAGAGCGCGAAGATAGTGGTCGGTTCCGTCATGGCGGCATTCTTATACCCGTTCGATTTGGCCGGTGTCCTTCGGGTCCATTCGACAGGCTCATGGCAGGCTGACGCCCGAGGCCGCTCCTCAGGATGAACTGTTGTTGCAGCGGTCGGCGTATGAGCGCCCGCGCCCATCGAGAAAAGTGCGCTCCCTGATCGCTCATCCCCAGGCGCGTGTCCCCGCCGGCGCTCGAATTGCCGAAACAAAGCCAACACCCGCAGTTTTCCTGGGGTTTCGCAATGGCGACGGCTGTTTTACCAAACGAACCCAAGTTTATTCTTCCTTTTCAAGTACTTAGCGTTTTCGACCGCCGATCGAAGCCAACGTTCTTTGGTTTTTCAACGACTTAGGGCGCGCTGGCCGATTACGGCGCGTCCGGCCGACACGTTGGTCCGATGACAGATGGGACTCGTGCGGCGGGCCGTCTAGCGCGGGACAGAGATCGTGACCGTGGGGACCGGAAATTGTGACCAGTCCCTTCGTGACGCGATCCCTGAGGATCGCGCATGGGCGGTGCCGCCTCCCCCTGCTTGAGGGGGCGGATTGAGGAGGGGGTTGGTCGCGCCTCGAATTCTGTGGGCGGCGACCCCCTCCCTGCCCTCCCCCTGACGCGCAGGGGGAGGAAGTGGGGCGTGGCGTTGTTGCGGCCCGGGTGACGTCGGCCACCGTCCTTCGGGACGCCGCGCGAACGCGGCGCCTCAGGATGAGTGCCGCGTGGCGGATCTATGTCTTTGTTGGGATTCGCGGCAACAAAGCGCTCATCCTGAGGAGCCTGCGATTGCAGGCGTCCCGAAGGACGTGACACCAGGGGTCTACGCCTTGGGTTCTTTTTGGTCGGGCTCTAGCAATAGGCGGGAGACGACTTGGCCGTCGATGAGGTGGGATTGCAGGATTTCGTCGACGTCTTCTTGGGTTTTGTAGGTGTACCAAATGCCTTCGGGGTAGATGACTAGGACGGGGCCGAGTTCGCAGCGGTCGAGGCAGCCCGATTGGTTGATGCGCACGCGGTTGATTTTGAGTTCGCGGGCGCGGGTTTTCATGTAGTCGCGCAGTTCCACGCCGCCACGTTCTTTGCAGCAGCCGCGGCGGTGGCCGGGCTCGCGCTCGTTGATGCAGCAAAAAACGTGCGCCTTGTAATAGGGCTTTTGGGTCGCCGCGGTCTGGTCGACCGACGGGGTCACGATGTCATCCATGGTTAGCTCTTCTTAGTAGTGCCGGCGGCGGCGCCCATTTGATCCCAGAACCCTTTGACCATTTTTTCCCAGCCCTCGACGCCGGCCGGCATCCAGGTTTTGACCAAGGTCTCGGGGTCCATGGCGTCGACGTTGGCCATCAAGCGCTCGCGCAGCTTTTCAACGACGTCGGCTTGCAGGCCCGACACGTCGGGCAGGCCGAGAAAAGCGCGGGCTTCTTCAGGCGTGCAGTCGATATCGAAGTGAAGTTTCATCTGATGTCCTCCGTATCACGCCTTCTTTATATAGCGCGCGGTTGGGGCGACATATAGCGCGCGCCGCGGGCGACGGCGAGCGGCGCTTTATCCCCACTTCACGTGCGGTTTTGTGCTGGCGGCTGCGTGGTAAGGTCGCCGCCCGCCAAACCGGAACGCCTTCATGACCAATCGCCTCGCCGACGAAACCAGCCCCTACTTGCAGCAACACAAAGACAACCCGGTCCATTGGTGGCCCTGGGGCGACGCGGCGTTGGCGGCGGCGCGCGCGCAAGACAAACCGATCCTGCTGTCGATCGGCTATGCCGCCTGCCATTGGTGCCATGTGATGGCGCATGAAAGTTTTGAGTCCGACGCCATCGCCGCGCAGATGAACGAACACTTCATCAACGTGAAGGTTGATCGCGAAGAGCGGCCCGATATCGACACCATCTATATGAACGCGTTGCACATGTTGGGCGAACAAGGCGGCTGGCCGCTGACGATGTTTCTCACGCCGCAAGCCGAACCCTATTGGGGCGGCACGTATTTTCCGCCCGAGCAACGCTTTGGCCGGCCCGGGTTTCCGCAAGTGCTCGCCGCGATGGCCAAGGCCTATGCCGAAGACAAAGAAGCGGTGGCAAAAAACACCACCGCCCTGGTCGAGGGCTTGCAGAAGATGGCGCGCACGCCGGACGCCGAGGAGGTGCCGGTCCTGTCGCCCGACCTGCTCGACAATATGGCAAACCGCTTGGTCGAGTCGGTGGACATGGAGTTGGGCGGCATCGGCGGCGCGCCGAAGTTTCCACAAACCTTTGCGCTCGAGTTCTTGTGGCGGGCGCATCGACGCAGCGGCGATGCCAAATTTGCCCAAGCGGTTGAGATCTCGCTGAGCCAAATGGCGCAAGGTGGGATCTACGATCACGTCGGCGGCGGCTATGCGCGCTATGCCACCGACGCGGCGTGGCTGGTGCCGCATTTCGAGAAGATGCTCTACGACAACGCGCTGTTGATCGATCTGATGACGCAGGTCTGGCAGCACACAGGATCGCGGCTGTACGACGCGCGCATTCGCGAAACCGTGGGCTGGACCTTGCGCGAAATGATCGCTGAGGGCGGCGGGTTTGCCGCGTCGCTGGACGCCGATTCCGAAGGGGTCGAGGGCAAGTATTACGTCTGGACCGAGGCCGAAGTCGATGCCGCGTTGGGCATCGATGGCGAGATGTTCAAAGAAGCCTTTGGTGTCACCCCCGGCGGCAATTGGGAAGGCAACACGATCCTGAACCGCAGCCACAATTTGGCGGTGGGCGATCCGCAGTTCGAGGGCGACCTCGCGCGCGCCTGCAACGTGCTCTACGAGGTCCGCGAACAGCGCGTGCGGCCGGGTTGGGACGACAAGATCTTGGCCGACTGGAACGGGCTGATGATCGGCGCGATGGCGCGCGCGGCGGCCGTGTTCAACGAGGCGGGTTGGCTGGCGGCAGCCGACCGCGCGTGGACCTTCATCGTGGACAAAATGAGCGACGGCGACCGGCTGTGGCATGCCGCACGGGGCGGCAAGGTGCGCAACGCGGGCATGCTGGAGGACTACGCCAACATGGCGCAAGCGGGGCTCGTGTTGTTCGAGGTGACGGGGTCGCCCGCCTACCTCGAGCGCGCGCGAGCGTGGACCGCCACGTTGGATCAGTTTTTCTGGGATGCCGACCAGGGCGGCTATTACCAGACCGCCTCTGACGGCGAGCAATTGATCGCACGGCCGCGCAATGCCAACGACAACGCGGTGCCGTCGGGCAACGGCACGATGGTCGGCGTGCTGGCACGGCTTTATCTACACACTGGCGAGGATGCCTACCGCGCGCAGGCCCATGCCTTGATCGATGCGTTTACGCCGGAGATCGCGCGCAACTTCTTTGGGCTGACGACATTCCTCAACAATGTCGATCTCTGGATGAAGCCCGTGCAGGTCGCGATCATCGGCGATCGCAAAGACGCCGCAACCCAAGCGCTGATCGCCGAGGCCTATGCGCTGGCCACACCCAACCTGGTGCTGACCGTGATCGCGCCGGACGCGGCCCTGCCGGCGAACCACCCAGCGGTGGGGAAAGCGCAAAAGGACGGGGTGGCGACGGCGTATGTGTGCATCGGCGAAACCTGTTCGCTGCCGGTGACCGATCCGGCTACGCTGGGGGCGGCGCTGCCAAGCTAAGCACGACACCAGGGGGTAAAGGTCATGCGATACACGATCGGCACGTTCGTCGCACCGCTACTGGTAGGCCTCGTACTCGTCGGCGCCGCCTCGGCCCAATCCCTCACGGACAACCTGCCCGAAGGTGTTCCTGTATTCGCGGGCGAGATACGCCCGATCACCGCGCCGATCCGGTTGCGCTTTACCGATTCGTTGCCGCTTGAGACCTCCATGGAACTCGTCGTCGTTCTGGAGGATGAAGAACCGCTCGAGGCGATGACATTCCGCGGCATCAGCGAAATCTCCGGCGGCGGGACACTGTTCAACGTGGACGTTAAGGAGATGTCCGCACCCGGATTGCCGGCATTCCCCGACGGCACCAATATCATGGAGATATCGTGGCAGATATCGCCCAACCGCCGTGAGTTGGGTGACGTCATGGTTAGCAACTTTCCCGGATTCACCGCGGTGGGCATAACGGTCATCCCCGCGATGGAACAGGCGCTCTTGGCGAGTCTGGAACAACAAGCATACGCCTTCACCGAAACAATCCGTGCTGCGGGCGATTCAGTTGTCCAAGACCCGTTGAGCCTATTCGAGACATCGCAACTTCCCCAAGGTGCGGCGACAACCGGCATCAAGTCGGAGGCAGCGGCCGTGGGCCTGTCGACCGACGCAGGGCGCGACGTGTTGGTCACGAACCTCACAATGACGGTCAAAACCTTGGTCGAAGACATGACCATGGAGATCAATGGCCGCGGTTATTCGACCATCGACCTGAAAACTGGCCACATCATGTCCAGCGTGCTCCGCCTCGGAACCCAAATCAAAAATGGCGATTCAGTGATTAACATCGTCACCTTTGCCAGCGCCCACTCGCGCTATCTCACCGAAGCCGATCGTCCACGGCGGGGTCTGTGACATGACCCCCGCGCCGCAACTTTCGTATCCCTCGCCGGTGGGCGACCTCACGGTGAGTGAGGATGACGGGGCGATTGTGGCGTTGGATTTTGGGCGGGGGATGATGCAAACGCACACTGCCCTTCTCGATGAGGCGGTGGCGCAGTTGGCGGCGTATTTCGATGGGGGGCTGACCGGCTTTGATTTGCCGCTCAATCCGCACGGCACGGATTTCCAAAAGAAGGTTTGGGATTTGATGCAAGCGATCCCCTATGGCGGGACGCGGGCCTATGCCGATCTCGCGCGCGATCTGAAGAGCGCGGCGCGCGCGGTGGGGGGTGCGTGTGGCGCCAATCCGATCCCGGTGATCATTCCGTGCCACCGGGTGCTGGCGGCGGGCGGCAAGATGGGCGGCTTTTCGGGCGGCGAGGGCATCCCGACCAAAGTCGCGTTGCTGCGGCTGGAAGGCGCGATCGCGCTGTAGGTCATGAGACTTTGCGGCTGTCGTGACAGCGCGCGGGGCCTTGGCTAGAGTCCGGGCTAACAAAACACGCACCAAAAATTGGGGAGACCAGCATGGGTCAGGAAATCCAGATCAAAGGTAAAGACGGCGACTTCATGGGCTATCTCGCGACGCCCGAAGGGGGGTCGGGTCCCGGCATCATCTGCATCCAAGAAATTTTCGGCGTGAATACCTGGATGCGCAACATTGCCGACGACTTGGCCGCGCAAGGCTTTGTCGCGTTGGCGCCGGATTTGTTCTGGCGGTTGGAGCCGGGCGTGCAGATCAACGGCGAGGGCGAAGAAGACTTCGCCAAGGCGTTCGATCTGTATGGGCGTTTCGATGCCGATCAGGGCATCGCCGATATTCAAGACAGCATTGCGGCGCTACGCGGCAACCATGGCGCCAGCGACAAAATCGGTACCGTCGGGTTCTGCCTCGGCGGCTTCCTGGCGTACATGTGCTCGGTGCGGACCGACGCGAATGCCAACGTCGGGTATTACGGTGTCGGCATCGACACCATGCTGGGCGAGCAGGGCAATATGAAAAGCCCACTGATGCTGCACGTCGCGGTGGAAGATCAGTTCGTGCCCAAGGATGCGCAAAAGAAAGTGCGGGACGGGCTGGCCGGCAACGACAAGGTCACGATCTACGACTATGACGGCCAGGACCACGCGTTCGCGCGCAAAGGCGGTGACGCCTATCGCAAAGAAGCGGCCGAGCTCGCCGAATCGCGGACGCTCGATTTCTTCAAGCAGCACCTGGGTTAGAGCATGGTCAAAGCATTGCAGGCGGCCCGCGCCGGTGGGCCCGAGGTGTTGGAATATGTCGACGTCGAGGTCGGCGGTCCGGGGCCGGGCGAAATCCGGCTTCGCCACGGCGCGATCGGCGTCAATTACATCGACACCTATCACCGGGCCGGGACCTATCCGGGCTCTGGCTTTCCGCGGGTTCTCGGCGTGGAGGGTGCGGGTGAGGTGACCGCCATCGGCGAGGGCGTCACCACCGCCAAACTCGGCGACCGGGTGTGCTATCCGCTGGGGCCCGGCGCCTATTGCGCCGAACGGCTGATCAATGCGGGCATGGTCGTGCCGGTGCCGGACGGCATTTCAGACGAGCAAGCGGCGGCGGCCATCACCAAGGGCATTACCGTGCATCACCTCTATTCCCGGGTGCGTCAGGTCAAATCGGGCGATTGGGTGCTGTTTCATGCCGCGGCCGGTGGCGTCGGGCTGTTTGCCTGCCAATGGGCCAAGCACATCGGCGCCAAGCTGATCGGCACCGTGTCGTCGGACGCCAAAGCCAAATTGGCGCGCGACAACGGGGCGGTGGAGACCATCGACTACACCCAGGAAGATTTCGTGGCCCGGGTGAAAGACATCACCGGCGGCGACGGGGTCGCGCTGGTGGTCGACGGCATCGGAAGCGACAACCCGACCAAGTCCGCCCAGTGTCTGGCGGCCTACGGCACGCTGACGACGATCGGTCAGGCCGCAGGCCCGACGACAATGACGATCGACGATCTGCCGGCGTCGGTGCTCTACACCAAGGGCTCGATTGCGACGTTGCTGGGGCGGTTGGACGAGTTGCGCGAGTCCGCCGCGGCGTTCTTCGATCTGGTGCAAAGCGGTGCGATCAAGATTTCGGTCAACCACACCTATGCACTGAAGGACGGCGCGCAGGCGCATACCGACCTGCAGGCACGCAAGACGACGGGGTCGATCATCCTCAAGCCGTGACCTCGGCGTGACTGAGTCTTATTTGCAGTAGGTTTTGTACAAGAGCTTGATCACCTTGGCGGCCACCGGGCTGCCCAGGCGGTAGTAGATCGTCTGCGCCTCGCGCCGGGTGTCGACCAGTCCGTCATGGCGGAGCCGGGCGAGGTGCTGCGAGAGCGGCGATTGGGCCATATCAAGGCGCTCGGCCAACGCGCCCACCGATAATTCGCCTTTTGCGAGATGACACAGGATCAGCAGGCGTTTTTCGTGGCCCAGCGCGCGCATCAGGGCGCTGGCATCGGCTGCCGACGTGGCCATTTTGTCTATATTAAGTTTCTCTAATTTAGTCATTGCGATTACATTAGCATATTCATATATATTCCGTGAAGGCGCAGCGCCAAACGATTTCAACGAGGAGACGCCGCATGAAACCGCAGGTTCGTTCGTTTTTTGACCCGGCCACCTTCACGATCAGCCACGTCGTCCGCGAACCCGGTGGATCGCATTGCGCGATTATCGATTCGGTGCGCGATTTCGACCCCAAATCGGGCCGCACCGACACCCAATCCGCCAATGCCGTGATCGCCTATGTCCGCGAACAGGGCCTGACAGTTGACTGGATTTTGGAAACCCACGTCCATGCCGACCATTTGACGGCCGCGCCCTACCTCAAGGACACGCTGGGCGGGCAAACCGGCGTCGGCGCACACATCACCGCGGTGCAGCAGACCTTTGGTCCGGTGTTCAACGCGGGGCCCGACTTCGCCACCGACGGCAGCCAGTTCGATCATTTGTTCGCCGATGGCGAGACACTCAGGATCGGCGCGATGGAAGGCCGCGTGATGCACACCCCCGGGCACACCCCGGCTTGCGTGACCTACGTGTTCGGTGATGCGGCGTTTGTCGGCGATACGCTGTTCATGCCCGATTTCGGCACCGCGCGGTGCGACTTCCCGGGCGGCGACGCGACTATCCTCTATGAGTCGATCCACAAGGTCCTGGCGTTGCCACCCGAAACGCGCTTGTTCATGTGCCACGACTACATGCCGAACGGGCGCGAGGTGATGTGGGAAACCACGGTGGCCGCCGAAAAAGCCGAGAACCTGCATGTCTGCGACGGTGTGAGCGAAGCGGATTTCGTCAAGATGCGCACCGAACGCGACGCGGTCCTCGATATGCCGGTGCTCATTCTGCCCGGCGTGCAGGTCAACATGCGGGCCGGCCACCTGCCGCCCGCCGATGACAACGGCATTGCCTATCTCAAACTGCCGATCGATGCGCTATGAGCAGCGACCGGCGCCATCCTTCTTTAACAAACGGGGTTTTTCCATGTCACAAGGGTTCAAAGATATGATTGCGAATGCCAATGCGGTGATCGACACCGTCTCAGTCCACGACGCGTTGCCGCTGGCGAGCGATGACAGCGTGGTGTTCGTCGATGTGCGCGAAGCAGGTGAGCGGGCCCAGGGCACGATCCCGGGCTCGATTCATGCGCCGCGCGGGTTCCTTGAGTTCATCGCCGATCCACAAGGCCCGATGCACAAGCCCGAAATGGCCAGCGGTAAACGCATTGTGGTCTTTTGCGCCTCGGGCGGCCGCTCGGCACTCGCGTCCAAGACGCTGGTCGACATGGGCCTGAAAAATGTCGCCAACATGGCGGGTGGCATGGCCGCCTGGAAACAAGCCGGCGGCGCCGTCGCCACGGAGTAAACCGCACCGACGCGCAGCCTTGACGCGCGGCGATTAGGGCTCATGCTGCGCCTCCAAAATCGGAGGACGCATGACCAAAGCCGTCGTTTTGCACGCCACGGGCGGACCGGAGAATTTCTCTTGGGAAGACTGGGACCCCGGCGCACCCGGTCCCGGTGAAGCGCGCGTCCGGCAGACGTTTGCCGGCCTCAATTACGTCGACACTTACTTGCGCGCAGGGCTTTATCCGCTGGCCACCATGCCCGCGGTGTTGGGCCGTGAAGGCGTGGGCGTTGTCGAGACGTTGGGTGACGGCGTGACCGACCTGCAGGTCGGCGACCGGGTGGCCTATTCCAGCCATCTGGGCAGCTATGCCGAAGTCAATATCGTGCCGGCCGATCGGTTGGTGCCGGTGCCGGATGATATCGCCGACGAAACCGCTGCCGCGATGATGCTCAAGGGCATGACCGCGCAATACCTGGTGCGCCAAACCAAAGCCCTCGGCCCGGGCGACACGCTGCTCTATCACGCCGCTGCCGGCGGGGTCGGGCTGATCGCGTGTCAGTGGGCCAAGCATTTGGGGGCCACGGTGATCGGCACCGTGGGGTCGGCCGACAAAGCCGCGCGGGCGACGGCGCATGGCTGCGACCATGTCATTCGCTACGACGAGGTGGACTTCCTCGACCACGTCATGGCACTGACCGATGGGCGTGGGGTCGATTATGTCTGCGACGCCGTGGGCGTGACCACGATCGAAAAATCGATGAAGGCGATGGCGCATCACGGTGTGCTGGTGTCGTTCGGCGCCGCCGCCGGGCCGGTACCGCCAGAGACCTGGGCCAAATTGCCGCCGGAGCGTTATCTCATCAAAGGCACGCTGCCGGGCTACACCAAGACCCGCGAACAGTTATTGGCGAGCGCCGAGGATCTGTTTGGCGTGGTGCAGTCGGGCGCGGTGCGCATCGAAATCAACCAACGCTACGCGCTCAAAGACGCCGCCCAAGCCCATACCGACCTCGAAGCCCGCAAGACGACGGGCTCGACCATTTTCGTGATTTAGGGAGAGACCGATGACCAAAGCTGTTCGCATTCACGCCTATGGCGGGCCCGAGGCGCTCGTTTATGAAGATGTCGATGTGCCCGCACCGGGGCCGGGCGAGGTGCGCCTCAACCAGACGGTGGCGGGGGTGAATTTTCTCGACATCTATCACCGCGCGGGCACGCACTTTGCCAACCTGACGCCGCCAGCCGTGCCGGGCGTCGAAGCGGTCGGCATTGTCGAGTCCGTCGGCGACGGCGTGACGCACGTGAAAGCGGGCGACAAGGCGGCCTATCCGCTGACCGCCGGGGGCTATGCCGAAACCCGGTTGGTGCCGGGCAGCGATGTCGTGAAGGTGCCCGACGAAATTGACGACAAAGTGCTGGCCGCCACCTTCATGAAGGGGCTGACCGTCGGGCATATGCTGAACGACTTCACCACGTTCAAAAAAGGCGACTTCATCTTGTGGCACGCCGCGGCGGGCGGCGTCGGGATGATCGCCTGCGAATGGGCCAAGCATTTGGGGCTCAATGTCATCGGCACGGTCAGCACCGAAGAAAAGGCCGCGCGCGCGAAAGCCGCGGGCTGCGATCATCCGATCATCTACACCAAAGAGAACTTTGCCGAGCGCGTGAAAGAGATTACGTCAGGCGAGTTGTGCCAGGCCGTGTTCGACGGCGTCGGCGCGGATACCTGGCTTGATTCGCTGAAATGCGTAAAGCCGTACGGGGTATGTGGTTCGTTCGGGCTGGCGTCGGGGCCGCTGCCGCCGATGGGTTTTGCCGATATTCCGAGCGAAGGGTTCGTGACCCGCTGTAGTGTCGCGGCGGTAACCAAGACGCGCGACGCCTACGAAAAAAACTCGGCGTCGTTCTTCGAGATCCTCAAGAAGGGCGTGCTGACGCCACGGATCGAGCATGAGCTGCCGCTGAAGGATGCGGCCGAAGCGCACCGGCGTTTGGAATCACGGCAAACGACGGGATCGCTGATCCTCATTCCGTAGCGTCTAACGCTTTGCGCATGGCGACACGGCGGTCCGCCATCGGCAGGTAGCGAGCCTGGGTGGTCATGTCGGCGGCGAGGCCGGCACCGATGTCGGCAGGACCCATCCGTTCGAAGCCGAAGCGTTGGTAATAGGGCAAGTTCCAGGGCACGTGTTCGCAGGTCAGGAGCACCAGATCGCTGTGCCCCCAGCGCCGTGACATCGCGATGACTTCGGTCATCAGCTGGCGCCCAATGCCCTGCCGCATATGCGTGGGCAGGACATCGATCTGTTCGAGATAGGCCGCACCGTCGATTTCGCTCAGAGCGAAAAAGCCGACCCGCGCACCGTCGGACTCGACTTCGGCAAAGACCAGGCCGCCGATTTGGGCGCAACGACGCCAGGCCGATTTTTCGCCCTGGACCATCGGATGATCGTCGTCCATGTCGAGGGTGATCCCGACATCGGCGTAACGCGCGAAGGCGGCATCGTCGATCTCAAGGGCAGCATCGACATCGGCGGGTCGGCCGGGACGCAGGACAATGGTGTCTTTCGTCATGGCTATCGTTTCGTGTTAGGACCGTCGCACGCGGCATCCTAATCATACACGCGAGGTCACATGGTCAAAGCCATCGTCATGCATGCCCCCGGCGGGCCCGACGTCCTGCAGTGGGAAGACGTCACCGTGGGCGATCCGGGCCCCGGCGAAGCCCGCGTACGCAACACGGCGGTGGGCCTCAACTTCCTCGATACATTATTTCGGTCGGGCGCGATCCCGCTGGACCTGCCCGCGATTCTGGGCTGGGAAGCCGCCGGCGTGGTCGAGGCGGTGGGCGACGGTGTCACGGCGGTCAAACCCGGCATGCGCGTGGCCTACCACACGGCCAATGGCTGCTATACCGAACAACGCTTGATCACCGCCGACGCATTGATCCCGCTGCCGGACGGCATCAGCGAGGACCAAGGCGCGGCCGCCATCCTCAAAGGCATGACCGCGCAGTACCTGCTGCGCCTGACCACCAACGTACAAGCCGGCGACACCGTTTTGGTGCATGCGGCGGCGGGTGGGGTTGGGCTTTTCTTGTGCCAATGGGCCAAGCACCTGGGCGCGACCGTGATCGGTACCGTCGGCAGCGACGACAAAGCTGCATTGGCCAAGGCGCATGGCTGCGACCACCCCGTGGTGTACACGCGGGACGATTTTCTACCGGTGGTGCAGGACGTGACCGACGGCGTTGGGTGTGCGGCGGTCTATGACAGCGTCGGTGCCGACACCATCGAGCGGTCGTGGCAATCGGTGCGCCCGCAGGGCACCGTGGCGTCGTTCGGCCAGGCGTCGGGCGCGATCACCCCCGACCAACTCGCCCAGCAACCGACCGATCGATATTTCATCCGCACCACGCTGCAGGCCTACAACGCGACCCGCGCCGATTTGTTGGCCAACGCCCAAGACTTTTTCGCTGTCGTCGCAAGTGGTGCGGTCAAGGTGACGGTGGGCCAGACGTTTGCGCTGAAAGATGCCGCGAAGGCCCACGCCGCGCTGGAAGCCCGGCAAACGACCGGATCGACGGTGCTGAAGCCTTAGGCCATGAACCTCTCGGCCCTGGGCGGCATCGGGCGCGCGCTCTCCAATCGCAACTTTCGCGTCTACACCTATGGCTCGTCGGCGTCGCTGATCGGCACCTGGATGCAGCGCGCCGCGGTGGGCTGGCTGGCGTGGGAACTGACGCACGATCCCAAGTGGGTCGGCATCGCCGTCTCGGCCGATTTGCTCCCAACCATTTTCTCCAGCCCGATCGCCGGCGTGCTGGCCGACCGCCTGCACCCCATGCGCATGCTGATGGTGTTGCAACTCCTGGCCGGCCTCCAAGCGGCCGTGCTGGCCGTCTTGAGTTTCAGCGGGTTGATCACCATCGAGTGGCTCGTGGTCCTTACGGCGATCCTCGGGGTGATCATGGGTTTCAACCATCCGGTACGGCAGACAACGATCTATTTGTTGGTCCGGCGCGAAGACCTGTCGGCTGCAGTCGGCACGACGTCGGTGATCTTCAATACCTCGCGCGTCATCGGTCCGGCGTTAGCGGGTTTCATCATTCATTTTGGCGGGGCCGGCTTCGCCTTCACACTCAATGCCGTGACCTTCATGATCATGCTGGCGGCACTGTCCGCCGTGCGGCTACCGGCGCAACCGCCACGGTCGCGCACCAATGTGAGTGTGCTGAGCGACATCGTCGCCGGCTACCGCTATGCCTTCGCCCACCGCGGCATCGCCCCGACGCTGCTGATCAGTTTATCGGCGGCGTTGCTGGTGCGGCCCGCCGTCGAGATGCTGCCGGCCTTTGTCGGGCAGATCTTTGCCGGCGGCGCTGATTCGCTGGGACTGATCCTGGCGGCCAACGGCGTGGGCGCGATGTTGGCGGGCATTTGGTTGGCCTATCGGGGCCGGGCCACAGGGCTGGTGTCGATCGCCATCTGGAGCACAGTCCTGGCGGCGGTGGCGATGGCCGGCTTTGCCCTGAGTGACAGTTTCTGGATGGGCACAGGCTTCATCTTTTTGTTGGGGATCGCGATGTCGCTGCGCGGCACGGCAACGCAAACCCTGATCCAGAATGCCGTTGATCCGGCGATGCGCGGCCGGGTGCTGAGCCTCAACACCTTGATCTTCAACGCCGGTCCGGCCGTGGGCGCGTTCACGTTGGGGCTCATCGCCGCGTGGGCCGGGCTGCAGCCGCCGCTTTATGTCGCGGCGGGGCTGACGCTGGCGGTGTGGGTGTGGGCCTGGCTGCGGCGCGATCAGCTGACCGAAGCACTCGAGGGACCCGATACGCATGAGGGCCGCGCGCACGGATAGAGGCGCGAAGGGTGCCCTGGCGGCTCGATTTTGCTACCAACACCCCAAGCAACACACAACGAACCGGGAGAGACCAGCATGACCAAAGCCATTCGCGTGCATGAGACCGGCGGCCCTGATGTCTTGACGTGGGAAGACGTCGGCGTGCCGGCACCCGGCGCCGGCGAGGCCCTCGTGCGCCAGACCGCCGCGGGGCTGAACTTCATCGACACCTATCAGCGCTCTGGGCTTTATCCCATCGCCCTGCCCGCGATCATGGGCAACGAAGGTGCCGGCGTGGTCGAAGCCGTGGGTGATGGGGTGACCGAGGTGAAGCCTGGCGACCGCGTGGCCTATCACAGCGCGCCTGGGGCCTATGCCGAACAGCGCATCGTGCCGGCGTGGCTGCTCGCCAAATTGCCGGACGAGATTTCCGATGAACAAGGCGCGTCGATCATGCTCAAGGGCGGCACCGCGCAATACTTGTTGCGGCAGATCTACGATGTGCAGGCCGGCGATACGATCGTCATCCATGCCGCGGCCGGTGGGGTCGGGCTGATCGCTTGCCAGTGGGCCAAACATCTGGGGGCGACGGTCATCGGCACGGTGGGTTCGGACGAAAAAGCCGCGCTTGCCAAGGCGCATGGCTGCGATCATGCCATCGTCTATACCCGGGAAGATTTCACCGCGCGGGTGAAAGAGATCACCGACGGCAAAGGCGTGCCGGTAGTTTACGATTCGGTCGGCAAAGACACTTTCATGGGATCGCTCGATTGCCTGCAACCGCGCGGATTGATGGTGACGTTCGGCAATGCGTCGGGCCCGCCCGACCCGTTGAACGTGTTGGCGCTGTCACAAAAAGGATCGTTGTTCCTGACCCGCCCGACGCTGGGTCACTACACGGCTGACCATGCGGCGGTGATCAAGGTGGCGAACGATTTGTTCGATGTGGTGAAAGCGGGCGCGGTCAAGATCGAGATCAACCAGACTTATGCGCTGAAAGATGCGGCGCAAGCGCACCGCGACCTCGAAGCGCGCAAGACCACGGGCTCGACCGTCTTTACGATTTAGGACTTTCGTTCAGGCCGGCGAGATCTTGGCGTAAGGCCGCGATCTCGCTACGCAGCGCGGTCACTTCGGTGCGCATGGCTTCACGCTCAACATGGGCGGTTTCTTCGGCGGCCCGCATGGCCGCGCGCGTTTCGTCCTGGTCGGCCCGCATTTCAGCGTCGTGTTCGGCTTGCATGGCGCCGACGACGACGGCGATGAACAAGTTCAAAATGGTGAAGGTTGCCACCAAGATGAACGGCACGAAGAACAGCCACGCCATCGGGAACTGTTCCATCACCGGGCGGACGATGCCCATCGACCAGCTCTCCAGCGTCATAATCTGGAACAGCGAGAACATACTGGCGCCGATATGCCCGAACCATTCGGGGAAGGTCTCCGAAAACAGCTTGGTGGCGATGACGGCGCAGACGTAGAAGACCAACACCAGCAGCGCCATGATCGCCGCAATGCCGGGGATCGCGCCGAGCAAGCCTTGGACGACCTGGCGCATCCGCGGCACCGCCGAGATGAGGCGCAGGACGCGCAAGATCCGCAGCGCCCGCAGGACGCTCAGCGATTCGCTGGCCGGCAGCAACGCAATGCCGACGATGGCGAAATCGAACAGGCTCCAGGGGTCTCGGAAGAAGCGCCAACCCCGTGCACCCAGGCGCAGCACGATTTCGATGACGAAAATCGACAGAATGGTCCGGTCGAGCGCAATGAGATACGGCCCCACCGCATCCATCACCGTGCCCGAGGTTTCCAGGCCTAGGGTGACCGCATTCACCAAGATCAGGCCGATGATCACGCGCTGAAACCGCGGGTGATCGACCAGCCAAACCAGCTTGGCTCTCATCAGACGCCCCTAACGTACGCGGCTAGTAGGGCTTGGGTTCGGCAACCGGCGTCGGCTGCTTACGCGTGGTCGCGAACAAGATCGCGAGGCCATAGACCGCCGCGAGCGCGGACGCCGTCAACACGCCGACCCGCACCGCCCGCGCGGCTTCCGGTCCCTCGAAGGCCAACCCACCGATGAACAAACTCATGGTGAAGCCGATGCCGCACAGGATCGACACGCCGTAGACCATGCCCCAGGTCACGCCGTCGGGTTTTCGGGCCAGGCCCAATTTCACCGCGATCCAGACCGCGCCGAACACACCGATCTGCTTGCCGACAAACAGCCCCAGCATGATGCCCAAGGTGACCGGCGCCAAAAGGTCGTTGAAGGTCAGTCCCTCCAGACTGACACCGGCATTGGCAAACGCGAAGATCGGCAAGACGATGAAGGCCACCCAAGGGTGCAGCCCATGCTCCAAACGCTGCAGCGGGGGCTCGCCGTGGAAGTCGGGGTTTTTCGAACTCATCGGGATGAACAGCGCGACCGCGAAGCCCGCAAGCGTGGCGTGCACGCCCGACTTCAGCACGCTGCCCCACACGACGAGGCCGATCAGAATGTAGATCGCGGGGCGCATGATGCCGAGACGATTGGCGATGAACAGGGCACCCAGTCCACCGGTCGCGGTGCCAAGCGAGACCAGCGACAGATCGGCCGTAAAGAAAATCGCGATGATCGCGATGGCGGCGAGATCGTCGAAGATCGCGACCGCGGTCAAGAACAGCCGCGCGGCAACCGGCACCCGGTCGCGCAGCAGCATCAAGATGCCCAGGGCAAAAGCGATGTCGGTGGCGGCGGGGATGGCCCAGCCGTCGATCGCGATCGGGTCGTTCCAGTTGATCGCGGCGTAGATCATCGCCGGGATGATCACCCCGCCGACCGCGGCAATGCCGGGCAGCGCAATTTGGTCGGCGCTGGAGAGATGCCCGGCGACCATCTCGCGCTTGATCTCAAGCCCGATGAGAAAGAAGAAAATCGCCATCAAGCCGTCGTTGATCCACAACAGCAGGGGCTTATCGATGATGAAGGTGGCGATCTGGACCGACACCGGGGTGGAGAGCAACCGGTCGTAGAGCCAGGAAATGCTGGAGTTATCGAGGATCAGCGCCAGTGCGGCCATGGCCATCAGCATGGCGCCCGCCACCAACGGCGATTTGATCAGTCGTTGTAGATTTTCCACGCGTAGAACGCCGCCCCGGCCCAACCTCAAAAAAACGCGTCCGGTTTCCCACCGAACGCGTCACGCCCCCAAAGATAGGCATGGGCGGGCGAAGATCAAACCACCCATCGGCACATTGACCGGCTTGTTAGATCATCATTTCGATATCGTCGCCCATGATGAAGGGCGCTAACGGATCGACCTCGACGTCCTCCCCCTCGAGAGTCGGCCGGACCCGCTCGATGGTCTGCGCCATAAAATCGAGAAAGGCGCGGACCCGCGCAGTGTGGCGCAGCTCCTCGTGGGTCAAAACCCACAGGCCGATATCGAGGTCTCGGTTCGGCGGGGCCACACGGGTGAGTCCCGCGTCGCCGTCGGCCAAGAAACACGGCAGCAGCGCCAGCCCCATGCCGGCCCGGCAGGCATCCAGAACGCCGATGTAGGTATTGACCCGGAACACCGTGCGTGAGGGATCGACGTTTTCCTTCAACCATTCAAAGGCCGGCGATTGCACCAACGCGCCGGCGGGCTCAATCCAATCATGGGTGGTGAGGTCATCCAGTTCGGCGTTGAGCGCGATGTAGTCGTGACCGCCATAGATCGCAAACGCGATCGAGGCGGCGCGGCGCCCGACGAGTTGTTCATCGGGCGTGTTGGTCGGGCTGATCGCGACATGGGCTTCGCGATTCAGGCTCGGCGGCTGGTTGGAAATGATCAGCTCAAGCTCCACCAGCGGATAGGATTCGCGGAAGCTCGCCAGCTGCGGCGTCAGCAAGCGTTGCAACAAGGTATCGCGGGTGACCACCCGCAACGGCCCGCGCAGCCGCACGTCGCGCCCCTGGATGCGCCGCGACACGGCCTCGATCCGCCCAGCCACCTCGGCGGCGGTCTCGGCCAGTTCCTCACCGGACGCCGTTAGCAAATAGCCGGTGCGGTGGCGGTCGAACAGGCGCACCCCCAGGCTTTTTTCGAGCGTGTTGAGGCGGCGAAACACCGTGGTGTGACTGACATCGAGGAGGCCGGCGGCGGCCGAAAGCGAGCCGCCGTCCGCCACTGCCCTGAATAACCTGAGGTCGTCCCAGTCCATGGGCCCACGGTGAAACCATCTTTGCACAAATGCAAGGATAGTTTGCAAATTGCTCTATTGCTGTGCATTCGAGCAAACCCTATTTTCCATATCAACAACGAAACATGGAGCCGATGAAATGAGCGCTACGTACTTGGACAACGCCCCGATGACCCGGCACAGCGGGTTGGCGCGGGGCGACGTGGTGGATCACCTGGCTCATGCGGCTGCAGCGATCGTCCGTGCCTCCCTCCGGCCGGTCGCTGCGGTCGTCACTTCTCACCGCGCCAAAATCACCACGGCGCAACTGAGTGGTCTTGATCGGCGCCTCATGCGCGACATCGGGGTCAACCATCGCGACGAGGTTTTGTTGGCAACCCAGCAGAACCAGAGAACGGTTTTTGGTACTGCCGGCGACACGGCCTGACGGTCGCGCCACCGGTGTTTTTAGGAAAGTGAGGTACGCCATGAAAATGTTTCGCCGGTCCATCGTGATCGCCGGACTCATTGGCGGGATGGCGCTCACGGCGTTGCCCGCGCATGCGCAGAAAACCTGCTTCACCCGCGATCAAGCGATCGAAAACCTCAAGACGAGTTTTGGCGAAGAAGTGAAGGCCCGCGGCCTGTCGAATAACGGCAAGGTCATGGTCGAACTTCTCACCAGCGAAGATGGCTCGTGGACGTTGTTAATGACCCACGCCGACGGCAAGACGTGCCTGGTGAGCTCGGGTAACTCATGGACAGCGATTACCACGGTGAAAGCCAAGGGTCCCGCGGTCTAGCGGCCACGAACCCGGCGGGATGGCGAACATACGCGTGCGAACGGAGACCTCCCTGTCCGAACGTACCGGCGCCGTCCCGCCGATTCCCCCCCAACCGATCAAGATGCTGATCGACGGCGCGTGGCGCACCGACGTCGTCGACACGCCCGAGTTGCGCCAGCGCCGCATCGTCGAACGCCGACAGTGGTTTCGCGATGTCATCAGCGACGAGGCGAACGCCGAATTTCCGGCCGAGGCCGGGCGTTACCACCTCTACGTTTCGTATGCCTGCCCGTGGGCGCACCGCGCCATTCTGTACCGGCGGCTCAAACGGCTAGAGGACGTCATCGGTCTGTCGGTCCTCCACCCTAAGTGGGGCGGCCCCGAAGGGTGGCGTTTCGGCGCCACCGAGATGAGCACGCCGGATTTGGTTGAGAACCGAAACTATCTTTACGAGGTCTATCAGGCGTCGAAGGCCGACTTCACCGGCCGCGTCACCGTGCCGGTGCTGTACGACACCCGAACCAAACGCATCGTCAATAACGAGTCGCGCGAGATCATGCGCATGTTGGACGGTGCGTTTAATCACTGGGGCAAGGGCTGCCAAAACTTTTACCCGCCCAGCCTGCGCGCCGACATCAAGGCAATGAACGCGGTGATTCTCAAAAACGTCGCGGAAGGGGTGTACCGCGCCGGGTTCGCGCAGACCCAAGAGCGGTACGACAAGGCGATCGCGGCACTGTTTGAGACGCTCGACGACCTAGAAAAACGCCTCGCCACCCAGTCATTCTTGCTGGGCACCCGCGTCACCGAAAGCGATTGGCATCTTTTTCCGGTCTTGGTGCGCTTCGATTTGGTTTACCACACCGTCCTGCGGTGCAACCTGCGCCGTCTGGCCGATTACCCGGCGCTGACCGCCTATATGCACCGGCTCTACCGGTTGCCGGGCATCGCCCAAACGGTGAAACCCGACCAGATTCGGTTGCACTACGATGAGCCGGAATTGCCGATCAATCCGAACATCGTTCCCGCCCGGCCCATTACGCCTTAAACTCATCCGCATGATTGACGTCTACGGTCTAAAGAACTGCGACACCTGCAAGAAGGCAACGACGTGGTTGTCCGAACGCGGGATCGAGTTCGTGTTCCACGATGTGCGTGAGGAACCGCTCGATGCCGGTACCGTCAGTACCTGGCTGAAGGAACTGGGCAGCACCACCTTGGTCAACCGCCGCAGCACGACATGGCGCGGCCTGACGCCCGCGCAGCAAGACAAGGCGGCGGCGGTGCCTGAGGCGTGCAATTTGATTGTGGCGCATCCGGCACTGATGAAACGCCCGGTGTTCGATCTCGGCAAGGAACGGCTCGTCGGGTTTACCGAAGAGATCCAGGCCGCGCTGAATAAGCTTTAGACGGCGGGGACGACCCCGCCCGTCGGCACTTAGGTATTCATCGAATCGAAGAACTCGTCGTTGTTCTTCGTGCCTTTGAGTTTGTCCAACAGGAATTCCATCGCGTCGGTCGTGCCCATCGGCATCAAGATACGACGCAGCACCCACATCTTCGACAGCGTGCCCTTGTCGACCAACAGCTCCTCGCGGCGGGTACCCGACTTGGTGATGTCGAGTGCCGGGAAGGTGCGCTTGTCGGCAAGCTTGCGATCGAGAATGATTTCCGAGTTGCCGGTGCCCTTGAACTCTTCAAAGATCACTTCGTCCATGCGACTGCCGGTGTCGATCAAGGCCGTGGCAATGATCGTCAATGAACCGCCTTCTTCGATGTTGCGCGCCGCACCGAAGAAGCGTTTGGGACGTTGCAATGCGTTGGCGTCGACACCGCCGGTCAGGACCTTGCCCGAGGACGGCACGACGCTGTTGTAAGCGCGCGCGAGGCGGGTGATCGAATCCAACAAGATCACCACGTCGTGTTTGTGCTCGACCAGCCGCTTGGCTTTTTCGATCACCATTTCGGCGACCTGAACGTGGCGCACGGCGGGCTCGTCAAATGTCGAGCTGATGACCTCACCCTTTACCGAGCGATCCATGTCGGTCACTTCCTCGGGCCGCTCGTCGATCAGCAGCACGATGAGATAGACCTCGGGGTGGTTCGTGGTGATCGAATGGGCCACGTTTTGTAGCAGCATCGTTTTACCGGTGCGGGGCGGCGAAACGATCAAGCCGCGCTGGCCTTTGCCGAGCGGCGACACCAGATCGATCACGCGGCACGAAGCGTCGGCTTTGGGATCATCGCGCTCGAGGACCAGACGCTCTTCGGGGTAGAGCGGTGTGAGGTTGTCGAAGTTGAGTTTTTGCCGGGCTTTTTCGGGCTCTTCGAAGTTGATCGACGACACTTTGACCAGGGCGAAATAGCGCTCGCCGTCTTTCGGCGCGCGAATTTGCCCTTCGACCGTGTCGCCGGTGCGCAGGCTGAAGCGTCGGATTTGGCTCGGGCTGACGTAGATGTCGTCGGGCCCGGCAAGGTAGTTCGCCTCGGGCGACCGGCAAAAGCCGAACCCGTCTTGCAGGACCTCAAGCACACCGCCGCCGGTGATCTCGACATCTTTTTCGGCGAGCTGTTTCAGGATCGCGAACATCATGTCTTGCTTGCGCAACGTGCTCGCGTTTTCGACCTCAAGCTCTTCCGCATAGGCGAGCAGATCGGTCGGAGATTTGGCCTTAAGTTCTTGGAGATTCATGTGATCTCTATTTTTTCAGTAGAAACGAGGGGAAGGGCGAGGGCTGACGAACTTATTCTCGTGGGCGGCCGAATGGCCGGGGAGCAGGTCAGCGTCGCAAGAGGTGGGGAGAGAGGGGCCCCAAAAAACGCGGGGCCGTCTGAAGGCCCAGAGGATTGTCGAATCCCTGCGCGAAGTCAAATGAATGATTCGACTGCGGAATGGCCCCTAGAACGGCTTGACCACGATCATGATTACGATGAGCACCATCAGCACCGCCGGGACCTCGTTCCAGAACTTGTAGAACCGGGCCGAATGGCGGTTCGCGTCTTTCTCGAAATCGCGCCGCCAGCGCGACAAATTGCCGTGAATACCAAACATCACGGTCACCGCCGCCAGCTTGACCCACACCCAGCCCGCGCCCCAATCGATCACCCCGGGGGTGAGGACTAGAAGGACGCCGAACACGAGGGCCGCGATCATCGCCGGATTGATGATCCCGCGCAGCAACCGGCGTTCCATGATTTTGAAGGTTTCGGACTGGGCCGAGCCCGATTCAGCCGCCGCGTGATAGGCGTAGAGCCGCGGCAGGTACAGCATGCCGGCCATCCAGGCGATCACCGACATGATGTGGAGCGCCTTGATCCAAAGGTAGGCGTCGGTCAGGAACGTCATGCCGCGGACCGCGCCACCGGACAGCCGGCAAATCCCGATGGGCAAAGCCGCCCACCGCCATGGGTACATAACGATGGATCATCGCGCGCGGTCATGGCGGTGACGATCTCGCCCAGGGCAGTGATGAACGACGGGTGTGTGCCTAGGGCGGGAACGCGGATATAGACCGGGACGCCCGCGTCATCGGCCAGTTTGCGGTATTCGATATCCAGTTCGACCAGGGTTTCGGAATGTTCCGAGACAAACGCGATGGGCACGATGACAATACCGATGCCGTCGCGGCTGGCCGCCTTGATTTCATCATCGGTGGACGGCCCGACCCACTTCAGCGGGCCGACACGACTTTGAAAACTCACCCGCCAACTGTCATCCGCGAGGCCCGCCGCCGTCGCGATCGCCGCAGCGCCCTGTTCGACTTGCCACACGTAGGGATCCCCGGCTTCGACGATGCGTTCGGGTAATCCATGGGCGGAAAACAACACGCGGACGGGCCGGCCCGCCGCCGTTGCCAAACTTTCTTTGATCAAGGACGCATAGGCCGTGACGAAATGCGTTTCGGCGGGATAGCAACAAACCGCGCGGGTCGGTGCGGTGAGCCCGACGCGGGCTGCCACCTTTTGCCAATCCTCAAGCGACGACTGTGTCGTTGTGGTTGAGAATTGCGGATAGAGCGGTAACAGCAGGACCTGATCGGGCGCCCACGCTTTCACCTCTTCGGCTGTTTGCGCGCTCATCGGGTGCCAGTAGCGCATCGAGATGAAGACTTTGACGTTGCTGTCGCCCAGGTGGGCGGTCAGGGCGGCGGCTTGTTTTTCGGTTTCCGGCAAGATGGGCGAGCGCCCACCGATCTCGCGGTAGATCTCGGCTGCGGTGCCGGCCCGACGGCCCGCAATGAAGGAGGCCAAGAGGGGTCGAATCGGCCAGGGCACGCGCAAAATTGCGGGATCGCCAAAGAGATTACGCAAGAAACCGCGGACCGCTTCGGGTCGGTCGGGCCCGCCCAAATTGAACAAAACAACGGCGGTCTTCATGCGCTTGATCGAACCGCCGCCACCAGGTCGGCAACGTGCTCAGGCGGGGTGAACGGCAAAATACCGTGCCCGAGATTGAAGACGAAGGGGCCGTCTTTGAGCGCCGACACGATTCGGCGAATTTCGTTGGTCATCGCCGGTCCACCGGCAGCCAGCATTAGGGGATCAAGATTGCCCTGCACCGTGCATTGGCTCTGGATCGCTTGTCGGGCCCACGCCACGGGGACGGCGCTGTCCAGCCCGACAGCTTGGACACCGGTGCGGGCGGCATAATCTGCTAACGCGACCCCGGCACCGCGCGGAAACCCGATCACCGGCACATCGGGATGTTTCTCACGCAAGGCCGCGACAATGCGGTGCGCCGGTTCGATGCACCAGCGCGCGAACGCCGTCTCCGGCAAAGCGCTGGCCCAGGTGTCGAACAACTGTACGGCCTCGGCGCCGGCGTCGATTTGTTTGGAGAGATACAGGATCGTTGCATCGGTAATGAGATCGATCAGCTTGCCGAACTCTTCGGGATCGCGAAACGCCCAGACCTTGGCATGTTCGAAATTGCGCGACCCTCCGCCTTCGACCATGTAGGTCGCCACGGTCCAGGGAGCCCCCGCAAAACCAATAAGGGCGGTCCGGTCATCCAGGGCACCCCGAACCCGCTCGACCGTCTCGTAGATCGCTCCTAAGTGATCGTGCAGGCCATCCATCGATAACCCAGCGAGTGCTTTGCCGTCGCGGATCGGATCAAGGACCGGCCCCTCGCCTTCAGCAAATCGAAGGTCTTGTCCCAATGCCTGGGGGATCAACAAGATATCGGCAAATAGAATTGCGGCATCGAAACCAAAGCGCCGAATCGGCTGCAAGGTGACCTCCGCTGCCTTTTCCGGATCGTAACAAAGATCAAGAAAGCTGCCGGCTTCAGCGCGCAGCGCTTTGTATTCCGGCAGATAGCGGCCGGCTTGCCGCATCAGCCAAATCGGTGGCACAGCCTGAACATCGCCAGCAAGCGCGCGAAGGAACGGTTTGGATGTCATGGGGTCGGTCAACTCAGTGTTCTCTCTAACCTTATATATAGAATTATAAGAATCTGTAGTGGTTGTAGTTGTCCGCTGAGTCCCGGGGATTAATTCTTACCCACAAGACTGCGCGTTACGCACATGGGGCTGTGGGCCGTCGGTGAAAAGGGGAATGGTTCGGGTAACGGTGTCACAAATCGATCATCTACTGGGGTGTGAGTCGGCTGAATGATCGGGATAACTCGGGCACGCCCGGCATGCTGAAAAGTTTTCCTGTGATGCGGATAACCTTCTTCGACCGCCCGCATGTGGTGCCATCAAATTGCCCGCAGTGGGGAGCGAATCCCTTGTGGCGCAAGGTCTGTTGATTGTCTGGTGGTTTCATCATACTTGTGCACAGCGTTAGACACAGGAGCGCCGGGTGAGCGATAAGACATTTAAACTGCACTTGGTGTCGGATGCGACCGGCGAAACGTTGCAGGTCTTGGCGCGGGCGGCCATCACACAGTTTGAAGGGTACGAGCCCGAGGAATTCGTGTGGTCGATGATCCGCAGCCCGGCCCAACTGCAACTGGCGATTGACGGCATTCAACATGATCCCGGCGTTGTGCTGTTCACACTGGTCGACCAATCGTTGCAGCGCGACCTGGTGAATGCGTGCCGCAGTCTTGAAGTGGCGTGTGTTGACGTTCTGGATCCGACGATTGCGACGCTGCGCGACTTCTTACATACCGAATCCAAGAACCAACCGGGCCGCCAACACACGCTGGATGACGAGTATTTCGAACGCATTGATGCGATGCATTTTTGTTTGCAGCATGACGACGGCCAATCGTTAGAGACGATTCACCAGGCCGAGGTTGTGCTGGTTGGTGTGTCGCGCACGTCGAAGACGCCCACAAGCATGTACTTGGCCAATCGGGGCATCAAGGCGGCCAATGTGCCTTTGGTCTCCGGCCAAGAGCCGCCCGAGGCGTTGGAGAAGATCAAGGGCCCGCTGGTGGTGGGGCTGGTCAACAGCGTCAAACGCTTGATCGAACTGCGCCGCAGCCGGCTTTTGCTGCTCAACGAGAATGCCGACACGCCGTATGCCGACGAGGATGAGGTCAAAAAGGAAATTGCCGCGGCGCGACGGCTGTTCACCCGCCACAAGTGGCCGGTCATCGATACTACCGGGCGGTCGATCGAAGAAACCGCGGCGGCCATCATGAAACTCCATGCGAATTGGGTTCGTTCGACATGACCGGGCTTGTGTTGGCCTCTGCGAGCCCAACCCGCGGCCAGATGTTGCGCAACGCCGGGATCGAATTTGTCATGCAGCCGGCGCGCGTTGATGAATTGGCGATCAAAGAAGGCATGCAAGCCGATGGTGCGCCACCGGTCGACGCGGCCCAAGCGCTGGCTGATCTCAAAGCCATGCGCATTGCCCCCGAAGAAACCGACGCGCTGGTGATCGGCGCCGATCAAATTCTGGAATGCGAGGGCACGTGGTTCGATAAACCGGACACCATCACGACCGCGCAACGTCATTTGGAAATGCTGTCGGGCCGCACGCATCACCTGCATACCGCCGCCGCGGTAGTAAAGGAGGGGGCGGTGATTTGGCGCGATGCCACCAAGGCATCGTTGACCATGCGGCCGCTGAGTGCCGCGTTCATCGCCGATTACCTCGCCGCCGAGGGCGACACCGTTCTGCAGTCGGTTGGCGGGTATCAGCTCGAAGGCCGCGGCGCGCAGCTTTTTGCCCGGGTGCGGGGCGATTTCTTTTCCATCCTGGGCTTGCCGCTGTTGCCGCTGCTGGACTTTTTGCGCGGGCACGATGTGGTGCCGACATGATATCGGGCAAGGCAAAGATCGCCGGGGTGATCGGTTGGCCGATCGATCATTCGCGCTCGCCGCGGCTCCATAACTATTGGCTGGCGCGGCACGATATCGATGCGGCCTATGTGCCGCTTACCGTGCCGCCCGACCAACTTGCTGCAGCGCTGCACGGCTTGCCGGCGCTTGGGTTTGTCGGCGCCAATGTGACGATCCCGCACAAAGAAGCGGTGATCCCGTTCCTTGATGCCGTCGATCCTGCGGCCCGCCAAATCGGCGCGGTCAACACCATCGTGGTGCAAGAGGGACGGCTGCATGGCAGCAATACTGATGGGTTCGGGTTCCTCGAAAACTTGAAAGCGGGCGCGCCGACCTGGCGTGCCGAGGCCGGGCCGGTCGTGCTGATCGGTGCGGGGGGCGCGGCCAAGGCGGTGGCCTGGGCCCTAATCGATGCCGGGGTGCCGTCGTTGGTGATCGTTAATCGCACCCAAGCCCGGGCAGAAGAGTTGGCCGGGGCGTTGGGGGCAACGGCGCGCGTGGCCCCGTGGGAAGCGCGGGCCGCGGCACTTGGCGACGCGGCGCTGGTGGTCAATACATCGGCGCTGGGGATGAGCGGCAAGCCTGGCTTGGACCTTGATCTCGCTGATTTGCCGGCGACCGCGATCGTCCATGACATCGTCTACCAGCCGCTGGAAACGCCGCTGTTGGCGGCGGCGCGGGCGCGGGGCAATCCGACCGTCGCGGGGATCGGCATGTTGTTGCATCAAGGGCGGCCGGGCTTTCGCGCCTGGTTCGGGGTCGATCCGACGGTTGATGACGATCTTCGCGATCACGTCTTGGCGACCGGTTGAGCGCGCGCACGATCACACTGGGCCTGACGGGCTCCATCGGGATGGGCAAGAGCGAGGCTGCGCGAATGTTTCGCCGTCTCGGCGTACCTGTTTTCGACTCCGATGCGACGGTGCATGAGCTCATGGCCCGTGGGGGCGCGGCGGTGGCGGCGGTTGATGCGGCCTTTCCGGGTGTGGTCAAAGACGGCGCTGTGGATCGGGCTGCGTTGGGTGGGTCAGTGTTTGGTCGACCGGACGACTTGCGCCGCCTGGAAGAGATTCTGCATCCGATGGTCCGCGCGGCGCGGGCGCGGTTTTTGCGTCAAGCTCAAGCACGGCGTGAGCGGCTGGTGGTCTTTGATGTGCCGCTTTTGTACGAAACCGGGGGCGAGCAAAATTGTGATGCGGTGTTGGTGGTTACGGCGCCGCCGTTTGTGCAGCGCGCGCGCGTGTTGTCGCGGCCCGGCATGACGCCCGAAAAGTTTGCCGCGATCCTGCGCCAACAGGTTCCCGACCGGGAAAAACGCCGCCGCGCCGATTTCATCGCCCCGACGGGGATGGGCAAACGCGTGACCTTGAACGCGATTCGACAGGCCATCACAATGCTCTGCGACGAACCTGAGGAATAACCCTTGTCTGACCCGACGACTGCCGAACGCGAGATCGTTTTCGATACCGAGACCACCGGGCTGTCGCCTGCGGATGGTGACCGGGTAGTGGAAATCGGCTGTGTCGAGCTGATCAACCACGTCCCCACCGGCAACAACTGGCACCGTTACGTTAACCCGCAACGCGCCATGCCGGGCGATGCCTTTCGGGTGCATGGGTTGAGCGAGGAGTTCCTTTCCAAACAGCCGACCTTTGCCGAGGTGGTGGACGAGTTTCTCGAATTTGTCGGCCGGACTGCGTTGGTTGCGCACAACGCGAGCTTCGATGTCGGCTTTATCAATGCCGAACTGGCGCTCCTCAAAAAACCGCCGCTCGATGTCGTGCGGATTGTCGACACCGTCTCGATCGCGCGCCGCAAGTATCCCGGTGCGCAAGCGAGCCTCGATGCGTTGTGCCGGCGGTTTAACGTCGATCTGTCGGCGCGTACCAAGCATGGCGCGTTGCTCGACGCCGAGCTGCTGGCGGAGGTTTATCTTGAGCTGATCGGCGGGCGGCAGCCGACACTGGGCTTGGCGGTTGACCTTGAGACCGTGCCGCTCGATTCAGCGCCGTCCAAGACTTGGCCCGAACGCACGTTCGAGCCTAGCGCGGCCGAACTCGCCGCCCATGCGGCCTTCCTGGAGAAAATTTCCGAACCGATCTGGCACGTCAACTGAGTTAGTTGATGGTCTCGTTGTCGGTCGGGGCGGCTTGCGCCTGTTGGCGCTCGTAAAGGGCGGCGAAGTCTACGGGGTCGAGCAGGATCGGCGGCATGCCGCCGTCGCGGGTGACGTCGGACAGAATACGCCGCGCGAAGGGGAACAAGAGACGCGGGCATTCGACGAGGCAGACGGCCTGGACTTGTTCCTCCGGCACGTCGAACAGCTCGAAGACACCGGCAAAGAGGACCTCCGCGACAAAGACCGCGTCGTTGTCGCGGCTGGCGTTTGCGGTTGTCCGGAGCGCGACCTCAAAACGATTGTCACCCAGCGGCTGGACCTGAACGTCCATCCCGACGTCGATGGTCGGAGACGGCAGGTCTTTAGACAGGCTCTGGGGCGCGTTGGGATTTTCGTAGGAACAGTCTTTCAGGTACTGCGCTAATAGGCCGATCCGGGGATTTCCGGTCGGGCTGCCGCTGGTGTCGCTCATAGGTCTGCTTTCGCTGGATGAAACCGGGGTGTGGCTAACATGGATGCGGCCAGCGCGACAAGCGTCGCGGTCGGGCTATGAATCGCGTGGTGGCAACGTGGGCCCCCGGGGCGGCGGGCGTTGGCCCGGGTCAACCTCGTGGAAATCGCCGTCGATAATGGGACCGCGATCGCCGGGCGGGGTCCCAAACCCCTGTGTCGTCATGCGCGCCATGAGGCGGCGGATGATGGGGCCTCGAATCAGCAGGCGGAACGGCGGGATCAGCAAGAACAGACCGATCGCGTCGGTGAAAAAGCCGGGGGTCAGGAGGAGCGCGCCGGCGGCGACGAGACAGATCCCGTCAAACGCCTCTTCGATGGGAAGTTCGCTACGCGCCAGCGTGTGTTGGGCGCGGACCAGCGTGCGCAAACCCTGACGACGGATCAGGGCGCTGCCCACGAGGGCCGTCAGAATCACCAGCCCAATG
>Ga0055584_100000111_pt1 | contig 75415 bp, 83 predicted proteins | sample OSDHelmetaG_FD_58716 | JGI IMG/M metagenome (GOLD analysis project Ga0055584, IMG submission 58716) | Pelagic marine sediment microbial communities from the LTER site Helgoland, North Sea, for post-phytoplankton bloom and carbon turnover... | ecosystem: Environmental > Aquatic > Marine >... | reverse complement strand
TGTTACCTCAAGATTAGAAATCTCGCGCTCTATCCAGATGAGCTACGGGGCCTGATTTTAGCAGTTGCCGGAATATCCGGTGTCATCCGGTTAAGCTTATTTGATGCGATCGTAGGCGAAATTGGCCGAATAATCCTTCGGCTGAACTTTCCGAACCTTGGGCTCGGTGACGCTATAGTCAAAATCGTTTCTTTTTGCAAAAGCGATAGCTTCATCACGGGTCTCAAAACGCATTTTGACCTGACCACTTGTATCCTTTGATCCGATCCAGCCCATTAACGGGTCTGCCCGTTTGGCCGCAGCGGGCGCATATTCAAGCACCCACAGCCCAAGCTTGGCACGCCCCGATTGCATGGCGTTCTTGGTTGGTTGATAGATGCGAACCTTACTCATCGATAATTCTCCATAGCGAATTTTAATTTTGCACAGACTATAACAAAACCGCACCGGGGGGAAAGCGAACTTATTGGCTTGTGTTTTGTGCGACGCAAAGAGCAGCGGCAAGGATGCGTTCTCGTCCGCTAACTCGAAAATAAATCATTTTTGGGAAGAGTGGTCGGGGCGAGAGGATTCGAACCTCTGACCTTCCGGTCCCAAACCGGATGCGCTACCAGACTGCGCTACGCCCCGTTACGAAGAGGGGTTCTAAGGGCTTATATCAATTTAAGCAAGTATCTAATCACCTTGCCCTTCCATGCAGCCCCCTGATGGCGTCAAGGTTGGAAAATCCGGTGCAAAACCTTATCCCCTACCTTGATACCTAAAAGAACGGCCGTTCCGCCGTTTAGCTCAAGAACCGCCCGAGCCGGACCTGGGGAGGAGAGAACCGTCGTCGATAAAGGTGTCGTGTTAGCTGCAATGGCAGTAATCCTTCCAGTTTCATCCAGAAAGATCATATCAAGGGGGATGTACGTATTTTTCATCCACATATGAATTTGCTGAAGAGACCTGAAATCGAACAACATGCCCCGGTCCGCTGGCATCTCTCGACGCCCCATCAATCCTTGCTGGCGTTGGGCTGTACTTTGAGCAATTTCGGTCCAAAAACGATGGTGCCCATCAGCTGTAACTATTGTAACTTCAGAGATATCAAAAAAGACCGACTCTGATTCGCTTGAATTCGCAGGATCAGGACTGCCTGCAAGAATAAAAGGCAGCATAAAAAAGAGAAACATGCCCCGAATTAAACGGTTTGAACGTAACAAAACCGGGGTTTTTTTACGAAACGTCAGAAACTGTAAAATAATCCTCTTTTTTTCTGGCTCGTTCATGATGACAAATCTATTGTCTCTCTTGATAAAAGACCACCCTGAAGGGGAATAAACAGTGTTACACGCGCTAAGCCTAGGTGGCTTTTTAGGATTATTGTGGTTGCTGCTGTCCGGCATTTTCGAAGCATGGTTGCTGGCGCTGGGCCTGGGCTCAATCATCGTCATTGTAATTTTTGCCAATCGCATGGACGTCATCGACCACGAAGGGCACCCTATCCACATAAGTTGGCGGGCCATGTTGTACTGGCCCTGGCTGGCCTGGGAAATCATCAAGGCCAATTGGGATGTAGCGCGGGTTATCCTGAACCCGAAAATGCCAATTACCCCAAAGGTCCTGCACATCAAAGCCACACAGGTGACTGAGCTTGGTCACGTTTTTTACGCAAATTCCATTACCCTGACCCCGGGCACCGTCACCTTAAGCCTGGAAAACGGGGCCATGGACGTTCATTCACTGACCCCAATTGCCGAAGAAGGCTTGCTGAGTGGCGAAATGGATCGCAAGGCCCATGCAGTTGAAGGTGCCGCTGATGGCACGTTGGGGAGACCTAACAATGTTTAGCGCCGCTGCCCTCGCCGTTCTGGTCACCATGCTTCTCGTGCTTGTGCGGGCCTTCAAAGGCCCCACGGTTTATGACCGCATACTTGCTGCAAACAGTTTTGGCACTCTGACCATGTTATTAATCGCAGTTTATGGTTTTTTAACCGAGAGACCTGAATTCCTTGATATCGCCATGCTTTATGCCCTGATCAACTTCATTGGCACCATTGCAGTCTCAAAATTTGTCCGATTCAAGGATTTAGCCCCGCCCTTGCCCGACAACGATCCGGGGGATATTTGATGGAACTTTTGATCAACCTTGCCAGTTGGCTACTAATTTTAGGGGGCTCTGCATTCTTACTTACCGGCGCTATTGGTATGATAAGGCTGCCTGACATGTTCAGCCGCATGCATGGGGCCGGAATTATCGATACCATGGGCACCGCATTGCTTGTTTTAGGCATGATGCTACAAGCAGGATTAACCATTGTTTCCATCAAACTGTTCATGATTCTCTTGTTCCTGATGTTTACCAGTCCAACGACAACCCACGCCCTGGCCCGCGCAGCCATTGATTCAGGGCTTAAGCCATTGGTTGATGAAGATGAAGAAAAAGATGCAGAAGAGCTGGCTATGATGAAAAAGCTTGAAGCAGAAAGGAAGCGGTTATCGAAGACCTGATCGTCATTGTTTTGCTCTCCTTCATGGCCTTTACAGCGTATTCATTGGTACGTTTGCACAACCTTTTTGCCGTGGTCATGTTGTCTGGCATCTACAGCCTGCTTGCTGCCGTGCTGTACGTTGTTATGGATGCGGTTGATGTGGCCTTTACGGAGGCTGCCGTCGGTGCCGGAATCTCAACCATCTTGATGCTTGGCACCCTGGCCTTGACCACGCGCATGGACAAAGAAAACAAACTGATTGACCCGGTTCCACTGGCCATCGTCACGATTACAGGTGCATTGCTGATCTATGGAACCCTGGACATGCCCCCTTACGGTGATCCGAGCGCCCCGGTCCACCACCATGTGGGCCAGTATTATATTGAAAAATCAGGGGAACAAGTCGGCCCGCCAAATATCGTCACATCGGTTCTGGCCAGTTACCGAGGATACGACACCTTAGGCGAAGTAACCGTTATCTTCACAGCTGCCGCCGGAGTTATGGCTTTGATCGGGCGTTCGCGCAGGCGCAAAAAGAAGGGAGATAAAACCTGATGTTGACCCAAACCTCTATTTTGCGCGTTGTTTCCAAATTGTTGATCCCGCCAATCATGCTGTTCGCGCTCTATGTCCAATTCCACGGAGACTTCGGGCCGGGCGGTGGTTTTCAGGCAGGTGTCATCTTTGCCTCGGCCTTTATTCTTTACGCCTTGATTTTTGGTGTGGACAACGCCCGCAAGGCGACCCCAGCCTGGTTGACCCGTTTAATGTTGGCATCCGGGCTTCTGCTTTATGCCGGTGTCGGAGTCGTTGCCATGTTGCTAGGTGGCGATTATCTGGATTATTCCATGCTGTCCAGCGACCCCCATGCGGGTCAACACCTTGGCATCACCCTGATAGAATTCGGCGTCGGCACCACCGTTGCCGGGGCCATGATCACGATCTTCCTTATTTTTGACGGACGCTTACGCGCCGAAAAGGAAGACTGACCCATGCAAACATTTTCAGGCCTGTTCAATTACTGGGTTGTCATCATTTTGATGATGATGGGTTTTTACATGGTCATTTCCCAACACAATCTGATCAAGAAAATCGTTGGGCTGAATGTTTTTCAGGTATCGGTTTTTGTTTTTTATATATCCATGGGTAAGGTTAAGGGCGGCACGGCACCCATCCTTGCTGAGGGCATTGAAATTTATTCCAACCCCCTGCCCCACGTCTTGATCCTGACGGCCATTGTCGTTGGTGTTGCAACGTCGGCCCTGGCCCTGGCCCTGACGGTTCGCATCAAGGATGCCTTCGGCACCATTGAAGAAGATGAGATCGAGGCCCTGGAAATTGAAGACCAGGCGAAAAATCAGGAGAGCCTATCTTGATTGCCACCCAGCTTCCCATTTTGCAGGTGATACTTCCCTTGATCATGGCTCCCATTGCCTTGATCGTGCGAAGCCCGCGCACCGTCTGGATGTTGACCCTGTTGGTCACCTGGATAACCTTCTGCATATCGCTGACTTTGCTGATGCAAGTTCTCGAAGGTGGTACCATTGTCTATCGTATCGGTGGTTGGGCCGCACCATGGGGCATTGAGTATGTGCTGGACAAGGTCGGCGCCTTCGTCCTTGTCATTGTTTCGGCAATTGGCTCCATCGTTATGACTTACGCCCGGCGAAGCGTTGAGGCGGAAATTCAAGAAGACCGTATTTATCTATTCTATACCATGTTCCTGTTGTGCCTGACCGGCTTACTGGGGATCGTCATCACCGGTGACGTCTTTAACCTTTTTGTCTTCCTGGAAATCTCTTCACTGTCATCGTACGTGATGATTAGCTTAGGCAAAGACAGGCGAGCCCTAACCGCCGCCTATCGCTATCTGATCATGGGAACCCTCGGCGCGACTTTTTACATCATCGGTGTCGGCATGATGTACATGATGACCGGCACCCTGAACATGGCCGACCTGGCGGTCTTGATCCCCAGCATCGCCGATAGCCGCACCATTCAAACAGCAATGGCATTTCTCACTGTAGGTGTGTGTCTGAAGCTTGCCTTGTTCCCCTTGCACCTGTGGCTGCCTAATGCCTACACCTACGCACCTTCCGTTGTTACCGCGTTCCTTGCCGCAACAGCGACCAAGGTTGCAGTTTATGTCTTGATCCGGATTGTCTTTACCTTGTTTGGCGACGTCAATATTCTGGAAGGCTTGGGTGTGCAGAACATCCTCATGGCCCTTGCCATTGTTGCCATGTTCGCGGCGTCAATCATGGCCATTTATCAAGACAACATGAAGCGCCTGTTCGCCTATTCAAGTGTGGCGCAAATCGGCTACATCATCCTTGGCCTGAGCTTCGCATCCCAAGTCGGCGTGGCCGCAGGCATTGTTCATCTTTTCAATCACGCCATTATCAAGTGTGCCATCTTCATGGGACTAGGCTGCATTGCCTTGCGGGTTGGTGGTGTTTCCATAAAAAACATGTACGGCCTTGGCTACCGCATGCCGTGGACCATGGCGGCAATTGTTATCGGTGGACTTGGCCTGATTGGCATTCCCATGACGGTTGGCTTTGTCTCCAAGTGGTATCTGGTGCGGGCAGCCTTTGAACAAGATATGTGGATAATCGCCGCACTGATTGTCCTAAGTTCCCTGCTGGCGATTGTTTACGTATGGCGCCTTGTCGAGGCCGCCTACCTGAAATCAGCGCCTCAGGACGCAGCGCCCATTTCCGAAGCCCCCCTGTCCATGTTGCTTTCCCTATGGATATTGGCGCTGGCCAGTATCTACTTTGGTGTGGATGCAACTACCACAATGAACATCGCCCTTGATTCTGCGGACACGTTGTTGAATGGGGGCTTGCAATGAGCATGGAGACTACCATTCAGGCCGCCTTGGTAACGCCGCTCATTGGTGCCGTGTTGATAGCCTTCAGTGGCCGCTGGCCCAACTTGCGTGAAACCATAACGCTGGTCACTGCCGCCATTTTGTTCATGTTGGTTGCCTCCTTGTACCCGGAGGTTATGGCTGGTGGCAGGCCGTCGCTTGTCATCGGTGAAATGCTGCCGGGTTTACGCATTGTTTTCACGGTGGAACCGTTGGGGCTGATATTCGCCTGCATCGCCAGTTTTCTATGGATTATCAATTCCTTGTATTCCATAGGCTACATGCGCGCCAACAACGAGAAAAACCAGACGCGGTTTTATGTGTGCTTCGCCATTGCCTTAGCCAGTGCCATGGGCATCGCCTTTGCTGGCAACATGATGACCTTGTTTATCTTTTATGAAGCCCTGACCCTTTGCACTTATCCGCTCGTCACCCACGCCGGAACCGATAAGGCTAAAAAGGGTGGCCGGATTTATTTAGGCATTTTGCTTACCACATCCATCGGCTTACTGTTTTTGGCCATCGTCTGGACATGGCTCATTGCCGGAACTCTTGATTTCACCCCCGGCGGTATTCTTGAAGGCAAGGCCTCAAACCTGGTTATTGGAATTCTTCTAGCCCTTTACATGTTCGGCATTGGTAAAGCGGCATTAATGCCCTTCCACCGTTGGCTGCCTGCCGCCATGGTCGCACCAACCCCGGTTAGCGCCCTGTTGCATGCAGTGGCCGTGGTCAAGGCGGGCGTTTTCACGGTGGTCAAAGTTGTCGTTTATATTTTCGGCTTTGATTTTCTCTCGGGCCTGGGCAGTGCGGATTGGCTACTTTATATATCCGGGTTTACTATTTTGGCGGCTTCCATCGTCGCCCTTCGTCAGGACAACCTGAAGCGCAGGCTTGCCTATTCAACAATCAGCCAACTGTCCTATGTAGTCTTGGCGACAGCCATACTGGCCCCCTTGTCTATTGTTGGCGCAGCCCTTCACATCGCGGTTCACGCTTTTGGCAAAATCACGCTTTTCTTCGCGGCCGGGTCCATTTATACCGCCGCCCATAAAACCGAGGTCAGCCAACTTGACGGTATCGGACGGCGTATGCCGTGGACCATGGGAGCATTTGCCATTGGTGCCCTGTCCATGATCGGGGTGCCGCCAACGGCAGGGTTCATATCCAAGTGGTATATTTTGAATGGGGCATTCGATTCTGGCCAGATGCTGGCCGTGGCGGTTATCGTTATTAGTGCGCTTTTGAATGCGGGTTATTTCCTACCCATTGTGTATGCTGCTTTCTTCAAGAAAGAAAACGAAAAACCTGGGCAAGACAACCACGGCGAAGCGCCCCTTAGCATCGTCATTGCACTGACAGTTACTGCGGCAATGACCATATTGTTATTCTTCTTTCCGGGTGTCTTTATTGACCTTGCCCGACAACTGGTTTGAGGCTGACCATGACCGAAAAAGAACATGACATGACGAAAACGCCGACCAAAGATGACGGACAAAAAAGCAATGTCGAAAAGCAATACTGGCTGGATGACATGGGTAATGTACGCAAGATTTTTTGGGCGCTGATCACTGTCTGTGCGTTGTTGTTTTTGTTCGACCTGTTTTATGAAAAACATGTGGTTTACGAATTTGAACACTGGTTAGGGTTTTTCGGCCTGTTCGGATTTTCTGTGTCTTTTGCACTGGTGCTAACAGCGCGTGAATTACGCAAGTTTCTGATGCGCGATGAGGATTTTTATGATCGCTGAACTTCCACCCGGGCTGCTGCTTATAATCGGTGCCCTTCTGGTGCCGTTTTTAAAGGGGACCGTGCGCTCTAGCTACATGCTTGCCCTACCCCTGCTTGGCATATGGCAATTGACGGGCCTGGAAGCTGGCACATTTGGCACCATGACGACTTTTGGTTATGAGCAAACCCATGTGCGTGTAGATAAGCTTAGCCTTTTATTTGGATATATTTTCTATATCTCAGCGACCCTGGGTGTTTTGTTCGCCTGGAAAAACAATGATGGGATGGAACAGACCTCTGCCGTTATCCATGTGGGGGCGGCCATTGGGGCGGTATTCGCCGGCGATTTGATAACTCTTTTCTTCTATTGGGAGCTGACTGCACTTTCTTCCGCTGTCGTGATCTGGTCCAGCAGGACAACACGCGCTTATCTGGCCGGTTTAAGGTACCTGTTTGTCCATATACTTTCCGGATTACTACTGCTTGCGGGTGCAGCCATGTACTCCAGCGCAACAGGGTCCGTCACATTCAACAATATCGGCCTGGATAGCCCGGGTGGTATTTTCATACTGATTGCTTTTGGCATTAAGTGCGCCTTCCCGCTGCTCCATAACTGGCTACAGGATTCCTACCCGGAAGCCTCTGTCACGGGGACAGTGTTTCTTAGCGCCTTTGCCACCAAGCTGGCGGTCTACGCGCTGGCGCGCGGTTATGCGGGAACCGAAGAACTGATATGGATCGGCGCGGCCATGACCGCCTTCCCGATTTTCTACGCCGTGATCGAAAACGATTTGCGCAGGGTTCTGGCCTACAGCCTGAACAACCAGTTGGGTTTCATGGTGGCGGGTATTGGTATCGGCACGACCCTTGCCATTAACGGCGCGGTCAGCCACGCCTTCGCCCACATTCTCTACAAAGGACTATTATTCATGTCCATGGGGGCTGTCCTGCACAGGACAGGCACGGCAAAAGGCTCGGAACTTGGTGGACTTTACAAGAGCATGCCATGGACTACAGGGTTTTGTATTGTTGGCGCGGCTTCTATTTCAGCCTTCCCGCTTTTTAGCGGCTTCGTCACCAAATCAATGATACTGACATCAGCCGCCGAAGAAGGTTATCTGGGCGTCTTCCTGATCCTGTTATTCGCCTCCGCCGGTGTATTCCACCATTCGGGTATCAAGATTCCTTTTTTCGCCTTCTTTGCCCATGATTCCGGAAAGCGACCCAAAGAGGCCCCCTTTAACATGCTGCTGGCCATGGGATTAGCCGCATTCCTGTGCATAGGTATTGGCGTTTACCCGCAACCCCTATATGACATGCTGCCCTTCCCTGTGGATTACACCCCTTACACAACAACCCACGTGGTCACGACGCTTCAACTGTTGCTGTTTTCCGGGCTGGCATTCGCAGTCCTGCAAAGAACAGGCCTCTACCCGCCGGAGCTACGATCCATAGTTCTTGACACTGATTACGCATACCGCAGGATCGGCCCCCGCATGGTCGGTTGGCTGATGAAGACCGGTGGGCGCGCAATCAAGGTTTTGGGTGAGGCGGTCAATTTGCAAATTAAGAAAATCAGCAACATCACCTTCCGCTTCCTTGGTCCCGATGGTGCCTTGGCCCGGGCGACCATGGTCGGCAGCATGGTCCAATGGGTGGCAGTCCTGCTGAGCATATATTTGATAATTTATCTGCTATAATCTTAGGGCCATGAGCAAAGCCTTCACCAAGGAAACGGAAGAAGAGGCAGAACTTCCCGACGCCCTGAACGCCCTGCCCCGTGGTGCAAAGAACTACATCACACCGCAGGGCATGGAGCGCCTTCGTGATGAGTTTACTCACCTCAAATCCGTCGAGCGTCCACAGGTCGTCGAGACTGTTTCCTGGGCTGCCGGAAATGGTGACCGGTCGGAAAATGGCGATTACATCTACGGCAAAAAAAGACTACGGCAAATTGATGGGCGCCTGCGTTTCCTTATCAAGCGTATGGAAATCGCCGAAGTTGTGGATCCGGCCCAGCAAAAAAATCATGATCAGGTTTTCTTCGGCGCGACCGTGACCTACGCGGATGCGAAAAATGTAAAACGCACAGTGCGTATCGTTGGCGTCGACGAAGCAAGGCTCGAGCAAAACGAAATAAGCTGGATTTCCCCCGTCGCCCGCGCCCTCATGAAAGCCTGGGATGGCGATATCGTCAAAATGAAAACCCCGGCTGGTGTGGAGGAGTTGGAGATTCTGAGGATTGAGTATTAACCGCCCAGGAACAACCGCCCCACTTCAGGATTTTCAAGTAATTCATCACCCGGCCCTGCCATGGCCAATTGGCCAGAGACAAGCACGTAGCCCAAATCGGCGAACTCTAGACCCTTCTTGGCATTTTGTTCGACCATGATAATGGTCTTGCCGTCATGGTTTTGCAGGTCGTCGAGGATTTCAAAAACCATGTCGATGAAACGCGGCTCAAGGCCAATTGACGGTTCATCGACGAGCAGGATTTCCGGGTTCATGATCAGGGCGCGCGATATTTCAAGCAGCCTGCGCTCACCACCGGAAAGCACACCGGCAATCTGGTGGCGACGTTCGCGCAGGCGTGAATATTTTTCGAATACCTTGTCGGCGGCGGCCATGGCTTCGTCGGGCGTGTCCATCAGGAAACCGCCCATGAGAAGGTTTTCTTCCACGGTCATTTTCGGAAAGACGGAGTTGTCCTGAAGGATGTAGGCGATGCCGGCGTTTTTCAGTTTCTCATTAGTGCTAGAGCCTGTCACATCCTGGCCCTTCATGCGGATGACCCCGTCCATGATATTGGTCAGGCCATAGATGGAATGCAGGATCGTCGATTTACCGGCGCCATTGGGGCCAATCAGGCACAGAGACTGACCTGTGCCAACTCGCAGATCAAAGCCGTGGATAATTTCCATATTGCCGTAGCCTGCGACCAGTCCTTCAATGCTGAGCAAAGCCTCACCGGAAGCAAGCCCATCAAGGGTTTCCGGTGTCGGTCGGTCGCCTGCAAGTTTTTCCGCATCGCGAGCCACATCATCGACAGACAGAACCGTATCGACGCTACCGCCGCCATAACCGCTAATGCCCTCTTTTGCGCCGGGTGTTTCTTCAGCCATCAGTGAGCCCCCAGATATGCGTCGATAACACGTTGATCATTTTGAATGTCAGCAGGCATTCCTTCCGCCAGCATTTCGCCGTGGGCGAGGCAATAAATGTGTTCGGCCAAATTCATGATAACGCGCATGTTGTGTTCAATGACCAGCAAGGTAATGCCGAATTCCGCATTAGCTCGCTTCAGGCGGTCAATCAACCCGTTAATCAATGTGGGGTTGATACCCGCCGTTGGTTCGTCAAGCAGCAACAGCTTGGGATCATTCATCAGGGCCATGGCGAATTCAAGAAGCTTCTGCTGACCGAAGGACAGATCACCAGCCATGAGATGGCGCTTGGAAAACAGGCCGACAAACTCAAGAAGGCTTTCCGCCTTTTCTGTCACTTCTTTTGGGTACTTGGCAAACATTTGGCTAAAGCCGGATTGCCTGTGGGGCATGCTAATCTGCATGTTTTGGACACAGGTCATTTTGCCGTAGATGCGGGTTTGCTGGAAAGTACGAAGCATGCCCAGACGGGCAATTTGCGGCACCAGAAGATTGGATATTTCCCTACCTTGAAAGCGGATAGAGCCAACATCCAGCGGGTGATAGCCGACAATGGAATTAAACAGCGTTGTCTTGCCCGATCCATTAGGGCCGATCAAACCGATGATCTTGCCTTCAGGAACTTCGATGGAAATATCCCGGTTGGCGACAACACCGCCAAAGGACTTGCTAACGCCCTCTACTTCAAGAAGCATACTCATGAGGGACTCTCCTCAATCTTATGTCCGAAGCGTTCCGGCCAGCGTTCCTTGGCCCAGCCCATGATACCAAGGGGGAAGAAGACAACGACAATAACGATTAGCAGACCCAGCGCAACGCGCTGCCAGCCCAACAAGGTGCTCCAGAAGAATTCCTGGGTCACATGGAAAACTACAGCGCCGACAACCGGTCCCCATAGGGTTCCTTTACCACCCAGAATAGCCATCAAGACCATCCACACCCCAAAGGTTGCACCAGGAAAGGCTACATCCAGCGGATCAATGAAACCGTTCAAGTGGCCAAATCCTGCCCCTGCAAAAGACAAGAAGAATGCTGCCACGCACCATGCCACCGTCTTGTAGCGGGTCGTGTGCAGGCCCATTGCTTCGGCCTTATCTTCATCATCACGAATAGCGTTCAGGGCGAGGCCAAAGCGCGTCGAATAAAGCCATTTCAGCGAGAAAAATGTGGCAACTACAAGAATGAAAAAGAAATAGGAAAAAAACAATCCAGCCGACCCCATGGCCAGCGGGAACACAGGTGCGGCCATACCAGAACCAGCGCCAATGTAGTCAATGCTTCCGGCGAACTCGCCAACGGCAACGCCGAGCCCCAGCGTACAAATAGCAAAGTACTGCCCGCGCAAGCCAAGAATACCCAAGCCCATAACCCAAGCCATCACCACGCAAAGAATCGCGCCAACAATCATGCCCAAACCAAGACCGAATACGTATTTTTCGGGGGTCAACTGCAAATTGAACTGGTTGGAAATAACCTCGAACTGGCCAATATCGAAATACAACTCGTGTTGAATTGATGCCGCCGCGTACATACCAACACCAAAGAAAACGATATTGCCGAAAGAATTGTAGCCCATGCGCCCACCCAGAATATCCCAGGTCAGGGCGAAGGTGATCATCATCCACATCATGGCGATTTGCGTTTGAAAAGCGGGAAACGCCAGCGGTAGGAAAATCCCCACCATCAGAATGCCACCATATAAAAGAACTGGTCTGTCTGTTGTGTTCATTTCAGATATTCACGCTTACGACCAAGAAGATAACTACGGCCAACTAATATGACGACCAGCAGTCCGAAGACAAAAGCGATCTGGTATTCGGCCCCAAGAATAAAACCGGCAAAATTTTCAGCCACACCAAGACCAAGGCCTGCAACAACAACCCCACTGAGATTTCCCAACCCGGCGATAATAGCGATCATGAAAGCGCGAATTGTATAAACCAAACCAATGTAGGGCTCAACGACCCAGATCATCGCCACCATCGCGCCGGCGGCACCACAAATGGCTGCGTTCAAACTGTAAGTCGCGGCATAGACCTTATCCGTATCAATACCCATGATCCGCGCTGCACGGGCATTTTGCGCCGTCGCCCGAATGGCTTGGCCCAGCCTGGATTTCTTCAAGAAAAGCACCAATACCCCGCCTAGGGCAATCGCCGCAACAGCAGCCAAAAGCTTAACCTGTTCGACGGTAACCAGGCCATCGAAGAAACCCCATGTGCCATAACCATGGGCGGCCCGGCGAATATCGGCACCGAAGACCTGGTTCATCAACTGCTGTAACAGGATGCTGATACCGAACGTCGCCAGCAAGGACGTAAACAAGTCCCTGTCAACGACCCGCTTTATAATCGTCTGATAAAAAAACCAGCCGATTCCGTATAAAAGGATCGGGGCAACAAGGATTGCATAAAATGGATGAATACCATTTTCTGCCAACAAAACGGCCACATAACCGCCCAGAACAACAAATTCACCCTGGGTGATATTGATGACGTTCATAACCCCCCAGACCAATGCCATGCCAAAGGCGGCAAGGGCGAACAGGGCACCAATCATCATGCCATTAACAATGAGCTGTAATGAAAGTGGCGGTACGATGATGAGAAGATTTATATTGCTGATGAATGTGTCTATGAGCTTGCTCCGCAATAAAAGCGAAAAATAACTGTGACCCCGCCCCCTTCAATTTAAAGGGAGCGGGGTCACTAATTATCGATCCAGATAAGCTTCTTATTTAGCCATTCTGGGGAAGTTCAACGGTGTATCAGCAAAGGCAGACGGTGCTACAAGCTTGTAGTGTCCATTTTGCACCTGACGCAAAACCATCGGCTTGGCGATGTTCTGGCCGGTTGGCGCAAACTTCACGTTGCCATAGAAGGTCTGCATGTCGGTTGCAGCCAAAGCATCACGAACCTTTACCGTATCAAAGGAATTAGCCCTGGCGATTGCATCTGCATAAACAAGGACTGAAGCCGTTGATTCTGCGGCCTGATAAGGCGGCACATAACCATAAACCTTCTCGAAGGTTTTGGTGTAGTCCATGGCGGAACCAAAATAGCTGTCCCTGTAGGACAATTCAGGCGCCCATTGACCTGCACACAAGATGCCTTCACCTGCCTTGCCGAAGGTTGCTTCGTCGGTAACCTTCGCCGATTCACAGTGGGTCATGGCGACGATAGCTGCGCCGGCTTTTTGTTCCGTCATCTGACGCACAAAAAGTGCACCACCAACCGTGTGGGCGGAAACAACGACAACATCCGGCTTCAAGGCTTTTACCTTGGTCAGAAAACTGGTCATGTCAGAGACTTCTTTAGGGAACTTCTCATCGACGATGATTTTCATGCCATGACGCTTGGCGTCATCGTGAATACCTGCACCGATATCAAGAGCGAAAGGCTCGTTACGAACGCCAAGGGCAATGGTCAGGCTGGATGGATCCTTGCCTTCTTTCTTGGCTTGTTCGGCGGCCAGATCAATGGCCGTAGACAGATACTGCTCTGAAGTTGAGAGAACCGCAAAGGTGTAACGGAAACCCTGGTTAAAGATCGAGCGCGACGCACCATTACCTTCAACCATGGGAATGCCATATTTTTCCGTGACCGGGGCGATTGCCTTGGTCATACCGGAACTATAGGGCCCAAGCATATACTTGATTTGATCCTGCTGGATAAGACGTTCGGCCAACTGAGTGCCACGGGCAGCCGTTGATTCATCATCGTAATATTTGATAGCAAGTTTGTATTTCTTGCCACCAACGGTGATGCCACCCTTGTCGTTGATGAATTTGACCCCAAGGTCATAACCATTTTTAGTATGCTTACCGTTTACGGCGTAACGACCGGTAATAGAAACCGCAGAACCGAGCGTAACGGTGTCACCCTCGACCTTTGCTTGGACTGGACCTGTTGCAGCAAGGCCGGTTACGACCACGCCACAAGCCAGTACAGCTAGAAATTTTGTATGAATAGTCATTGTTAAAATATCTCCCTGATAAATCTTCAACACCCAGCCTTCTATTTTGAGGCTTTAGCACACGCCTATGGGCAAAAACCCAAGGCAGTCACTTTACTATGTATTTGATATTAGCTCAGTGAGAGTGATCCGCAACAGCTAATCTGTTATGGGCTCGAGATTGCCATCATTTGGGAAGGGACAAAAAGCAGGCCTGATTATCAGGAACCAGGGACCCAGCTTTTTACAGCGACAGGTCGCCCTGTCTGTGAGCGCATCATTTTGGGCTTCATAATCTGGGTTACCGCAGGTGTGTCCTCTGCCCTGGCGAAAGACAACAACATGGCCTGAAGCGGGATTTCCGTGCGGGGCCCTCTACTAAGAGCTTGCTTGAAGGCAAGACTTTCCTTGCACATTTTTGTCAGACGGTCCGGCGCATGATGGCCGAAGCGGCTCCAGATACCGGAAAGAAAGTGGTCAACCCCATCAGGTAGGAAGATATCAGGTTCTATATTCGGGCGACCCTTGGCAAAGGCTTTATAGACATTGGGTTCCATAGGCCCCATTTCTTCGGCGATGAATACGGCGGGCATCAGCTTGCGGCCACCGAAGGCAACAGCGTAATAACCCTGCGACAGGTAAAGCAGGCGATGCAGCTTTTGCGGCTGCAAATATTCATTTTGTTCAAGTGCTGTGTCTGCAAACCAAAGTGCGACATCGAAGGTCGACTCAACAACGCAGACCGTTCCCTGTTTAATGCCCATAGACCTCACACAATACTTACTGTCGATAAAAGCTGGTCAAGTATAGCGCCCAAGCACAAAGAAATCGTTAACGAGAAAGAAAAAATGATGCCGTATTTTCAGGCCTTGATATCGATGGCATCTTTCAACATTTCCTCACCAGCGCGCAGGACTTTGGCATTTGCCTCGTAAGCCGCCTTGGCGACAATTAAATCCATGAATTCCTTGGCCATATTAACGTTGGAAGGCTCAATCGCTTCAACTTGAAGCGCCCCGGCACCAAAGGCCTGCCCGGCAACAATCCCAGGGGCAGCATTGTCCTTGGCCAAATATCCATCCGTATTGACGTTGGCAATATTTTGCGCGCTCGTTGCAACCCGGGTGCTACTTGTAGCCAGGGCGGAAACAGCGGTTGAAAGGACATTGGAAATGCTCATAAGAGCAACCTAACAAATAGTTGAAAGATCAACTATGACGCCCGTCACACCCTGATTGATTTTGAAAAAGCCGAAGAAGACTTAAAGAGTCATGCTCAAGTTAGAGCCACGTGGATCACCAGTGCCATGAATAATCCGCACGTTGTTTTCGTAGGTGTTAATAGCCCGAGAAACAAGATTGGCAAACCCTTTGGAGCGAGCCCGTTGCACATCACCACTTGTGGCATCGCTATTCTCAAAGATAGTGGCAAACGTTTGGGATGACCCGGCATGCTCGATAATGTTAACCGCTTGCTGGTTGTTGCCGCGTCTTTGATCTGTTTGATCATCGCGTTGATATAAAAGTGCGTCATTAAAGAGGACGCCGTCCTGGTCAATGGAACTGGTTTCTTCCACAGGCGAGGCATCTAAACTGGCAACAGTTCGCAGTCCTCCGTGCAAACGTCCAGAAGAGACGGTTGTCGGGGCCGTAGGCGGCAAATTTTTCGGTATCTGAGCCATTCTTGTTAAAAGTGCCTAGCCAAACGTTTTTACATCACCCTCCCCATAGCCACTCAGTAAAATCGTGGCCGGGGACCCAAATCAATTAAGCCTTTTATATCAAGGCTGTAGTTACACACAATTACCGACGACCGATTCGCACATCGGCATCGCGCATAGAGCTATATGTGGTATATTAGTATAAACAAGCAACAACTTCAATAGCTCTGTTAACTATTTCTTTACCTTGCCTCTAGGGCTTGAAGAAACCGCCTGGCGAATGAAATTGATGCTTAATTCATCGGCACCAAAATCAAAAAGATTGTTATGTCCGGCCCCCTCGAACCATTTGCTCTGTTTTGGCATTAAGGCTTTGTCAAAAAGAGCCTTGCCGAAACGGATCGGCATGGTTTTGTCCTGATCCCCGTGAAAGACAAGAAGCGGGGCCGATATTTGGGATATGCGCGAGCCCTGATCGAAATGGTCTTTCAACAACCATTTCACCGGGACAAATGGGTAATGATGCCCTGCGGCGGCCGTTACCGAGGGAAACGGCGCTTCCAAAATTAAAGCCGCCACCGGAGTGCCTGCCCTGGCCTGTTCCGCCGCCATGGCAGTTGCAACAGCGCTACCAAGGGATTCACCGTAAAAGACTAAAGGACGTTCCTGTGCACCTTCTTTATGGAGTATGGACAAGGCCGCACGGGCATCCGCATACAGGCCTTCTTCGCTTGGCTTACCAGGGTTGCTGCCAAAGCTGCGATAACCAACGAGCAAAACACCAAAGCCCGCATCCAGGAAGGGCCGGACTTTATGGCCACGCGATCCAATATTTCCGGCATTTCCCTGAAAATAGACGACAACTGGTTGCTTGGATTGTCCTTTAGCATACCAGGACAGCAAATCCAGGCCATCGTTGCTTTTGGCCGTCACCGCCTGTATCTGGGCAAGGCCGCTGTGTACAGGGTCCGGTGCTGACCTGTCAGGGTGATAGAGCAAGCTTCCCTGGAAGACAAAAAGACCGAGGACAAAAAGCAGATATGCCCCTGCCGCAAGGGCGATGGCGAACACCTGGGCTAGCCCTTGGTCAGCCGAAGTCGTTGTTTAGAGAACGCCAGGAACCGTCTGCCTGTTGACAGGCCGTTCCTTCCTGATGAGCAATAACGCCTGTGTCATCCCCTTTTGTTTTCAGGGCCAGGGTCGATCTGTAGTTGCGGCACGAACGTCCATCACCTGTAACAAAGGTTTGCGTCGGCGTGAAAATTCCACTATTGCCAGTTTCCGGATTGGCCCAGTCACTAACTTTTCCATTGGCGGACGTATTTAAGGCCATGCGGGCATTATTGTCATAAGCCGCCTGATCCGATGGATAAAGGATAGTTCCAGTTTCGTAGCCTACACCGGCTCCGATCATACTGCCGGCAGCAATGAACAGGGTCTGGCCCAGGCCACCTCCGAATTCAGCACCGGCATAACCACCGGCAAGAGTACCGACAACCGCACCGGCGACACCGCCAACATTAATATTCTGCATATCCATTTCCATATCCATATCGGCGCAAGCCGTTAGCGCGACAACACATGAAACAACTGCAAATTTCTTCATGAAACCAATGCTCCTCAATCTCTGCCCAGGATTTTAATATCTGAATTGAATACCATCGTAGTTCATTAAGGTGCCCTTGGGAATCCCCTGAACGTTAGAATTTTCATTACTGGCACTTGCGCCCTCACAGGCATAAACCGCCGCCATGGGAGCCGTTATGGGACAAATGTTATAATCCTGCTCAATAAATCTTACGGATTTGCCAAAACGTGCACATTCATCAAGTGCCAATTTGCTGACCTGCCGAGCTGTTGCGGAATATGTACTGTAGCAAATGGTGACACTGGAAATATCACTGAGCGGCCGACCAAATCCAGCACTCCCCCGATCATACTGGCCATCTTTATGCACGTAGGGAGGCACTGAGCAGGCCGCAAGAGCGGTAAATACCAACAACGAAATAAACAGTCTCATAACACTTCTTAGCCTCTTTTATATAGGTCGAGATTTATCCAACCTAATCTTCTTCGCTTAAGGACATCAAGGTCGTATTGCCGCCAGAGGCGGTCGTGTTGATAGAAACTGTCCTTTCCGTAGCGAAACGATGCAAATAACGCGGCCCCCCTGCTTTGGGCCCTGTGCCAGAAAGCCCCTCCCCTCCAAAAGGCTGAACACCGACAACTGCCCCAATCATATTGCGATTGATATAGGCATTGCCCACACGCATGCGTTGCTGAATATGGCGTCGGGTTGAATCAACACGAGTATGAACGCCCAGGGTCAATCCATATCCACTGTCATTAACCGCATCAATCACCGCATCAAGCTTGTTTGAGGCATAGGTTATGATATGGGCAACGGGCCCGAAAACCTCATGTTCAAGCATATCAAGGCTATCTATCTGGTAGGCCCGTGGGGCAAAGAAAGTCCCCTTGGCGCAGTCAGCAGAAAGTGTCGCCTGACAGAGCTTACGACCAACTTTATCCATTTTCTTCCCATGGGCTTCAAGCATGGCAAGGGCACCCGCATCAATGACAGGCCCGACGTCAGTCTCAATGTTTGATGGATCACCTACCCTTAATTCTTCAAGGGCGCCTGAAAGCATTTTAATTATGGGTTCTGCCACGTCTTCTTGAACAAACATCACCCGCATGGCGGAACAACGTTGACCGGCACTTCGAAAGGCCGACATTACGGCATCCTCGATGACCTGTTCCGGCAAGGCCGTGGAATCCACAATCATCACGTTCTGTCCGCCAGTCTCAGCAATCAGAGGAACGATGGACCCTGATCGGGCGGCAAGGGCCCGGTTAATTAACTGGGCGGTTTGGACAGAACCTGTAAACACTGCCCCGTTAATACGATCGTCATTGATTAACGTCCCGCCAACGCCGGGCCCATCGCCGGGCAAAAAGTGAAGAACATCTTCAGGAATGCCCGCCTCATGCAAAATTTTTACGGCCCGCGCCGCAATTAGCGGGGTCTGCTGCGCCGGTTTGGCGACGACCGTATTTCCCGCCGCCAGAGCGGCGCTGACCTGGCCCGTAAAAATTGCCAGGGGGAAATTCCAGGGACTGATCGACGCAAAAACACCGCGACCATGCAATGCAATCGAATTGTTCTCCCCTGTCGGCCCTGTAAGAACGTCGCCAGGGCCAAAATCAGCGCGGGCACGCAAGGCGTAATATCGACAGAAATCGACAGCCTCGCGCACCTCAGCCTGGGCATCATCAATGGTTTTACCCGCTTCAAACACACACAGGGCCATCAACTCCGGACTATTTTCTTCCATCAGGTCGGCCGCTCGCTCAAGGCAACTGGCTCGAACATCGGCCGCAACTGCGTCCCAGTCGGCGGCGGCAGCACTAGCAACGCCAAGCGCCCTGTCCACATCTGCAGGCATCGCCTCAACCAGCGTGCCAACAACATCACTATGGTCGGCCGGGTTGGTGAGTTCCCTGACCTCGCCGCCGCCGACTGTGCCGCCAATTAGCGGAGCCGCGTGCCATTTTTGAATGGCTTGTCCCATATCACCGCCCAGGCGTGCCAGCGCCGTCGGTTCAAACAGATCAACGCCTTTCGAATTTCGCCGCGTCGCACCATACAAATCAGCCGGCAATGGAATACCCGAATGGGGCTTGCTTACAAGCGCTGCCACTTTAGCAATAGGATCGGCGATGATCTCGTCTATGGGAGCTTTCTCGTCGACGATACGATTGACAAATGACGAGTTGGCCCCATTTTCAAGCAGGCGGCGCACCAGATAGGCCAGCAGGTCTTCGTGAGAACCGACGGGGGCGTAGACCCGACACGGAACCATGCTTTCCTTCCCATCTAAAATTTGATCGTACAAGCTGTCGCCCATGCCATGCAGTCGCTGAAATTCAAAATCCCTATTTGCACCGGCCATCTCCAACACCGCTGCCACTGTATGGGCGTTGTGAGTTGCAAATTGCGGATAGAATCTGTCTGGTGAACGAAACAGGCGTTTGGCGCAGGCCATGTAGGAAACATCCGTCGACACTTTACGGGTGAAGACCGGATATCCTTCAAACCCCTCCACCTGGGCGTGTTTTATTTCCGTATCCCAGTAAGCGCCTTTGACCAGTCGAACCATAAAACGACGTTTGTCGCGCCGGGCCAGATCATCGAGAAACTCAAGCACCGGATAGGCCCGTTTCTGATATGCCTGCACAGCCAGCCCAAGACCCTGCCAGTATTTTAAACGCGGATCGCAAGACAAGGCCTCCATAACATCCATGGAGATTTCAAGTCGGGCGGCTTCTTCCGCATCTATGCAAAGTCCAATACCTGCCTCGGCGCATTTCAAGGACAAGGCCCCAATACGCTCTACCAGTTCACCCATGACCCTGGCCCGTTGGGTTGATTGATAACGCGGATGCAAGGCAGATAACTTTACAGATACCCCGGGGCCATCAATAATGCCCAAATCCTTCGAGTCCGCGCCAATGACATCAATAGCCTTGGCATAGGCCTCAAAATAGTCATCGGCGTCAGCGCGTGTGTGAGCGCCCTCCCCCAGCATGTCGAAAGAATAACGATAACCCCGATCCTGACTGGACGCGCCCCGCATCAAAGCTTCTTCAATGGTGCGACCCAAAACGAATTGGCGTCCCATAATCCGCATGGCCTGAATCATTGCTTGACGTATTACCGGCTCACCACTTTTTGTAATCAGTTTTTTCAGCAGTGATCCGGGATCATTTTCATCCAGATTTATCACCCGGCCCGTCAGCATCAATGCCCAGGTCGAAGCATTAACGAAAATGGAATCACTATGACCAAGATGGGAGCTCCAGTCGGCATCCGCGATCTTGTCTTTGATTAATTTGTCAGCCGTGGCCCCATCGGGAATACGCAGTAGGGCTTCAGCCAGGCACATCAAAACAACCCCTTCAGAATTGGATAAATCGAATTCATGCATGAAGGCGTCCAGACCGCCCTCCCCCGAGCCAGCATCGCGCATTCCCTTAACCAGTCGGTGGGCACTGGAATGAATTCGTTGCAACGACACATCTCCAAGCGCGGCCTGCTCCAGGCGCAGTTTGACGATGGTTTCTTCATCGCTTTGCAATGCCTCGTCCAGGGCTTTCCTAAATGACGATGGTGCCGGGTAGTCACCTGTAAAAAAGGATTTCTGGTTCATGATCATTGCCCTGGATAATGTTCTGCATGTACTTATAGACATTAATGGAGTTTCAGATGACGCCACAAGACAATCCACACATAACTGGTGGTCGCAGCGGCAAGGACCGCAGGCAGAATCCACAAGGGCGCCGTGGCGACCGCCGCAAGGGCAATCGAGGCCGTCGTAAAAAAGACAGCCGTGGCATCGCCACATTAATTTATATGTGCTTCGCAGCCCTGCTGGGGCTTGGAATATTCCTGGTATTCGAGACCAAGCTAGGCAACCAGATTAATTGGCAAAACATGTTCTTTCTGAAGAACAAAATCCATCAAGCTTTCAAACTTGGCAATGTCAGCCTGGGTATGTCGCCCGATGTAGTACGTAAGCAGCACCCGAATATGAGCCTGGCTATTCTCGCCGGTGGTGAAACTGCAGCAACATTCAATTACGAAGGTGCCCACTACACCGTCTGGTTCATCCAAATCAATGGCGTCGATAAAGCTTATCGCATGCGCTACGACCAAAGCTTCGCAACCCGCACGGAAGAAGAAATACTGGACAGCATTGGCGACAAACACGGCAAGCCAGGAACCAGTGAATGCTCAAAAGCCGGCGATCTGGCCCGTAAATGCCATTTTCAATGGTGGCCTTCCGGCGGCATTGCCCTGAATGTCTCTACCACAGAGACGACATCTACGACGGGCCTCACGCGAACAGATGTCACCATGCTGGCGACGGATACATATCTGGATGGCAAACGCATGCGCCTTCGAAACAAACCGGCCTTATCAGCCCCCAAGGCAGGGCAAAAAAAGTCATCAGAGAAATTGCCGTTCTAACTATTGGAGATATTGCCATGTCCTCAAAGCCTTCATTCCAATGGGACGACCCCTTCCAGCTTGAAGAGCAATTAAACGAAGAGGAACGCTTGGTGCGCGATACCGCGCGGGACTATGCCCAGGACAAGCTTATGCCCCGCGTACTCATGGCTAACCGCGACGAGACCTTTGATCCGGACATCATGGGAGAAATGGGTGAACTTGGCCTGCTCGGCCCTACCATTCCTGAAGAATACGGCTGCGCCGGAGTTAACAATGTTAGCTACGGCCTTGCTGCACGGGAGATCGAACGGGTCGACAGCGGCTATCGCTCTGCCATGAGCGTGCAATCGTCATTAGTAATGTATCCCATTTACGCTTATGGCAGTGAAGATCAACGCCAAAAGTATCTGCCAAAACTAGCCACGGCAGAACTCATCGGCTGCTTCGGTCTGACCGAACCGGACCATGGGTCTGATCCTGGTAGCATGAAAAGCCGTGCCGAAAAAGTTGACGGCGGTTACAAACTGACCGGCAACAAAATGTGGATTACCAATTCCCCCATCGCCGATGTCATGGTGGTTTGGGCCAAGCTAGACGGCAAAATTCGCGGCTTCATTCTTGAGCGTGACATGGGTGGCCTATCAACCCCAAAGATCGAAGGCAAGCTATCCCTGCGCGCCTCGATTACCGGCGAGATCGTCATGGACGGTGTCTTCGTGCCTGAAGAAAACATATTCCCGGAAGTCAGTGGCCTGAAAGGCCCCTTTGGCTGCCTCAACAAGGCCCGCTTTGGCATCGCCTGGGGTTCCTTGGGTGCTGCAGAATTCTGCTGGCATGCGGCACGTCAATACACCCTGGATCGCAAACAGTTCGGCCGTCCCCTGGCCGCCAATCAGTTGATCCAGCTAAAGCTGGCCAACATGCAAACGGAAATCACCTTGGGGCTGCAAGCTTGTCTGCGGGTCGGGCGCCTGCTTGATGAAGACAAATGCGCGCCGGAAAACATTTCTATGATCAAACGAAACTGCTGCGGCAAGGCGTTGGACATCGCCCGCATGAGCCGCGATATGCACGGCGGTAACGGTATCTCCGACGAGTTCCACGTCATGCGCCACATGGTTAACCTGGAAACCGTCAACACCTACGAAGGCACGGGCGACATCCACGCCCTGATCCTGGGCCGAGCGATGACGGACTTACAAGCATTTTCGGGGGAATGACACCAGAGTCCCCAGCCTTCGTCTTTGCAGCTCCTCCCCATCGTCAATTATAGGTATGGGCAATGGTTCTGGCGGTTCCAAGCTTCGAGAAATTATGTCATTGTATTTTTCGAGTCGCTGAAAGGTTGAGAGAGATCATGGTATTGCGTTTTGTTCTAGCATTGGGGTTGGCCGTTCTTACGGCCGGACCAGCCCATGCCAAGGAGCCTTTTAATATTAAAGGGGTTGAAATTGGCGCCACTATGAAATCCCTGAAAGAAATTTTTCCGGAAATTAAAATTGACTCTTTTGAGAATACGGCACGCTGTAAAAGTGGCGATGTTGTTATTGAAAACGGCTCAACTTTCATAGCTCTCAAAGAAGACGAAAAACAGAAATATTTATTTAAACTGATTTATGTTGATGGCATTCAGGTCGTCTTGAAGGCTGAGTTCTCATATACCTCCGCATCTGTCAGCCAGGAGCTGTTCCTGGAGCGAATAAATGAAAAATATGACATCACGGTCATCAACGATGAAAATATTTTAAAAGCCAAAAATGCCATGGCGGATTACGGGGGCATTAGCCACTTTGTTGTCCCGGAAGGGCATTTTTTCATCATTGGCGATGAAGATATTTTCAGGCTGAAATATGCATCGGAAATCCCCCATGATTCTGAGGCAGGCAATCTAACCCACACGATCATCATAGAAAGCCAAATGTTTAACGCCATGGACGAAAGCCAAAGTGGATTAGGCGAAGAAGAGAGAACCCAAAAAGAAGAAGAATGCGGCAAGGAAGAACTGAAAGAATTAGGATTCTAGTCGCTAGACCCGTTAGCGGAGATCCGGAAATTGTAGACATAATTACTGCAAAGCCAAGACAGCGATCTAAGCCAGCTCCAACTCTACCAACCTGGCCCAATAACTTGCACCGACAGCTAAAATGTCATCGTTAAAATCATAATTGGGATTGTGCAGCATGCAGCCGCCTTCAGCCGGGCCATTGCCAATCCACACGTAGCAGCCAGGTTTTTCGTTCAACATGAAGGCGAAGTCTTCGGCCCCCATGGACGGTGTTGGGTCGGTGACGATTCTATCTGCGCCTGACACGTCAGCCGCAGCGCGCGCAGCAGCCTTTGTGGCTTCGGTTTCATTAATAGTCGGCGGGTAACGGCGCTGGTACATCATTTCCAGGGTGCAATCATGGGCCTGACAGATGCCTTCGGCAATACGGCGGATGGCCGGTTCCTGAACGTCCTGGACTTCCGGCCTGAAAGAACGGGCCGTTCCGCGTAGGAGTACACTGTCAGGAATGATATTCCAGGCATTTCCCGCATGAACTTGAGTGATTGTCACAACAGCGGAATCTATTGGATCGATTGTTCGGCTGACGATGGTTTGCAAGGCACCAATAATTTCAGCCGCCACCGGGATTGGATCAATGCCCCGGTGTGGCATGCCACCATGGGCACCGCGGCCGGTGATTGTTAGCTCAAAAATATCAAATGACGCCATCAAGGGGCCGTCGGTAACTGCGAACAAACCGGCTTCCTGACCCGGCCAGTTATGCATGCCATAAACGGCATCGACGGGGAACTTCTCAAACAAGCCCTCCTCGACCATAACCCTGCCGCCGCCTTCGTTTTCTTCGGCAGGTTGAAAGATGAACTGGACCGTGCCTTTGAAGTTTCGGGTTTCCGCCAGATAACGAGCCGCCCCCAGTAACATTATGGTGTGGCCGTCATGACCGCAGGCGTGCATCTTGCCATCGTGGGTTGACTTGTGATCGAAGTCATTGAGTTCATCCACATCAAGGGCGTCCAGGTCGGCACGCAAACCGATGGTCGGCCCGGGACCCGTACTCAGGGTGCCAACAACACCTGTTGTGGCCAGCCCGCGGTGAACGTCAATGCCAAATTCCTCCAGCTTTGCGGCGACGATATTCGACGTACGCTTCTCTTCGAAAGCTGTTTCAGGGTGGGCATGAAGGTCCCTGCGCCAGAGGGTCATGTCTTCGCTGAACTCTGCAATTCGGTTAATCACCGGCATTATACCCTCCTTGGTGTGACTTTTATCGTAACCATGAGAATTATCTTATGGTCCCTGCGGGTTACATCATAGAGACAATAAGCTTATAAATGCGTCCATGGATAATGAAACTATCTTTGATGTGCTAATTATTGGCAGTGGCGCAGCCGGTCTGGGCCTGGCCCTGGACCTGCCGACGGAAATCAGCGTCGCTATTGTATCGAAAAGCCAACTTCAGGAAGGCGCCACCTACTACGCACAGGGGGGCATTGCCGCTGTGCTGGACGAGACGGATTCCATCGATTCCCACATTGAAGATACGCTCAATGCTGGTGCGGGACTATGTGATGATGATGCGGTTCGTTTCATCGTTGAAAGCGGACGCCAATCCATTGAGAAACTGATTGATTACGGCGTAGATTTTAGCCGTGAAGAAAACCCTGAAACCGGAAAACAAGAATACCACCTGACCCGGGAAGGCGGTCATAGCCATCGCCGCGTCATCCACGCTGCTGATGCCACCGGGCGTGAGGTCGAAACGACTTTGGTCCAGCGTGTCAAAAAGAGAAAAAACACGACTCTTCTGGAACACCACAACGCAGTCGACCTGATCCGCACCAAAAAGGATGATGGCACCAAGCTGCGTTGCGCTGGTGCCTATGTTCTGGACATCAAGGATAAAACAGTCAAGGCATACCGGGCCCGTTCTGTCGCCCTGGCAACGGGGGGGGCATCAAAGGTCTATCTTTATACATCCAACCCGGATGGCTCAACTGGAGACGGGATTGCCATGGCGCGCCGCGCCGGCTGTCGGGTCGCCAATATGGAATTCACCCAGTTTCACCCGACCTGCCTTTTTCACCCGGAAGCAAAATCCTTCCTGGTAACCGAGGCCATTCGTGGTGAAGGCGGTCACCTGCTGCTGGCAGACGGCACCCGCTTTATGAAAAACTTCGACGACCGTGGTGAACTTGCCCCGCGTGATATCGTCGCACGGGCCATTGATCATGAAATGAAACGCACCGGGGATGACTGTGTTTATCTGGACATCAGCCACAAGCCCCTTGACTTCATCAAGGAACACTTCCCCAATGTCTACAAAAGGTGCCGCAAGTTTGGCTTTGATATATCAAAACAACCAATCCCCGTTGTCCCGGCTGCCCATTACACCTGTGGCGGGATCGTCACTGATTTAAATGGACGCACTGATCTTGATGGACTGTATGCCATTGGTGAAGTTGCCTACACGGGCCTGCATGGCGCTAACCGTATCGCCAGTAACTCTTTGCTGGAATGCCTTGTCCTTTCTGCCGCCGCGGCCAAAGATATCGTTAAGCACCGACAAGGGTTTCCTGACCCGCCGCAACTGCGCGTGTGGGATAAAAGTCTTGTTCGCGATTCTGATGAGGAAGTAGTGATTTCTCACAATTGGGAAGAGCTGCGCCGCTTTATGTGGGATTTTGTCGGTATCGTGCGGACCGATAAACGTCTTGAGCGAGCCCAGCATCGTATCGATTTACTACTTAGTGAGATCGAGGAATATTACGACAATTTCAACATCACCAACGATCTTCTGGAATTACGAAACCTGGCCCTGGTCGCCGACCTGATTATCCGTTCTGCCCGCTTACGCAAAGAAAGCCGGGGCCTTCATTTCACGTTGGATTATCCTGAAATGGAAGATACATCAAGCGGCCCAACCATTCTTGACGTGACTTAAAAAGCGCCATGGGCAATGATGGAAAACTTACTGGTCACAGCGCCCTTATTGCAGGGGCTTCCACCCCTTTAGGGCTGGCAACAGCAAAGTTGCTTGCCGCCGAAGACTGTCAACTGCACCTGGCTGATCCTAATGACCAGGCCCTGGATACTTGTATTTCTGAAATCAATAAGCTTTACGACATTGACGTTGAAGCCCACCCAACGGATTTATCAGAAGCTGTCAACATCGCCGTCCTCGCCCTTGAATGCGAACACGTCAATATTTTGATTAATGCTTTGGGCTCCGCTACCAAGGGCGGCATCGATGATCTGGAACACGAAGACTGGCAGAACGGCTTCGAACTTGCACTGTTTGCCGCTATCAATCTGACCGGGGAAGTTCTTGAAAGTCTGTACGAACAGGGAAGCGGTATCATCATCAATGTGGGGGGCGTGGTTGATGGGGAAGAGGATGAAAATTTGTGCATCGTTAGCGCAAATGCCGCCCTTCAGGCGTTTTCGGAAACTCTTGATAAAAAGACAAAACGAGTAGGCATTCGGGTGTTAACCTTCCTGCCCCAGGCAAACATCAACGTGGAAGAAAATGCTGCCGCCCTGAATCGTATGATTTTAGGAAAATTATTTTCTTGAAGCGCCTTCACGCTCAGGGCTGATTTCAACAGGCACTTCGCTGTTTCGAGTATTAACATAAAGGGCCGCCGGCACCATCATGAACAGTAAAACAAAGGGAATGGTCATATCTTCTGCGAGGGCAAGGACCAGAACAAAGCTCATACACATCATCAGTGTTGCCATGATTTTGGCCCTAAAAGGAATCACCTGATGGTCGTGCCAGTTGCGTATGGAAGAACCGAACCGGGGATGATACCATAACCACAGACGGAATCTTTCTGAACTTTTAGAGAAAGCCCAGCACGCCGCAATCAGAAAAATCGTGGTCGGCATGCCGGGGACAAAAATCCCAATCACACCAAGGGCGACATTCAACCAGCCAAACGCAAAAAACAACCATCGGGCCCAGCAATTGGTCTGCTCTGGTGTCGCATGTTCGCATTTTTCGCTCATGTGCGGCATCCGTTGAACATTAAATCCTTGAATATGGCTTCACTTTCATATTTGGTCTCAACCACAATATTGCAACGCGAATTGTGGCCCAAACGAAAACAACCTTACCTGTAAAGTGTATAATGAACAACGACGGTCAAATCCCCGAAGGTGCTGAACTACTCAACGGTGTATTTCAACAAACCATTAGACCCGCCGGATCCAAAAGCCGTCCGGCGCTTTTTCTGGACCGGGATGGATGTGTCGTTGTTGAAGCCCACTACCTGCATAAAGTCGAAGATGTCCACCTAATAGAGGGTGCCGCCAATGTTATTGCCCGTGCGAATAACTTGAATATTGCCGTTGTCATAGTCACCAACCAGGCCGGTATCGGTTACGGGTATTTCACCTGGGATGACTTTTACCAGGTGCAGCAGGAACTTATTTCACAACTGGCAAAGGCCGATGCATATCTTGATGGGGTTTTTGCCTGTCCCTTCCATGTCAAGGGCAAGCCCCCTTATCAGCACCCGGACCACCCTTCGCGCAAACCCAACCCGGGAATGTTAATCGCAGCGTCTGAATCCTTAAATCTTGATTTAGGGCACTCCTGGATCGTTGGTGACAGAACTGGCGATCTTGGCGCTGGGGTTAACGCAAACCTTGCCGGCGGCATACACGTCGCGACGGGGCATGGATCCCAAGAAGGTGAACGTGAAGATTCTTTAGCCTTGGCGACAGATAATTTTCAAGCCCTGGCGACGGCTTCCATCGCTGATGTGCCAGAACTGATTGATCTATTCACCTAAATTCACGACGACCCGGTTACGACCATTGTTCTTGGCTTCGTACAAGGCCTTGTCCGCCCCTTCCAACAGCGCAGCCGATGTTTCATGTGTCGGATACTCGGAAATTCCACAACTGATCGTTACGGTAAACCTGTCGTCACCGGATATGTGTTCAATTTCGGAAAAAGCCTGACGGATACCATTGAAAATTTCGCTCGCCCTTTCAACGGGTGTTCCAGCCAGAACCGCGGCGAATTCCTCGCCGCCCATGCGACCGATAACATCTGTACTGCGTAGGCGTTGCCTCAATAAACGTGACAGACTTTTAATGACCTGATCACCAACCGCATGGCCATGGTTATCATTAACTGATTTAAAATGATCAATATCGATTGCAGCAACTGAAATCTCTTTTTTATTTCGCCGTGCCCGCGCTACTTCGTTATCCAGAAACTCATGAGTAGTAGTATGATTTATCAAGCCGGTCATGCTATCGCGAACCATGCGAGATCGTAACAGGCGAAAGCGCATGACCCGGGTCCTGATTGACGAGATTAGATGTTGCGGTTTTATAGGCTTGGTCAGGAAATCATCCCCGCCTGAACGCATGGCATGTAATTGCTTGTCTATGTCATTTTCACCGGACAGGAAAACGATAGGAATGGTCGAAAAGCTTTCATTCTGCCGGACAACTTCAGCTAGTTCCTGACCGCTACATTCGGGCATATAAAGGTCCATCAAAATTAACTCTGGATTAAAATCATCAAGCCTTTCCAGAATCAATAAGGGATCGGTCATGTGTTCCGCAACCATGCCTGCCCCTTGCAAGACAACTTCCGTATATTTAGCCGTGCTAATATCATCATCAACAATCAGAATGCGGAAGGCCTCACTGCCTTCAGTGATCAATTGTTGATCCAGAATATCAACAAGATCAGAAGAAATAACCGGCTTAAGAATATAGGAGTCAGCGTTAGCCCTTGCTGCTTGCAAACGCAATTTAATATCGCTGCTATCTGCAATAACGATGAGAGGGCCGTGGAATACTTTTCTCTCACGCAACTGCTCAATCCTGGGAAGTCCAGATTCATCCTGCCTGTTAATTGACGCATCAACGATAATTGCCGATGGTTGTTCTTTCTCAATCACAGATTCCAAGGCAGCAGAATGTTTGATGTTTTTGGTTTCAAAACCTGAATCCTCAAGATCCTTGGACAGAAGTGACATCCCCTTTTCATCATCGCTAATAATCAACAAACATTTATTTTCTGATTCGGATTTCTCAACTGCCTCGTGTCCATCAGTTTGCGATTCAGATGCATCGATAGCGTTGTCCACGGCAAGTTGTAAATCTTGAATTTTAGGGTCAATCGCAGCAATCGAACCCGAGGCAGATAGATTGCCCTGATTCAATTTCTCTTCGCATGTATTTTCAAGGCTACGTGCGACCACTGAAATTTCAAGAAACCCAAATGTTGCCCCCGACCCGGCCAACTTGTGGGATAACCCCTCTAGGGTTTCAAGATAACGGCGAATGTCCGCCTCCCCCGAACTAAGTGAAAGAGAGGGAACATTATTGATCTCATCTATCTTGCCAGGAAGTTGGTCCCGGTATGATTGTTTGAGCTTTGCCAACTTGTCTTGAAAGTCATTCATTTTTTTGTTCATTCTTAAATTATACCACCCTAAATAGAAAATAAGAGGTGTTATTTTACTTGGTGGAATGGTGAGTGATTAACGTCTTGATAGTTTCTGTTAGTTTTGTATTTGACGTCATTGATTTAACAAGTGCTGCATTCACCCGCTTGGAAATATCAGGAGGAATATCACCAGCAGAAAAAACAAGCACTGGGACATCAAGTTGCGACAGTAGTTCAAGACCCGACCCATCGGGTAATTCAACATCCAGAATAACCAGAGAATACTCATCACTATCGAGTTTCACTTTGGCTTCTTTTAAGGATCCTGCACCAACAACATCAGCAACATCACGAAGCATCACACTAATCACTTCAACAATATCAAGATCATCTTCTACATGAAGAATCAGGGGGCGCCCGGAAATTTCAGCACCCGTTATCTGAGATATTGCTGATTTTAATTTTTCCGGGTCTAGTGGCTTTGTAAGCCAGTCAATAACGCCAAAAGCATCCCCGTTTAATTCTTCCTTGCCTTCCCCAGCCCGGGCAGAAACGATAATGACCGGCAGGTCTTTAGTTGCTTCACTGGCGCGCAATTCCCTTAATAAGGTAATGCCATCCTTATCAGGTAACATTAAATCCAGGGTCATGGCGCTGTAGGGGCGCTGAGACAACATTTGGGTAGCTTCTTCGGCGCTATAGGCGATGTCACAATCAAGTGCATTTTGCGAAAGCATCAAGCGCAACAGATGGGCGACATCAGGGTCGTCTTCACAAATCAATACCCTGAAGGTGGAATCAAAACTTTCGGCCATTAGAATTTCAGGTTTTTTTTCCCCAAGTTCAGGCAATGAAAAATGGAAGGTTGTCCCCTCACCTTCACTGCTTTCAAAACCAACCTCACCACCCATGCGTTCAACGAGCTTCTTAAAGATACTTAAGCCCAATCCGGTGCCACTGACTTTGCGGGTATCAGAAGAATCAGCCTGAGCAAATTTTTGGAATATAGTGTCCATAAATTCTTCTGGAATTCCGTGCCCCTTGTCGCGTACGGAAACAACCACATTGTCATCAATTCGTTCAATTAACACTTCCACCTTTCCGCCTTTTGGTGAAAACTTTGCGGCGTTCGATAAAAGGTTCGCCATGATCTGATCAAATCGGTCATCATCTGCCATAACCTCCGCTTTGTTGACCTTGGATTTTACGACGAACGTAACCTCGAATTGTTCCCCATAAGCTTTATTCGCGATGAGAGACTTTTCAACCAGATCAACAATGTTGTGGGGCTTCATGTTGAAAGACATGCGGTTGGCTTCAAGTTTTTCCGAATCAAGAATGTCGTTTATCAAGCGGATCAAACGATCGGAACTTTTATGGGCAATGCCAAGCAGAGATTTGGCCTGGTCAGTAAACTCGCCAGCTGCACCACCAATCAGCAAACCAAGAGAACCATGAATTGACGTAAGTGGCGTACGAAGTTCATGAGAAACCGTCGAGACAAACTCACTCTTCATACGATCAACTTTTTTGCGCTCTGTAATGTCCTGAATGATGCCGGAAATGTAGTCAGGATTCCCTTCATCATCAAAGGTGCAACCGCCTTGCTCAAGGACATGCCGAACTGTTCCATCCGGTTGTACTATACGGTGTTCTATATTGTATGTACTGCCATCTTCCTGGCTTTTTTCCACGGCCTTTTTCATAGCCCGAACATCATCCGGATGAACACAGCTCAAATATGTCGGATATGACGCTTCAAATTCCTGCGGCTCATATCCAAGAATTCTGTACATTTCATCGGACCAAATCTGGCGCTCAACCTTCAAGGAACGACGCCAGCTTCCCAACTTGGCTATCCTTTGCGCATTGGCAAGACTGTCTTCAGATTCCCTAAGTTCACGCTCAGATTTTTTTCGTTCAGTAACGTCCCGAAGCAATCCCAAAAACAAGATCCGGTCATGCAGTTTGACGATAGAAATCCCCAGTTCAATTGGGAAGACCTCTCCACTTTTACGCTTGCCTTCAACTTCTCTTTGCTGGCCAATAATCTCAGAATCGCCAGTTTGTAAAAAATTAGATAAATATCCATCATATTCATTCGCATAATGTGGAGGCATCAGCATCTTGATGTTTTTTCCACGAACTTCATTGATTTCGTAACCAAAAATTCCTTCCGCAGCCAAGTTCATTGACTCGACCGTTCCCTTCTCATCAATAATGATCAAACCATCTACAACATTATCAAAAACGGCTCGAAAACGACGGGCATTTTCAGCCGTGCGTTTACTGCTAAAATGAACAATAAAGGCCAATCCGCTAACCAGGAGAACAATAAACAAAGTAGATACGGCCGTCTGATATCTGAAATTTAGAATGGCATCATAGGCTTCGTTAAATTCCTGTTCCGCCGTCAAACCAAAACCAAGTCGGCCCAGCCATCGCCACGCTCCAACAACTTTGACACCTCGATAATCACGATAGCCCTCAATATTCATGGCACTCTCACCAGAAATAGCGCTATCTGCCATCACAGTTAATGGCAGGAGGGTTGGATCAATATTTGATCGAAACCCCTGTAAATAATTTCCTCCAGGATCTCGAATATAGACTCTCAGAACACTATCTTGATCTGGCTTTATGACACCAACATCCCACAGCTGGCTTTCAAAACGTATGTGAGTGAGCAGTAGCCCGTCACGGTTGAAGGCGTAAGTTTCACCTGTATCCCCAACACGTCCACGTTCAATGATCTTATTAAAGACCCTGTTAGGGTCAATTCGAAATGACAGTAATGCCAAAACATCACCATCTGTATTTAGAATTGGCGCGCCAACAAACATGGTTGGGCGTTCCTTGACAAGCTTTCCTGTCTCATCAGGAAGCGGCACATCGGACAACTGGGGCAGACTGACCGCTGTATTTCCTAACAGGAGTGTCTCAATAAAATAACTTTGACTCGAAAGAAGAGTTTTGGTGCCAATGTTTGCATCGCGGGTTGATGCCAAATTTACACTTTCCGGGGAAATAATAAAAAAACCCTGGTAACCCCGGGCTTCGAGCACAGGTTTTAACAGTTTTCTTAGTTTTTCCTGGCTGGGGGACTTTATAAGGGAATCGCGATTGTTTCGTAGGGCAAGAAGGGCTTTCGCATAGGCAATCAAATCCGGGTGACCAGCCCAAATTCTGGCATCATCCCTGCGCTCTCGATGCCAAAGAAGAACGTTCGCCGTAACATCGTCAAGGATAGTCGATAACGTATTACTTATCGTTGCGCGATATTGTTTTTCAATCGTCGATTGGACAAACAACATGGCAGAACAAACTAAAACAACCAACAAAAGAGTAGCCGCTAAAAGCCTCTTTCCTGGTCTTGCTTTTGTTGTCCCGACATCGTCCATGTTTGACATTTTTTCTTGTTGATTATCCTGTCATAAAAATATAAATGGCCTATTGCGCCCCGTAATTGATGTAGTCAGCCCAGACCCTTTCAAGACGCCTTAGGGAAGTAAGGACTTCTTCTACCTCATTTTCCGACTTTTGATTTTCGACGAAAGATTGGGCGTTTTGATCCTCCAGTTCTCGGATTTTCTCGACTATTTTGAGCGACTTTTCCGTCAACTTAATGCTGACAGAGCGTTTATCGTGAGCTGTTCGTTCTTGTTCCAGATAGTCAAGTTCAACAAGTTTTTTGATGTTGTAGGAGACATTTGAACCTTGGTAATAGCCCCGCTCCACAAGATCGCGAATAATGATTTCTTCGCTGCCAATATTGGACAACAGCAAGGCCTGAACGCCATTGATATCCCTAACACCCAGACGGTTTAGTTCAGTCCTGAGAACATCAAGAAAGCGCCTATGCAGGCGTTCGATCAGATGTGTAAGTTCCAAGTATTCTTTTTTCACCTAAATTCCCTCAAAAACCTGTTATGACACTGGAATTCTGCACGTAATGGTCAAACATTCGCAACCTGATAAGGTTATTTTGAATCGTTTTTTCTGGCTCCCCAATAGAATACCTGCGAAATATGACGACACAACGAATAATCACTCGGGAACTAATTTCTTTTGAACAATCACTTTCCAGCACTTCCTCCCCTTTCGCCCCTTCGTTTCTGGGGAAAACTACTGGCTATTCTTGTTACGCTTGGAATCTTAGAGGCATGTTCAGAGATGCCCATGTTATCAAGTGAGAGAACGCAAGACGATCAGGGCAGTCAGGCTGCTCAACTGCTTAGAATTGCCGACACAACCAGGCAAGGGGGCGATTTGGATTCTGCGTTGGCTCTCTACCGCCGGGCGCACACCAAGTCACCGAACAATATAGCGCCCCTGATTGCCATTGGCGAAACGGCCTTTGCCCTGGCTAAATTTGAACAATCGGCAAATGCATATGAGATGGCCGAGCAATTAGAGCCTGAAAACCTGCAAGCACTATTGGGTTATGGAAAAACGCTTATTTCACTGGACCGGCCTAACCTTGCCCTGCAACGCTTTCAAAAAGCCGCTAAAATTGATCCTGACAATTACCAGGGATTCAACGGCTACGGTGTATCTCTCGACATGCTGGGCCGTCATGATGAGGCCCAGAAACAGTATAGCAAAGGCATTGAGGTCGCACCGCAAACCGTCTCCCTTAGCAATAATCTGGCCCTGTCTCTGGCATTCGATGGCAACTTCGACATGGCCATCGGAATTCTCGAAGTTTTGGCAGATGATCCTTTATCAGGTGTACGCTTGCGACAAAATCTAGCCCTCATATACGGGCTTGCCGGAAAAGAAGACCTGGCCGCTAAAATAGCCGCCAAGGATTTAAACCCGGCAGCCGTAGCAAATAATCTGGCTTATTACCGCGAGCTACGTGACCTTACATCCAAGGGGCGAGCACGGGCCGTGTTTGGAAGCCCTAAAAAAGCGCAAAAATAATATCTGGACAAAAACCTCGGGGGCCAGCTTACACTGACCCCCGACGCCGTCAGGTCAACGGACCCCAATCCAAGACCTGACTCCCAAAATCTTTGCGACACGCGACATATAACTATCTATTGAGACAAACCTCCAAGACCGTCTATTGCACTGAGAATGGCCGGACCAAGAAGCACGATAAACAAAGTCGGCAAAATAAAGACAATCAGCGGGACCGTCAGCGTTGCAGGAAGTTTCGCCGCTTTTTCTTCAGCTTTGAGCATTCTTTCATCACGGAACTCTTTGGCCAGAACCCTCAATGACTGAGCCAGCGGTGTGCCGTATTTTTCCGTCTGAATAAGGGTATTGACGACACCGCGAATGGAGGAAAGTTCCGTGCGTTTGATCAAATTAGTCAACGCCGTTCGACGTTCCGGTTGGAATCCCAGTTCAACAGCCGTCAGGCTTAGTTCATCAGATAGCTCAGGGCAGGAACGCTGCATTTCGCGCGACACACGGGTTAAGGCTGCATCCAATGCCAAACCTGATTCGGCACATATAACCAACAGATCAAGACCGTCGGGCAACCCCTTCTGCAATTGCACCCGGCGTTTGGCGACGACATGACCGACAACGATTTCCGGCAGATACATTCCGACAACAACCGCAATCAGGGCAATCAACAATTTGATTATGGGGTCAACTTCAATGACACCAAAGCCATAAACAAACAATGCCGCCACACCACCAAAGATTAGCGGCAAGCTTAGCTTCATAAACAAGAAGATGACGATTGCATCTTTTGAGCGCCAACCTGCCTGCATGAGATTTTCAGCTACTTTTGTAACATGCTCGCCCTTCATCAGGTTTAGGCGATGCGTCACCTTGCGCATGAAGGTCACGGTTTCAACCCGCTCAAAACTGTTCTTGTTGGCCTGCATCATGCCCGCCTTCAGCGTGTCACGATGCTGAGCGATTGAGCGCGCACGGCTTGATATGGGATCACGACGAATAAGCGCTTGCCAGACTGCAAAGACTGTAAAGAAGGCAACCAGACCAGCCGTCATGGTGATCAAAGCCTCGGGTCCCATGCCTGTCATTTGTTCCAGCATGCTCATATTTCGAATTTCACCATTTTGACCATGACGGCGACACCGACGCTCATGATAATCAGGCCGACACCCAACATCATCTGGCCACGTGGGTCTTCAAACAAGGGCATCAGGTATTCCGGATTTATGGCGAAAATAATCCCGAACATGATGAAAGGCAGCGAGCCTAGAATGATGGCGCTGGCTTTGGCCTCCGATGACATGGCTTTAACTTTCATAGCCATTTGACGGCGGCGGCGCAGGATGTCGGAAAGATTGGCAAGGGCCTCCGACAAATTTCCTCCAGTCTCGCGCTGAACTGAAATACTGATGACGAAGAACTTGAATTCCGGCGTATCAAGACGCCGGGCCGTCTCCCATAAAGCTTCTTCAATGGGCTGTCCAAATTTAACCTGGTCGGCAATCTGGCGAAATTCCTTGCCTACCGGATCAGCCATTTCCTGACCAACAGAGGCTATGGATTCAACCACCGGCAAACCGGATTTAAGTCCACGGACAATCAGGTCGATGGCATCAGGGAATTGAGACGTAAATTCCTTCAACCTTTTTTCTGCCATTACGCCAATTATTATATGGGGCAATCCGACGCCGACAATAACACCTAACAGCAAGGCCACGGGCAAGGACTGACGAAGCATAACCAAGGCAAGAAGCAACACCACAAGGCCTATCACTCCATTTATCAGAACGTAGGTCCCGATAGGAACTTTACGCCCTGTGCGGGCCAGTCTGTGTTCAAGTATTTTCTGGTTTGGTAAAAATCGTATGGCCAGTTTTTCTATTAACTGAAAGCGACCACTAACTTCTTTTTTCAAATTACTTTTATTGTCTGTACTGGAAGGCGAAGCTGTGTCGCCTTGGGCGCGGTTTCTAATGGTTTCAATTCGGCTTTTCATACGCTTTTTTTGCCGGGATGCCATGCTTGAAAAAGAAAAGACAAGACTGCCAAAACTGACAGCGACACCAACGAAGATAAGGAGCACGATAAAATTCATTGCACGGGCCCCTCGCTACTTTCCTGTGGTGCTGATGACATGGCATCAATCAGGGCCCGTTCCAGGCCAAAATATTGGGCCCGGATGCTAAAGTGGGGCTTCAATCCTGACGACCGGAATTTGCCATACAGTTTACCCTCGGGTGTCTCGCCTTCAAATTGGTAGGTGAACAGGTCTTGGGTGGTGATGACGTCACCTTCCATACCGACAATTTCGGTGATGTGGGTAATGCGACGCACACCATCACGCATGCGTGAAATCTGAACGATCATATTTACCGCCCCGGCGATCTGGGTTCGCACCGCTTCGGTCGGCAGTTTTACACCTGACATAGCCACCATGTTTTCCAAACGGGTTAAGGCTTCGCGGGGCCTGTTGGCGTGTAAGGTGCCAAGGGACCCATCATGGCCTGTGTTCATGGCCTGCAACATGTCAAGGGCTTCACCGGCACGGATTTCACCCAGGATCACCCGATCAGGGCGCATACGCAGGGCGTTCTTGACCAAATCACGCTGGGTAATTTCCCCGTCCCCTTCAAGATTTGGCGGACGGGTTTCCAGACGCACCACATGGGGTTGCTGCAATTGTAATTCGGCGGCATCTTCGATCGTGACAATACGCTCGCCCTCATCAATCATCCGCGACAAGGCATTCAGAAGCGTCGTTTTCCCAGAACCCGTACCTCCGGATATGAGGATGTTAAGTTGCGAGCGCGTCGCGATCTTCAAAATCTTAGCCATTTCAGGAGATAAATTTTCCTGGCGCTCCATCACATCCAGGGTGATTTTTTGCTTGGCGAATTTACGAATTGAAATTGTCGCCCCGTCAATGGCCAGCGGCGGAATGATAATATTTACACGCGAACCATCCTCCAGGCGGGCATCAACCAAAGGCGATGACTCGTCAACCCGGCGTCCAATGCGCGTAACGATACGAGTGGCGATGCTCATCACATGGGCATTGTCACGGAAGGTCACCTCAGACAGTTGCAGTTTTCCGCCCCTTTCCACATAAACCTGCTTGGCACCATTAACCATAATATCCGTAACGGCCTCATCAGCCAGCAATGATTCCAAAGGACCAAGGCCAAGCATATCGTTGATCAGGGTGGTCACCAGATCACGTTGTTCCAACAGATTAAGCTGCATTTTTTGCTCAACCAGAATCTCACCAACGATATCTGAAATTTGATCACTCAAGTCAGCGCGGGGAAGGCCTATTGCCTTTGATACATCCATCTGCTCCATCAACAGCGGCTGCACTCTTTTCTTGGCTTCCTCGATACTTTTTTGAGATGTAGAAGATGTTTTGCCCATGGGCGCCAAGGCTGGTGCCGTGTCCGCAGTCAGGGCCATGTCAGGATGATCTTTCCTCGCTTCCAAAATGAATTCATTAAGCAATGCCGTGACCACATCCCGGCGATCATTGAGATCAAGTTCCAAGCCCTGTTCATCGCAGATATTGTTGACAGAATCAGCAATACCCTCGGCTAGTTCCGCCCGGGACATTTTGGTGCAATCTTCCATTGTCCGGTCTATCAAAAAATTGTTTTTGCTGGATGACAGAACCTTATCCCTATCCGTTTCGCGGGACTTTACGCCTTGACGCCTTGGTAGTTTGACAACATTTGCGCTGACAGCAGGCTTGCGTGAAGCACTGTCCTTGGCCGATCCATTTTCGCGGCGACCAAATGCCATCAGCCTCTCCCCAGCAGGCGTTTCCACATGGGAGACTGTGCAACGTCATCTTCAATGCCGGAAACCTGACGGCTAAGCACACCAAGGGCCAGAGCCATTTTGGAAGATTTGGCAACTTCGCCTACCGTCTTGCCAGAGCCTTCCGAGGTAACAGCGGCTTTAACATCCATGGGTATTTGATGGTTAATGCTCAACTCCGCGCCACCTTCAAAATCAGCGATAGAAAGCTCTCCGTTTTTGTTATTGCCGACACGATTTACGACAACACTTAAATCCGACTCTGGAGTTTCCACCTTAATCAATTTTGTCAGACGCAAAGTGTCGCGCATGCCAGCCAAAGTCGGGTCGGAAACGACGACAATTGAAGCCGGCGGAAGTAAGGTTGCCATTTGAGAACGCGCGGCAAAGCGTGGTAAGTCAACAACAACACAATCAAAATCTGCGCGCAGGGTTTCAAGCAAACGATCCAGGGCATCCGGATCAAACGAGAATGAATTTTCCAGCCCCTCTTCCGCCGCCAGGACAAACAGATTATCACTTTCACGAACCATGGCCCGTTCGACAAACAGTCCGTCAATGCGGCTTGGGTTTTCAAGTGCCTCGCGGAAACCGCGACCCGGTTCCATATCCAGGGCCAGGGCGAGAGAACCAAAATACAAATCAAGATCAATCAGGGCGACGCGCAATCCCTGCTCATGAGCCATCATCCAGGCCACATTGGCGGCAACCGTACTGGCCCCCACACCACCGCGCGCACCTATCACTGCGACCAAACGGCTATGACGTTCTTCATTGTCAGGAGTGGCGCTTTCAACCTCATCAACCCGGTTGACGGCCTCACTTAAATCTTCGGCGGAGATGGGTTTTAAAAGATAATCCTGAACGCCCATTTCCATCAAATGACGGTATAAATTGACGTCGTTCACATCCCCCAGGACAATGACACGAGTGTTGGAATCACAGACTTTCGCCAATGCATCAATATCCGCCACGGGATCAGCACTGCCGGAAAGGTCAATCACCAGTCTTTCCGGTGTCGACACATCAGCCAAGGCGTCTATGGCTTCCAGAGCAGACCCTTCGAGAACCTGATTTTCAGCCCAGCCGTTTTGCGTGGCGACACGCACCATGATGGCACGGGTCACGTCGTCTGTTACGACGGCCAAAAATGACGCGCTCGCCGTTGAATTGCTAAGGGCAGCGGATGACATTTACTGGCCCCCCCCTGTTTTTTGCTGGCTCTGGGTAATGCCCACATCTTCAGGCGAGATTGGCGTGGTTTCACCCTTGCGATATCTATTGATAGACGTCGCCGTATACTCACCGTCCGCATGTCCCATGGAGCGGCCCTGAATAAGGTCTCCGGGTCTGGCAACCATCAGCCCCAGGTTGGTGGCAGTGGCGCAACCAAAATTGCTGGTCGGAGTATTGTTGTAGGTGAATCGCTCGCCGCTCCAGTCCGGGCACCCGGGCAAGACCACCACGTGGCGGCGGACAAAAAGAGTGACAGTTTCCCCCGGCGTTAATTTTTTAGCCGGATCACCGGAAAGGTTTTCAGTATTGATGCCAAAGCTAGCAAGGTAATCGGCGATGATGGTCTTACGGGAGCCACTCAACGACGCCGGGATGTTAACTTTCCCGGAAACCAGGTAAAATTTATCCTGTCGGGCTGCTTCTGATTTAGTAAGAAAAGCCCGCAGACGTTTCCTTTCCGTGCTAGTTAATTCGGCGCTTGCCGTGGTGAAAATCACATCATGGCTCTCGTCGATCTGGCTTACTTTGACTTGCTTGGATTTAGGAACATTGGACCAATTTTCCATTTGGGTGCCTATGGTTTGACACCCGACCAGAAGCGCTATGCTGGCAATTGCCAGAGAATGTTTGATCACTTGGGGGCCGAAAAACATTTCACTCTCCTTGTTATCTGGACTGTTAATCCAGTTCAAACCCGACCGGACCAATCAGGGTCCTGCCCTCACTACTAACAGTAGTTGGTTTGCCGGGTGTCGGGTTGCGGCGGTTAAGCCCTCCCTTGAAAATTCGTTCGATATCATGTGGGGGCACGTATCCATCGGTCGGGGAGGCAAGTTTGTTACTGGAAACCGGCTTGACGATATAAGGCGTGATGATAATCACCAATTCACTTTCATCACGCTGGAAGCGGTCCGATTTAAAAAGTCCGCCGAGTACTGGAATATCACCAAGGCCGGGAAATTTTGAAATGTCGTGGGTGACGTTGTTTTGTAACAAACCGGCAATGGCGAAGCTTTGGCCACTTCCCAGTTCCACCGTGGTTTCGGCCCGCCGTGTGGTTAGCGACGGTATGACATAAGAGCTCAAAGTCACCGAGTTCGTCGTCGACAAGGCGCTGACTTCGGGGCGCACATGCATATTGATCCGCTCCTCGCCCAACAACGTCGGCGTGAAAGCCAATGAAACACCAAACTTCTTAAACTCGATGGTAACCCGACCATCGGAATCCGGAACCAGAATAGGGAACTCGCCGCCGGCCAGGAAACTGGCGGTCTCACCAGAAAGGGCCGTCAGGTTCGGTTCTGCCAATACTGAAACCAGTCCTTCTTGTTCAAGGGCATCGATCACCGAATTAAAATCCCAACCCCCAGCCGAGTTGGCTGTTGTCAGGGTGTGTTGGGTGACAGAACCGGCAAAAGAATTTGTCGTCGCCAGGGCCATTGAGAACCCGCCCAAGGCGCCCAAAATGGACCAGTTGAAGCCCAGTTGCTTATCGACACCGCGCGTGACTTCGGCAATACGGACCCTGAGATTTACCTGGTTAGGAGCGCTAACGCCCAATCGGTTGATGATGTCCTTTTCATCTCCGACAAAGCTGACCACAAGACGGCGCATATCCTCAGCGGCAGTCGCAGAGGGAACGGTACCATCCAGCACTAAAGTCCCGTTAATGCTGGAAACCTTGACATTGGAACCCGGGTGTAATTCATCAAGAACACGACGCAAGCGGCCAAGGTTATGGGTCACCGTGACATCGATGTTGGCCAACACGCGCTCTTTGTTGTCGACGGCGAAAAGTGTCGTCTGGCCGGGCTTTTTGGCAAGCAGATAAATCAGACTAGGCGACTTGACCTGAATATTGGCGATCTCGGGATCAGCCACAAAGACAGTTGCCGCTGGTTTATCAAGGCGAACAAGGCGGCCCTTGGAAACCTCCAGATCAAGGGCCTCACCAGAACCGGTGACAACCTTAACAGAACCAAGCTTTGATGATTTTAGCAGGCTTTGAGACTGGGCAGAATGGCCAACAAAGAAAGCCATCATCAAAGCAATGACAAGAATGCTGAAGGAGCGTTGACTATTGATCATTTCCACACCCCCCTAATTAGCCGTTTTTTCGGCGAGATCGCCACGAAGAACAATGACCCTGCGGCTTGCCCCGCCACGACTGCGGACTCCGGCAACAAGGGCATTGACTTCCGTATCAAGGGTATAGCCCTTATCTATTTTATGGTTTTCTTCGCCAGAAGCCGTTCCATGAAGGGTTTGTTCACCCCGAGCCAGGCTTTGCAGGCTAAGCGACAAGCTTCCCATGGCCATGCCAATAGAAACCTTTTCAGCCTGTTTGGGCGTTACTTCCATAGTTACGGTCTTGGCTGGATTAACCTCGCCATTCTTGCTTTCTGTTTTTTGATCAATTGCCAGCACACGAAGGCCAGAAAGAATGGTTTTGGAAATATGTCGCTGACGGTTCTCCCCATCTGAATTTTTGTTGTTAAATGAGGACGTCATAATCAAATCAACCCTGTCACCGGGGAAAATAAAGCCAGAAATGCCGGAAGTGGCATTCACAGGAACCGAAACGGCTCGGCTGCCAACTGTCAGAACAGCGGCCAGGAAGCCACGGTCACCCGGATGCACGACCTGTTGGTCCGTGATCGGTTGCCCAGGCACGATAGACGTGCGAACGACAGCGTTAATAAAATCCTTAATGTGGCGCTTGCCCTTGATCGCATAAGCCTCGCTAACACCATTTTCAGGCCACGCTTGCCACATCAAAGCGTCTTCACGCACGAAGCTTCCGGCTTTCAATTGCGTCTTAACGACCAGAACTTCCACAGAAGTCGTTTTTTGCTCCTGTTGTGGGACAGATGCAATAAAGGCAGCACGTTCAGAGGAAATCCAAGAATTAGCAACCCAAGCGGTCAAACCGGCCGCCGCAATAGCAATGAAAAGAAGCAGGATATTTTTGAATGTCATAATCTTACCTCCATCAAGCGAAGGGCAGTAGCAATGCTGTCGGGGGCAATTGCTACACCACCGGCAGAAATTGCCACACCATATGGAAGAAGATTGCCAAGAACAGCGTCTCTAGCCCTTATGTATCCTAGGCTTTCGTAGAATTGCGCAATTGCGTATCGCAATGGTGAAAACATGACAATTGCCAACATTGCGCCACATAAAGCCGTGACAATAATAAAATCGACGATAGCGGCAGGACCAGCCCAAAGTGATACCGCTACGATTAACTTGACATCACCGCCACCCAATATCCGGGCGGCAAACATGCCTGTAGTGATCATCAGCACGACGGTGGCCACGATGATGCCACCCAGCCAATCTACAGCAACAGGAGAGGCCAGCACGTGAGCCGGGTACAAAAAGACTACTGACAGGGTAAGGGAATTGGGAATTTTATATTCACTGACATCCTTGATGGCAGCATAGACCAACAGCCCAAGAAACAGAGCGACTGTGAAACTATCAAGATAAGGTAATAAATACATGGCTTGGGGGCCTAGTAATTGGGGTTTGGGGTTTTGGGGTTCAGGTCTCGAAAAATTAAAACAAATCTAAAGAAGCAATCATTTTGGCTTTATCTGTTTTCGCCTCCTCCCCCTTCGGATCCGGGGAGAGATGGATCCGAAGGGTGGATTAAATAATCCTGGAGGACCTAACGAATGGTCATGTTCTTAAGGGGCAACAGCACCAGACAGAGCCGTTGAAACGGCAGTGAACATGGAATTAAGCGAACCACCCATAGCAGTCAAAGCAGCAATAGCCGCGACGGAAACGAGGGCAGCAATCAAACCGTATTCGATAGCGGTGGCACCAGATTCGTCGTTCATCAGATTTTTCAGGGTTGCGAATGTCATAATATTCTCCTTTTGGGTTTGTTAAGTCGTCATCACTTATCGTGATTAAACAATATCGAGATAACCCAAATAAAGTCAAAATAATAATTTAACAATAAATAAAATCTATATTACAAGTATATTTAATTATAATTTATATAAAATTTTATCTAATTTTATTTACTTTTTATTATTTTGAATCCCTGTCTGTTAATTATTACACTTGTTATAATATTTAACGCGCCAGGAAAGAACCTGATGAAACAATCGCCCTTCATTAAGTATATTCGGCAAAAGGCAAAGTCCTTTACACGTCGCCTTATTCTGGATCGTGGTGGCGCTGTCGCCATCTATTTGGCTTTCGCAATTGTCCCCCTTATTGGATTCATCGGTATTGGCACGGACGCCGCACGGGCCTATATGGTCAAATCCCGCTTGTCATCCGCCCTTGATGCTGCGGGACTTGCTGGTGGCAAGGCATTTTTCAGTCCAACCAGGGACCAGGACATAGACATGTTTTTCAATGTCAATTTCCCACCCGGTTACATGGATGCAACCATTTCAGGCCCTCTGGTGACGGTAGATACAGAAAACGAGACCATAACCTTGAGCGCCAGCGCCACCATACCAACCACATTTATGCGGCTTATTGGACATGACACCATTGTCATCAGTTCGGATACTGAGGTCACCCGCCAGATTGAGATGCTTGATGTGGTTTTGGCCATTGATATGTCCGGGTCCATGACATCGTCGGCTGGAAACGGCCAGAACCGCATTGAAGCGGCTCGTGAAGCCGCTAATCTGTTAACCGACATCCTGTTTGGCAATAGTGGCGAGAAAGATCTTCTGAAAATCGGTCTTGTACCCTGGAATGCCAAGGTGAATGTCACCATCGATGGCAGCACCTATAACTCAGCAAGCACCATAACCCAGCCCGTCGGGGCGTTTACCAATCCGGAAACCGGGGCCAATCAAAGTGTCGTGTACTTTGCCAATAATTCCCCTGTCCCCCTTCTCGCGCCCCCACCTGTAAATTGGAAAGGCTGCGTTTATTCTCGTTTCATTGATGATGCTATTTCTGATAGTGATGCTGATATTCTGATGCCGCCTGTATCAACGCCGATCACGGACTGGCCCGCATGGCAGCCAATTGGCCCCGAAGGGGAACCGGTTTCCGGTGGCACATGCACCACGGCCGTAAGCGGCAGTGAATGCCGCCGTTGCCTGAGCCATGGCATAACTCCCTTACAAAATCAGAAAACCACCATACAAAACGCCATCAACGCACTGCAAAGCCCAACCAGCACCACCAACATACCCCAAGGTATTGGCTGGGCCTGGCGCGTGCTGAAACCAGAAGCGCCATTCACTGAAGCCGATCCCAACCCGCCCATGAACCGCCAGCAGGCAATTGTCCTGTTAACCGACGGCGAAAATTACGGTGGGTCTGGTGATGGTTACAAAGGGACATTCGGGTTGGGAGGCGCAGCCAGATTGGCTATGGACGACCGCTTACGTCTGCTGTCCGACAATATCAAGGCCGATGGCGTTATCGTTTACGTTATCCAATTCGCCAATAACAACAGCGCCCTGCAGACTCTCCTGCAATCCACCGCCAGTGGTCCAGGCTCCCCATTCTATCACTATGCCCCGGACGCCGTGGCCCTACAGCAGATCTTCCACGAGATCGCCAGCCACCTATCAGAATTGAGATTATCAAAATAACCCCCGCCCTCTGCTGGCGGAATCCAGAATTTTAAAAGAAGAGATGCCTCAAGGCAGCAAGGCAGCTAACGATCCAAAGCGGGGGCGAAGAATGGTGTAGCGCGAAAGGGTAGAATCATTAATAACCCCTCCGGTAAAAAGGGGCGAAAAATCATAAAATGCTTCACCGACGATGACGCTTTCACCATCGCGAATAACAAAGTCTATTGGTAAAGTCGCCGTCGTCCCTTCAACGCCAAAGACAGTTGCGCCACTTCCGGCGCCAAAACTCCGCTGCCAATTAACCACAGCATTGGCCGTTCCCAGTTTGCCAATTGAAGAGACAATGATGCGCCCCTCCCCGGCCAAGTCAAATGGTTCGACAACGAAGCCCGAGGCCAGAAAAAGATTTTCAAGATCGCCTTCGGCAAGTGTTTCTGCTTGGGAAACCAGATCAGCCATAGTTGCCGAGGCCCGCTCAATCTTTTGATTAAGAAGCACAAAGCGCGTCACTTCGATGCCCCCCAACAGCAAACTGACCATAATGGGCATTGCCAACGCCATTTCAACGGCCAAGGACCCTTTACGGTCCTTAATGAAACGCTTGGCAAGTGCCATCATCATGCGCCACCCTCATCAACCGTCCATGGCTCGTTTCTGACAGCAATACTTGCACGAAGAGTAAAATGACCGTCAGTGCCCATAAATTGATCGGCAAAGGGAGTTAACAACGGCCAGTCATAGCTAATTCTATAGAGAACGATATCACCCGCACTGCCAGCACCGGCAACACCAATATCGCTATCCCATGCGCCATTGCCGTTACTGTCTGTATATGTTTCACCAGCATCAAATGACCCATTGGCATTACCGTCGACGAAGTCTTCACCCGAGCCGACCTCTGCAAAACCGGGATAGACTAAAACTTCAACGTTGGCCTCATCCATATCGATCAGACCAATGGTTCTGACGGAAATAATCTGAACAATGTATTCCAGACGTGTCGATCCCGTAACTTCGCGCCCTGTTATACCGTAACGCGACGCATCGCGAAGGCCACTTTCCATCAGGATTGAACTGAACATGACCATTCCAAATTCCATAATGGCAACCAACAGCATGGCCAAAAGTGGCGCAATCAGGGCGAACTCAACAATGGTGGACCCATCATCATTTTGGCTAATATCACCTAATTGGTTTGGAAGTTCGGGCATCTACAGTTTCTCTTAATATTAAATAGACTAATTGGCCTTTAAAACACCAATAAATATTCATAATTAATTATATAAGTTAACTATAGACACCACAATTACATTAAATGTTTGGAATTTTACTTTTATTTTTCATAAAATTTTATACAATTTCTAATCGTACAATAAACCGCTCTTTCCGGTATTGACCCTGCTGGCAAGGTCATTACTTAATGGAGTAAGGAGCCATTTCGACACCCTTTTGGGAGTTTTTAATGAAACTGTTACGTTTTGGCCCCATTGGCCAGGAAAAACCCGGACTAATGGACGGTAATGGCCGTATTCGTGATTTATCCGGACTTATCAACGATATTGGCCCAGACACCCTGGCCCCGGAGCGCCTTGCACAACTGGCTAAACACAATCTGGATGACTTGCCCCTGGTCGATACCCCTTCTCGCCTTGGTCCCTGCGTCAGTGGTGTTGGCAAGTTTCTCGCCATCGGCCTTAACTACCTTGATCATGCGGCAGAAACGAAAATGGACATGCCGCCTGAACCTCTGGTTTTTTCCAAGGCCGTAAGTTGCCTGGCTGGTCCAAATGATGGGCTTATCATGCCTAAAGGTTCCACATGTACGGATTACGAAGTAGAAATGGCCGTCATCATTGGCTCCCGGGCACAATACGTCAGCGAAGAAAATGCCCTGGACTATGTCGCCGGTTACGCCGTGACCAATGATTATTCAGAACGTGAGTTCCAGATCGAACGCGGCGGCCAATGGGTAAAAGGCAAAAGCTTCGATGGCTTTGGCCCCCTGGGCCCCTGGCTGGTGACCAAGGATGAGATACCCAACCCGCAAAACCTCAACCTGTGGTGTGACGTTAATGGCAAAAGACGCCAAGACGCGAATACCAAGGATATGGTCTTCGGCGTTGCCAGAATTGTCTCCAACTTAAGCAATTACATGACCTTGATGCCCGGCGACGTCATTTCAACAGGGACCCCGCCAGGAGTCGGCCTGGGCCACAAACCACCGCTCTACCTGAAAGCAGGAGATATTGTCGAACTTGGAGTCGAAGGCCTTGGCCAACAACGCCAGGAAATAAAAAACTGGAAAGAATAATAAATACCCAACACAAAGCGGCTTGAAGAAAATCAAGCGCTCAGGGGCTGGCGTCTTTTGTCGCCTGCAGGTGGGTCGGCCCCTGCATCCTTCCGCCTGTCCTTGATTGCATTGCGACCATAGTCAGTGATGACAGCCTGATGGAAACCTGCGCCAAAAGGCGTCAAGGTAATCCACTTGGCATCCTCACATTCTTTCAAGGTCTGGAACAGAAGCGTGCCATTATCGCTTTCAGGCACGGCAATATTGCCGGACATGCTGAGCAGCTCAAGGAGCAGTCGCTGTTGATGTAAAAGATCAGACATCTTTTTTTTGAACCCCCTTCTCTAAATCCCTATATCCCCTGAATAACATACTAAAATATAATAATTCTACCAAGTCTCCCTTTAAAAAACCTGACAGTCATTTTTAATTGGCGTTTATAATACGGCAGACTGACCGGTTCGTTGTCGATCCTTTGTAAAGAACAGTTTATAATCAGCCATATGATGAGCGGACTTTCCAAAAAATATGACCTGATGGTGCCACGCTATACCAGCTATCCAACCGCGCCCCATTTCAATGACAGTGTCAAAAGCGACCTTTATCGCCAGTGGCTGGGAGGCCTTGATTCGGCCACTGAGCTATCCCTTTATTTTCACATTCCCTTCTGTGACGAGATGTGCTCGTTCTGCGGTTGCTATACCAAGATCGTCAAACGCTATGATCCCGTAGCAGATTATCTGGAAGTCCTGTTGGACGAAATTGACCTTGTCGCCGACGCCCTTCCGGCACGTTTCAAAGCGACCAATCTGCATTGGGGTGGTGGCAGCCCAACCATGCTGAAAGGCCCCGACTGGAAACGCATTATCGAGCGTTTGCGCATGCGCTTTGATGTCACTGATAACGCAGACATTGCCGTTGAACTGGACCCCCGCACCGCCACCGAAGATTATGTTCAGGCCTTACAGGATGCCGGTGTAAATCGTGCCAGCATTGGTGTGCAAAGTTTTGATGCGGACATCCAAAAAGCAATCAACCGTATCCAGCCTTACGAGATGACCGCCGAAGTTATTGGCTGGCTACGCAAGCACGGCATTGCCAACATCAACATGGATTTGATGTATGGCCTGCCAAATCAAACAACCGAAATGGTTGTGCGCGAGGCAGAACTGGCCATTGGCCTGAAACCGGCCCGGGTCGCCCTGTTTGGCTACGCCCATGTGCCATGGATGCGCTCTCATCAAAAGCTGATTGACGAGGATGCCTTGCCAGATGCTGATGCACGCTGGCAGCAGTTTGAGGCATCTTCTGCCAAATTTTTAGAGGCCGGTTATCAAGCCGTCGGTCTGGATCATTTCTCCCTGCCCGATGATGAAATGAGTGCAGCCCTTGACGAAGGTATTCTACATCGCAATTTCCAGGGCTATACAGCCGATAACGCCCCGGCCATGATTGGCTTCGGCGCATCGGCAATTGGCCAATTGCAGCAGGGATACATTCAAAATATCTCACCTTTGAAGCAGTACCGCGAAAGTATCGCCGCAGGAAATTTCCCCATCGAGCGTGGTATCGAGCTAAGTGATGATGACCGCCTGCGTGGCTATATCATCGAGCGCATCATGTGCGACTTAAATATTGATTTGGACGTTGTGTGTGAAAAATTCGCTATATCCAAGGCAACCTTCGTGCCAGAGATAGAAAAGCTCACCCCCTTGTCTGAAGATGGCATCATCAACCTTTCAGGCAACACCATCACAGTGACGGAAACCGGTCGCCCATTTGTGCGTTTGGTTGCGGCAGCTTTTGATGCCTATCTGGATAGCGGCAAAGGCCGCCATTCACGGGCAGTTTAAAGCGACCAGCAGAATTCTCGTCCGTAACCCGCATCATGAAAAATATTATCAGCCCCGCTTAAACACACCGACCATTTCCACATGGCCCGCAAAGCGAAACTGATCAACCGGGGTGACTTTTTCCAGCCGGTAGCCGCCATCAATCAGGATTGAGGCATCATGAGAAAAAGTCGCCGCGTGACACGAAACAGCGATGACTGTCGCAACCTTGGAAGAAGCTATTTCCCGTGCTTGTGCTTCTGCCCCAGCCCGTGGTGGATCAAAGACGACAGCGTCGAAACTGTCCAGCTCACTTGAATGCAGGGGGTTCTCACCCAAATCCCTAATTTCTGCTGTTATGGGCTTTTGCCCCTGAACGTGATGAGCAGCCGTTTTCAAAGCCGCAATGGCCGCCGCATCATTATCGAAAGACATGACCGGACTATGGGCTGCCATACGCATTGAAAATGGCCCGATTCCACAATACAGATCAGCAATTTTTTTGGCCCCACTTACCCCGTCCAGAACAATTTTAGACAGAATCTCCTCACCGGATAATGTTGCTTGCAGGAAGCCCCCCGGCGGCAGTATCACCTTACCCGCCCCAAAAGTCAGTACGGGCGCGCGGTGTTCCAAAACCATATCCTCGCCAACGCAAAGCCGAGCCAGGTCATATTCATTAGCGCAATCAGATAATCCCATGCGGGCATCAAGGTCCAACTCCCCTGCCCCCGTAATCAAACAATCCAAACCAGTTTCGCTGAGGGTCAGTTGAACATTCAGGCCTTTCGATGACTTTAACAAATGGCCTGCAAGATCGCGGGCAATGTTCGTTGCATTGCTAAGTTCTGGTACCAGAATAGGACAGCTTTCGATATCCACCAATTTATGACTATGAGCCTGCATGAAGCCAGCTTGTATCTGACCATCAACATTTTGAACGTGTAAGGTAACCCGTCTGCGCCCGCTTCCATGGGCATCAATCAAGTCCTCTACCGGTGACTCGATATGACGGTTTATAAGTGCTTGCTCTATGACATGTCGCTTCCACTGGCGGTACGGATCAAGGGCCATATGTTGAACCGCACAGCCGCCACACTTACCGACATATTTACACTGCGCTTCTTCGCGCTCGGGTGAAGCTTGCAACACTTCCAGCAACCTGGCCCGGATGCCAGTAACCATGGCGCGGACACTTTCACCAGCCAAAGTAAAAGGCACAAAAACCCGCTTGCCATCCACATCGGCGATACCGTCGCCATGCCAGCCTAATTCGTTAATTTGTAAAATCTGCTCTGTAGATTTTTCTTTTCTGCGCCGCTTGTTTTTTCTTCTTGCCATAATTCAGAGAATGTCCAGGCGCTTTTTGATTTCAGCGGCAATTTGATCTGCTGCGTTTAAGGGCGGATGCTGCCAATCCTCGAAGGCCGTACCACCCACCGCGTCAAAGACTTTTGCGTAACCGTCGTCAATTAGCTGCTTATGCAACAGGCCATGTTTGTGAATGGTCAGTTTTTTTGGCGCGTAAATCCACATGGGGCCGGGAGTCGCCGCAGCTTCCGAACACATGGAAACAGAATCACCCGTAACAATCACGCCATCGGCCATGGCCAGGAAGCCCAGGTACGGATTTTCTCCGTCGTCACCCCATTTGAAAATTTCAGCCGGCGTCTTGATTTCACTAATCAGGGCATCGGCACTGTCATTGGACCTACGCGACGTTGTCACCATCAGCGAACCACCGGCGTCCATAGCCATTGTCGACGCAGCGTTACCAAGTTCCTGGGCCATCTGCTCAGTGAAAGTACGGCGCTTGGTAGAACCGCCAACAATCAAGGCAATACGCGGCCCCGGCAAGTGCTTAAGGCGGTCGTGCCAGTCCTCGCGGGCGGTAGCAAGGCGATCCTGTGTCACCCGGTGCGGCGCACCCGTAATTTGAAAAATATTACGACCACCCTGAATGGCGTCATGGCGCGGCGTGCAGACAAGATCGAACTCATCAATCCCCGTATCGCCCGGATACATAATCTGAACCAGAAATGTATTTCCCTTGTTCATATCCTTGATATGACGCGCCACCGGCGAGCAACGACGTCCGGCGGCAATAATAACATCGGGCCACGGCTCCACCAGGTTGACACGTGAACTGGCAGTAAGTCCGCTAAAGGTCTTTCCCATGACAAAATTAGGCAACGCCGCGGCAACACTATAGTCAAGATCACGGATTTCGCATTTAAGGCCAAGGGCATCACCAACGCCCAGGCACTGACTTTGATTTCCGGCCCGGTCATCGACCAGTTGCCAGATAGTAAGCGCCCCTTCACCTGTCACTTAAGCCGGCCCTTTTTTCCTGAAACCGGGCGCAGCATGATCATTTTTTCCAGGGTGTTGTATGTGTTTGCACTCATATCCAGAAAGACCGCGACCATTTCCTTTTTTGTCTCGTCCACTCGCAATACTTTAGCCTGGGCATTCACCCTTACCCGTGAATCATCAGCCATGAGGAATTCTTCGATGACAATTTCCTCTTCTTCCTTTGCTGCCCCCTTATAACCTGTACATAGAAAACTGCGCAGGCTGATGTTGATGATTTTACAAATAGCGCCCTCGATGATGACATAGGTATCCTCGACAGCCCGACGCTGGTCTTTACGCTGCTGTGCATTTGCATATCCGACAATATTCTCAGCCATTAGTTCGAGGTCTCTCTCAAGTCGCTTAATGTCATTCGAGTGGAAATCACATCCGGATCCATATGTAAGTCTAACACTGCTGGCAGGCTTGAGCGAAGCGCCCTTTCAAGGGCCGGGCCAAACTCTTCAGTTGTTTCGACAGTTTCACCAAAAGCACCAGACGCTTTTGCGACGGCAGCATAGTCAGGGTTGTTAAGCTCTGTCGCCATGATTCTGTCAGGAAACCTGCGTTCCTGGTGCAGGCGAATAGTACCATACATGGCATTGTTAAAGACCAGAATTATCACATTCAAGCCATCCTGCACGGCCGTTGAAATTTCTTGCCCGGTCATCCCAAAACACCCATCACCGACACATCCGACGACGACACGCTCGGGATATACAGTCTTGGCCGCCAGCGCTGCCGGGACACCGTATCCCATGGCCCCACTGGTCGGCCCCAGCAACCTCCGCTTGCCACCGATGGGAATGAAGCGCTGTGGCCAGCCGCTGCAATTCCCGGCATCAACACAGACAATGCCGTCATCACCCAATACCGCATCAAGTTCAGCCATCACCTGACCAAGGTTAAGAGCCCCCTCGTAAGGACTGGGGGCACACCCGGCAATATAGTCCCCGCGGGCTTGTTCCGTATGATTAGTCCAGTGACCTGATTCGACGCTGGCCAATTCCCGTGCGGCGGCGGCAAAAGCGCCGACACCCGCATGGATCGCCAGTTCCGGGGTGTAAACCTTGCCCAGTTCATCTTTATCAGCATGAATGTGTACCAGGTCCTGTTTTGGTGTTGGTTCATCCAGCAAGGTGTAGCCCTGAGTCGTCATCTCCCCTAAGCGGGCACCGACAACCAGCAACAGATCAGCATTTTTCATGCGCTCTAAAAGCTTTGGATTGGGCGCAATGCCCATTTCTCCAACGAAGTTAGGATGATCATTATCAAACAAATCGTGCCGCCGGAAGGAACAACAGGTAGGTAAATTGTTGGCTTCGGCGAAGGCAATAATATCCTCGCGCGATTGTGCAGACCAGCCACCACCGCCAAGCATCATCAAGGGGCGTTCGCAATCACCCAAAATACGATGCAATCGTTCCATTTCGCCAACACCGGGAGCCCGGCTTTCAATGACCAACGGAGCCATTACAGGGGCTTCGCACTGATCGCGCAGCATATCTTCGGGCAAGGCCAGAACAACAGGGCCGGGGCGACCTGACAGGGCTGTCTCGAAGGCGCGAGCGACAGCTTGAGGGACCTCCTTGGCAGAACCGATTTGCTCAACGGCCTTGGCAAGGGGACTGAACATTTTCTCGTAGTCGACTTCCTGAAAAGCCTCCCGACCCAAATGCTGGCGAGAAACCTGCCCGATAAACAGGATCATAGGGGTAGAATCCTGAAATGCCGTGTGAACACCGATGGCAGCGTTGCAGGCACCAGGGCCTCGCGTAACCATACAAATTCCAGGTTTTCCGGTCAGCTTGCCATAGGCTTCCGCCATGTTAGAGGCCCCATGCTCGTGCCGACACGTTGTCACCCGAACAGTGTTCGAGACATCATAAAGGGCATCCAGCACTTCAAGATAACTTTCACCGGGGACGCAAAAGACGTGATCTGTTCCTAGCTCACAAAGAGCGTCAACCACCAATTGGCCGCCAGTACGCATGTTATTAGTCAAATTGAACCCTCCGCCGAGAAAAATGGCACAGAATATCTATATAGAAAAGGGTCAGGATGCTAAGTTGTTCTCTTTATAAATGACCAATATCAACAAGGATTCTTCAAGCGTGAGTGAACGAATTGCCAAATTTACCGTCGGACAGCTTATCCATCACCGACTGTTTGAGTACCGCGGTGTTGTTATAGATGTAGACCCGGAATTCCACGGCAGTACGGACTGGTATGAAAAAGTAGCTGCAAGTAAGCCGCCCAAGGACCGCCCTTGGTACCATGTCCTTGTTGATGGTGCTGCCCAACGCACCTATGTAGCTGAAAGAAACCTGGAACCGGATGAAGAAGGTGGCCCAATCCGCCATGCTGATCTGAATGACTATTTTCAAGGCCTTGGCGATGATGGCTATATTCTCCGACATAAAGGTCACTAGAGACCCTTGAGAAAGACTCAAAGAATCTCTAAACAAGACTAAATATTCCGATTCTTTTTAAAACCCGGTGCCAAATGTCAAATATCTCAGATACCCTGGAAAGTAACGCGATGAGCTTGGAAGCAGCCAAAATTCTGCTTGATATCAAGGCTGTAAATTTTCGCCCTGAAGAGCCCTATATCCTGACATCCGGCTGGGCCAGTCCGGTCTACATTGATTGTCGCAAACTGATTTCCTTTCCCGACGAACGCAGCAGGATGATGCAACTGGCTGTCGCCATGCTTGATAATAATATTGGATTTGAAGAAATAGACGCCGTCGCTGGCGGTGAAACTGCGGGCATCCCCTACGCTGCCTGGATTTCCCATGCCACCAACAAGCCCATGCTTTATGTTCGCAAAAAACCCAAGGGCTTCGGTCGAAATGCCCAGATTGAAGGTGATTTTGGCAAAGGATCGCAGGTAATTCTGGTTGAAGACCTTGCCACCGATGGTGCATCTAAGATCACCTTCGTCAATGCCCTGCGTGAGGCTGGCGCCGTCGTCAGTGATGCTTTTGTCGTATTCTTTTACGGTGTTTTTTCCGGGGCTCTTGACTCATTGGAAAAAGACGGCATTACCCTTCATTATCTGGCCACTTGGCATGATGTCCTGCAAGCCGCCGAGGAAGGCAAATACTTCCCCAAGGAATCAATCGACGGTGTGCGGGAGTTTTTGAAAGACCCCATAGGCTGGTCCAAGGCAAATGGTGGCAAGGCCGGATAACTAACTCTTCGGCAGTTTGACATTCATACCAAAGCGCTCGCCTGCATCTTTGAAGGAAAATTCACCGCCGTGGGCACACACGATGGAACGCGCCACGGCCAGGCCTAACCGAACCCCTGACACGGCCGAACAGCCGTGTCCTTCCGAAGGCCCTTCCGGCTCCTCCGGGAGGGGCCTTTTCTTTTATCTAAAGCCTGATAGTCTCTTCTTGCATAGGCATGAGGAGTATCCCGGTGGTCGATCGGTTGTTTCGAAAAGTAATGGTGGCGGCCTTCGCCTTTGGTGTTTTGTGTTCAACAAGCGCAATTGCAGCCAAGGACGAGCTAGTCATTGGCATCACCCAGTTCCCATCATCTTTTCATCCAACCATCGATACCATGATGGCCAAAACCTACATCCTGTCCATGACGCGCCGCCCCTTCACGGTCTATAACAAGGACTGGCAATTGATCTGCATGCTGTGCACCAAATTACCAACCATCGAAAATGGCTTGGCCGTGCCCGAAAAAACACCCAAGGGTTCACAGGGCATTGCCGTCACCTATACCATTCATGGGCAAGCCACATGGGGCGATGGCACACCGGTTACGACCAAAGATGTGTTATTCAGCTGGCGGGTCGGTCGTCATCCAAAAAGTGGCATTGGCAGCATGGAATTCTATCGCAGCCTCTATAAAATTGATGCCCTGGATGACAAAACATTCACCCTGCATTTTGACAAGATCACCTTCAATTATAACGCCATCAATGATTTTAATTTACTACCGGCCCATATAGACGAGCTGAATTTTACTGACCCGGCGGATTACAAAAATCAAACAGCGTTCGATACGGATACCGAAAACGAAGGGCTATATTTTGGCCCCTATATGATCCGTAAGGTGGTTTCCGGCTCTCACGTTACCCTGGAGCCAAACCCCACATGGTGGGGTGAAAAGCCAAAGTTCAAACGTATTACCGTACGCGTTATTGCCAATACGGCCGCGCTTGAAGCCAATCTTCTTTCCGGTGCCATAGATATGATTGCAGGAGAAATAGGGTTGACTGTGGATCAGGCCCTGGCCTTCGAAAAACGCCATGGTCAGCGCTTTAATATGCTTTACCAACCCGGGCTTATATACGAACACATCGACCTTAATCTTGACAACCCGATCCTTGCGGATATCAGGGTCAGGCAGGCCTTAGTCCTGGCACTGGATCGTAAGACAATGACCTGGCAATTATTTGGGGGTCGCCAACCCGTTGCCCACACGTCCGTATCACCACTTGATTGGGTCTATGCCAAGGACGCCCCCAGGTATGCTTATGACCCGGGACAAGCAGCAAAACTATTATCGGCGGCTGGGTGGAAACGAACGGTGAAAGGTGTCCGGGTCAATGACAAGGGGCAAAAGCTGTCCCTGGAGATAATGACCACGGCGGGCAATCGCTCGCGCGAACTTGTAGAACAAGTCCTGCAAAGCCAGTGGAAAGCCCTAGGGATTGACGTCCGCATCCACAATCAACCAGCGCGGGTTTTTTTTGGAGAGACCGTGACCCAGCGCAAATTCACAGCCATGGCCATGTTCGCCTGGATCAGCGCGCCGGAAAGCGTTCCGCGCACGACCCTTCACTCTGCATATATTCCGCGCAAGGAAAATAACTTTGCGGGGCAGAATTATACGGGTTTTAAAAACAAGGAAGTAGATCAACTGGTTGATAAAATAGAAGTCCAGCTGGACAAGAAAAAACGCGCCCAAATGTGGAACCGCCTGCAACAAATCTATGCAGAAGAACTGCCGGTGATCCCGCTTTACTTCCGGGCCAATCCCTACGTATTGCCAAAATGGTTAAGCGGTGTGGAGCCAACAGGACACCAGTACCCATCAACTTTATGGATCGAAAATTGGCGAGCTAAAGAATAGCAAAGCCCAGCCCAGGTTATTCAGTGTTGCCATGAGTAATGGAAAAACCCCGCAAGGAATCTTTAGCAACCATGTCTAGCTTGGCAGCCGCATCATCCACTGCCTGCTGAAGTTCCTTGGCTGAAGCTTTATACGCTTGCTCGATACGTTTGGATGCTGCCTCCATAGCCTCATTAATACGCTTTTCAGTGCGGGACTTTGCCTTTTCAAGCTCCAGGGATGCGCTTTCAGCATCGCCTATAGCCTTTTGTGTTTCTTTCCTGGCCCGAGCCAGAGCCTTTTCTCCGTTGGTAGAGTTCTTGATGGACTCGAAAACTTTTCCAGCTTTTTCCACAGATTCCTTGATTCTCTTCGTCGCCAAAGCGGTCAATGCCTTGAATTCATTGAAAGAATCTGCGGCTTTTAAACTCAATTCTTGAATGATTTGAGAAGATTCCTCACGAATTTTGCTAACCGAGGACTCTGCACATTTTGCAATTCTATCAAGGGACAACCGGGTTGTCTCAGATATCATGCTATCCAGAACATCCACCGTATGTTGATCAGACTTAGCGGCGCTCACCAAGTTGGAAATTTCCTGCCGGGCCGAATCTGATTCAATGCTGATTTCAGTCCTCGTCGCATCAACCCAGGCATCCAACTTGGCGATAATCTGTTTGGATTTATTTTCCATGCTGAAAACAGAGGATTGGCAAATTTCATCAATGTTGACGATAGCCTTGGGAACAACGTCATTAGTGATATTTTTACCCGCAATAAAAGCCTCCTTCAGGTTCTCCTCAAGAAGGGCATCAAGTTCTTCTATTGTGCGCGTTTTGGAAAGATATGGGCTAGTCATCTAGTAAAGTCGCAGATTTCTGAAGTTTCTGTTAAAAAAATGGCTGTCTTCACAATCGAAAAAAGGGAAATGGAACATACTTTTATTTAATAAATCGCCTCAATCAATTCAAGGGACTAGGATTACAATCAATATTGATATTCCAAATTTTCTATTATTAAAAAAGATTCAATGACTCGTATATTAATTGAACGTTTAAGCCAATCCGTAGGCATTTTACTGGTGATGTCATTCGTCATTTACGCCCTCATGGGCTTAATGCCTGGCGACCCCATTGACCTGATGATCAGCGCTGATCCAAAAATTACATCCACCGATGCGGAGCGATTGCGCGCTCTTTATGGCCTGGATAAGCCCCTGATTGAGCGTTACGGAAACTGGTTTAGCGCCGCCTTAAGCGGTGATCTGGGATATTCGCGCCTGCATGCCAAGCCAGTGCTTGACGTTTTATGGCCTGCGCTTGGAAATACAGTTATTTTGCTAGGGCTGGCTTTTGCATTGTCATTAGCCATTTCCCTTCCTGCCGGGATTCTTGCGGCAACCCGGCCTTATTCAAAAACCGATTACGCCATCAATTTTGCCGCCTTTGCCGGAATTTCAACGCCGCCATTCTGGTTAGCCCTGTTGCTGATTATCATTTTCGCGGTGATGTGGGGCATTTTGCCTGCGGGCGGCATGGGGACGCTGGGCGAGAACGGACTGATGGACACCTTGCGCTTCATGGCGCTGCCCGTCATCAGCCTGACCATAGCCAGCGTCGGTGGACAAACCCGTTATATGCGCGCTGCCATGATTGAAACCCTACGCCACGACTATATCCGTACTGCCCGTGCCAAAGGGTTGAGCGAAAGCAGAGTTGTTTTAAACCATGGCCTACGCAACGCCCTTATTCCGGTTGTGACAATTATTGCACTTGATTTCGGGGCCTTGTTTTCCGGTGCCCTGATTACGGAAACCATCTTTGCCTACCCGGGCATGGGCCGACTTATATTCGATTCCATCATGGGCAATGATTATAATCTGGCCCTGCTCGCCTTGTTGTTTGCCACAGCCCTGACCCTACTGGGGAGTATTCTCGCCGATTTGGCCTATATGCGCCTGGACCCGCGCATTGCTGAAAAGGCGCAAATTTCATGAACACAAAAGCCATCAGCCCCGGTACACTTGTTTTACATCGCTTCGCACGACACCATTTGGCCGTTTGCAGCAGCCTGATCTTAATTGTTCTGGGCGCACTTGTCCTCGCCGCCCCACTTTTTGAAATCTGGATTGGCAGCAATGTGGATACCATTAACCTGCTCAATCGTTTTGGCCCGCCCTCGCTCAATCATCCACTTGGAACAGATGAATTGGGACGCGATGTCCTTATTCGGCTTTTATATGGCGGACGGGTATCGCTTTTTGTCGGCCTTACGGCAGCACTTTCCGCATCGCTCATAGGCATCATCATAGGCCTTGCGGCCGGTTACTTCGGCGGTATTTATGATAAAATTTTGATGCGCCTGACCGATGCTGTGATCTCTTTGCCGTTGCTGCCGTTGTTGATCGTTCTGGCAGCCATTGATCCTGCAAAACTGGGGTTCACTGAGGGTAATGAAAGCAATATTGGACTTTACCGAATTGTCTTTATCGTCGCCCTGGTAGGCTGGACAACGGTAGCGCGCCTGGTGCGCTCAACCACACTTTCGCTAAAGCAACGCCCGTTTGTTCTTGCCGCCCATGCCCAGGGGGCCAGACCATTACAAATCATGACGTCGCACATCCTGCCCAACCTGGCTTCCCCCATCATTGTCGCGACAACATTAAGCGCCGGCAATGTGATCTTGCTGGAATCCGTCCTCAGTTTCCTGGGCTTGGGCATACAACCACCCATGCCCAGTTGGGGAAACTTGCTGACCAACGCACAAGAATTGATCTGGAACGCACCGTCCCTGGCGTTTTATCCGGGCGCACTAATATTTATCACTGTCATCGCGCTGAATTTCATTGGCGACGGATTACAGGACGCTCTCGACCCCAGGGCAGTTAGGCGTTAGGCGGAACGATGAATCAGGTGAAACCCAAATTCAGTTTCAACGATATCGCTGGTTTCGCCTGCTTCAAGGCCGAAGGCCGAGTCTTCGAAGGCCTTAACCATCTGGCCACGGCCAAATGTACCCAGGCTGCCGCCGCTACTTCCTGATGGACAGTCGGAAACTTCACCAGCCAGTTCGGCGAAATCGGTGCCATCTGCAATTTTAGCCTTCACATCATCAATCAATGTCTGGGCTTCTTCCTTGGTGCGGGTCTCGGAAGAACGCGCAGAGTCTTTGTGCATGACGAGGATGTGGGATGCGGTGACCGTATCGGGCATAGATATTCTCCATTGGAACTAAGTGTAAGGCCGACCTTCTAAAGCATTAACCCGCGTTAATAAATAAGAAAGGTTCTGTAGATTAAAGTTGTTTCAAGCCAGAAGGCTAAACAAAAGGAACAGAATGTTATGAATATGCTTGCTGCAACGCGCCCGCCTCCTCGCGAGAATGTTCTCGCCTATAACTTATGGCAATTGGAAGATGAACGAATTGGCCGAGAGCGCCGTATGGCGCTTCGTGCGCAACGGTTCTTCAGGCCCCTGCCCGCTGGCTGGTGGAAACGCCCGATTATGTGGGCCTGTGCCTTTTTATTCCTGTTTATGGCCCGCGATGCCTTTGCCACCTTACTTGTGGAATTAATCGTTCAGGCCGGAAACTAATTTGACATAAGCACGGGCACGGTCATGTGAGCCAGCATATGGCGGGTAAAACCGCCAAGTGCGATTTCACGCCAACGGGCATGTCCATATGCTCCCATCACAATCAAGTCTGCACTTTCATCCGCGCTGCGCGACAACAGCATGTCCGCGCCATTGGTGCCCTTTGAAGTAATATGCTCTGCATTGGCTTTGATACTATGACGGGCCAGGTGTAGACAGACATCGGCCCCCGGCGTGTCACCCAGGTCCTTTTCGGCAGGGTTAATGGACAGCACATTAACCTTCTTTGCTGCCTCCAAAATTGAAATCCCCACAGTGATTGCCCGGCTTGCCTGACGCGAAGCATCCCACGCGACAATGACATTGTCACCGACAACCGGGAATTTCCCAGCATAAGGAATAACCAGGACAGGACAGCCGGTCCCCATGATGATGCTATCAGGCATATCATCCATGGCATATAGGACTTCGTCGTCTGGATCATACTGGCCGACAACGAGAAGATCGAAGCAACGGGCATGATCATTCAGCACTTGCACAGGCAGCCCTTCGACAAGACGCGCTTCGAAGGCCAAACCTTCATCGGCAGCCTTTTTTTCAAAGCCATCCAGGACTTTGTGCCCCTCATCGCGAGCCTCATTGATCTGGGCATCGATAATCTCGGCGCTAATTCCTGCTTGCACAAAAGGTGGAATTTCCGGACGAGTAAGCACGTACAAACCTGTTAAGTGCGCATCATGTCGCCTGGCAAGGCCAATCGCCGTGTCCAGCCGGGATGCGCACTGTTTTGATGAATCAAGATGGATAAGGATATTCTTTAGCATGGTGCATCCTCCTGTTTGTCTGGCGGGCCTAAAGACAACGACAGCCTTTGTATAACCCTGTGTATAAACTCTGAATAACTCTGTTTATAAGTTGATAAATATGGTGATAACTTTATATTTAGTTATATTTTTCAATTACTTAACAACCACATGGATACCGCTTAATGTCATGTAGGATAAAACAGACATTTCAAGGCGTCATTGACCTAGGTCATGACTGAGACAATAAAATCCATGACTTTTCAGATCATTACCAACTTGTTTACAAACCCTTTTCTGGCTCTCCCCCCCCTTTCAGGCAGCTTGCAGGGACAATCGGTGATCACGTATGATGTGCGGCCCATCAAAATAGGGACAAGCTTTGGAGCTTATTTATGGATTACGAAAGTTTTTTCTTGGAAAATATCGACGACCTGAAATCGGAGGGCCGATACAGGGTTTTCGCCGATTTGGAGCGCAAAGCAGGTGCTTTTCCAAAAGCCGTGAACCATCGAGCTGATGGTTCCACCCACGAAATTACCGTCTGGTGTTCCAACGATTACATGGGCATGGGACAAAACCCAACGACCTTGGCCGCCATGCACGAAGCCATTGATAAATGTGGCGCTGGCGCCGGTGGAACCCGGAATATTTCAGGCACCAACCATTATCATGTCTTGCTAGAACAAGAACTGGCTGACCTGCACGAGAAAGAAGGGGCATTGTTGTTTGGTTCCGGCTGGATGGCAAACATGACGGCTTTAAGCACCCTGGGGGCAATGATCCCCGGCTGCGTCATTGTTTCAGACTCCCATAACCACAACTCCATGATCGAAGGCATCCGCCATTCGCGTGCTGAAAAGAAAATATTCAAGCACAACGATGTAGAAGATCTTGATCGTTTCCTAAGTCAATACGAACCCTCAACACCAAAACTTGTCGCTTTTGAATCCGTTTATTCAATGGATGGGGATATTGCCCCAATCAAGGAAATTTGCGATGTCGCTGACAAGCACCACGCCATGACCTTCATTGACGAAGTACACGCGGTTGGCATGTACGGCAAGCGTGGTGGTGGTGTCGCCCAACGTGAAGGATTGATGGATCGGATTACCATTGTTCAGGGAACTCTCGCCAAGGCTTTTGGAGTTGTTGGGGGATACATTGCCGGTTCTGCCGCCATGTGTGATTTCATTCGCTCCTATGGGTCCGGATTTATTTTCTCGTCATCCATGCCGCCGGCGGTAGCCGCAGCTGCCATTGCCTCGATTAAACATTTGAAGGAGCACAACGAACTTCGTGAACGCCATCAGGAAAGGGCCGCCACACTGAAGCGGCGTTTGACTGAAATCGGCATCCCGGTCATGCCTTCTATCAGTCACATTGTTCCGGTTCTTGTTGGCGATGCGACTCTTTGCAAAAAGGCCAGTGACGACCTGCTGTACAAACATGACATTTACGTCCAGCCCATCAACTACCCGACTGTGGAGCGTGGCACTGAACGATTGCGCTTCACACCGACACCGTTGCACACAGATGAAGATATGGACCATCTCATTAATTCTATTCGCGAGGTCTGGAACCGCCTGGGATTGAAGCAGGCCGCCTGATAGACATCGTCAATGATCGGGCGTAATATTTGATTCTGCTTCTTGTCGATTATTTGTACTGGCAGATAAGAAAGGACTTTAATGTTTGCCGACAACACACTGACACCAAAGGAAACTGTTCGCCTTTGTGCGCTGGGAACGCTGGCCTTGGGGCCGACCCGCTACGGTGCGTTGGCTAATTCGATCCGCCATTTCATTAGCCGCATTACCGGCCCTTCCCTGGATGTCATGGGCGTCTCAATCGAGCTTTTAAAATACGAAGGCCTGGTTGACGTCGCCGACGAAGCCGCCATTGAAGAAGATGCGGAACTGGTTATTACTGAAAGTGGGCGTGCTGAACTAAAGACCTTGCTTACGGCCAACGTGCGCCCGGCGGCAACAGAAATAAGTAAGCTGGTGGTCGCCCTGAAATTCCGTTTCCTGCATCTGCTTGATGACGCAGAACGATCTTCCCAGGCAGACCTGTTGATCGAAATGACGGAAAACGAGCTGGGCCGCCTGGATGACCTGCATCGGCACCATGCAAATGACGAAGGCTATCTGGTTGGTTGGCTGGACCACGACATAAGCCTGCTCGAGACAAGGCTTGCCTGGCTAGAAGATTTTCAGAAATTCCTGGAAAATGAGGCCGTAGAAGACTAGGCCGTAATTTTTTCAACAACGGCGGCGAGACCGGTCAGCACCTTGTTACCTTCTGCACCGCCATCACCACTCATGCGTTTGGATATGACGATCTGCATGGTCCCGATATATAAATCGATGACCTCAAGGTCAACTTTGCTTGCTGTTTCCTTGCCTTCGATAAAGCGACAAAGGTCATTCCCCAGAATAGTCATCAGGTCATAACCAAAGCTTCCGCCCTGTCCCTTCATGTCATGGGCAATTTGAAAAACCTTGTCCAGGTACTTGGCAGGTTCATCCAGATGAGCCTTAAGTTCTGCCTGGGCCTTGGTGATTTTAATGAGATCTTCTTCGACCCAATCAAGATAGCTATCAGCCATGTCGGCAATGATGGATTCCGCACGCTTAATGGCCTCAAGATCGACTGCGCCAGGACCGCCCTTTGTAACCTTTGCCGAAAGTGTGTCCGGCGGTTTGATAACTGTTACCTTGTTGTCGTCACTCATAACTCATCCTTCAAAAAGTCCAATCTAAAATCTAGTATGCTGGCTGCATGCGTGCAAGTTGAAACACTGATCAATCATTTAACAATTCCTCGACTTCTGCTTGCGATAATTCACCATCACCGGGGCCCGTTTCCACGGATTGTTGCCTTCTTTCAGCGCCCATATAGGTTGGGCTATCTCGGCGGCGGCGCTCAGGACCGAAAAACGAACCAGCCCGAACAAATACCCGTGGCCGTTCGATAATCGCGCGAATTCGCGAATAAAGGCCTTTTGCGGAAATAGGCTTAGCTAAAAATTCATGAACTCCTACATCCCGGGCTTCGACGACCCGGTTCATTTCCGTGTGACCCGTCAACATGATAATCGGAACAAAGGGATTGGGGCTGTCTTTCGCAGTGCGCACCATACGAGTGAAATCAAGCCCATCTAAGGGGTCCATATTCCAGTCGCAAATAATGATATCAGCCGGGAAATGTTGTAGTTCCTTGAAAGCATCGGCACCATCTCCCGCATCAATACAATTCTTGATCCCCAAGGCATGTAAGATACTGGTCACAAGCGCGCGCATGTGTTTGTTGTCATCAACGATCAAGAAATTTAATCGTTCTAGGTTATAATTGCGCATTCAAACCATTTCCCACAATAAGTAAGCTCGAAAAATCGGCTAATAGAAAAATCCGCATAATTTATGGCAGAATTCATTAGGCAACGTTACCCAAAATGGGGGTGATGTAAGTTATTTCCGCCTATCTGCACCTTTGAATTCCCGTTCGACACGGCGGCGTTCAGCGCCTTTCAGCCTGCATCAAGGTTCCGATTCTAAAAATATTATAGTGCCAAGGCTTAAAATATTTCAACATCATGATTGATTGTGCCGAATACTATTTTAACCACATGGTATAATTATGTAACTTAAAGTAAACCCAGGTTTCTCAATTCCTCTTCCATATCTACGGGCAGCTTATCAGATGACATACCTGTCTTTCCGGTTTCGTTGAGATCACGGGGGATTTCCCCCTGCCTGAAATATCGCCACCCCTGAAAAGCCCTAAATTCCTTGAGTTCGGTTTTGACAAGGGCCGTATCCAGGACAAAAGAGCACGATGGACGGCCTTCTGAATTGACCCCCCTTTCAATACCGACGATTCGTTGGCGAACACGGACAAACTTCTTGATAACCCAGAAAATCGAGCCACCATCGAGAATTTCTTCAGACTTTTTGGGCGTATTGCGGGTGATATGAACTAAAGCACCATCGCGCTTCTGGCGGGCTTTTTGCAGTTTCACCAGATGGTCAATGTCTTCAACACCAACTGCCAGCTTGACGATATGGACGACCATTCGCTTTATTCCTTCTCCTCGCCAGCCCTAGCGAGGGACACCTTGGATGAAACAAAACTACCCGCCTTGATGCGTGATAGACCAGTGTTGGCTAATTTTTCAATAAGCACGGTTCTAGTTTTAATGGAAACGGTTTCAGGTTCACTTTGAAGACCATCACGTGGGCCGACGTCGACCATGGTGACCTGGGATGGCAGATGCATGTTATTCCTGTGGTCGGCTCTTTGATCTTTTATGCTGGTCGTAATCATACTCGTCATCCCGACGTTCGCCACCCTCTATGCCAACAGGCCGACGGCGGCGATCCGGGCCATAGAATTCATCACTGTCAACGAAGCTGCGAGGAATTTCAATGACAGAACAAATCCTCAAGTAGATCAATTTGGCCGACACAGGTTTGGCGAGAAATTCATTTATACCGGCATCACGAGCTTCAATAATGTTGGGCAGGTCTGCATATCCTGAAACCATGATAACCGGCGTAAACGCATTAACGCCGTTTTCCCCGCTCCTGATTTTTTGGACCAATTCAATACCATTCATGGGAGCCATCAAATTATCAGTAAAGACAATATCAATTAGTGACGCCTGCAGCGTTTTCAGGGCGTCTTCTCCATTGCTGGCTTCAACAATGTCCTTAATGCCCAAGGCATGCAAAACATTCTTCATGATGATACGCATGGGCTGATAGTCATCAACCACAAGAACTTTAAGTTGGGTCAGGTTGTAATCTGTCATGTTCCCCTAGTTTCTAAAGCTTGAGTTTCAAATTCAAGTTTCAATTTGTCAGATATTCAATCACAAGAAGTATTACGCCCTCTTCATTTTGAACAAAATACACATCATTTACAATGCCATCCCTATGCGCTGTTATGGTGTATTCCATCTTCATGGCTCACAGCAATACTTTGAATGCCCATGACACGTACGGGGGAAGCAATGCGGGCAACAATTTCGCCCCGATTGCCGTTAAAGAAAAACGTAAACATAAACGTTAATCCCCTACCCAAGATGGGGAACGTTTTTCAAGAAACGCTGTAACTCCCTCCTTGCCTTCATCAGATGCACGAACCTTGGCGATACGTACGGCGGTTTCCTCAACAACATCATCTCCAAGCCCCCGGCCACTGAGCGAGAACAACAGGTCTTTGACCCCGGCCATGGCGGCAGGGCCATTTTTCAACAACTGAGAGACAATGTGCTCGCCCTTCTCCTCAAGGGCATTAGCTTCAACAACTTCATGGACAAGGCCGATACGTCTTGCTTCATGGGCATCGAATAATTCCGCCGTGAGGGTATATCGCCGAGCCTGGCTTTCACCAATGGCTGCACGCACATAAGGCGAAATCACGGAGGCTATCAAACCAAGTTTCACTTCTGACAAACAGAACTTTGCTTTTTCAGAAGCAACAACGATATCGCAGCACGACGTCAGACCGACGCCGCCGCCATAGGCAGCACCTTGAATCAACGCCACTGTGGGTTTTGAAAGACGGTTCAGGGTCCGCATCAAATCCGCAAGTTCCCTGGCATCAACCAGGTTCTCTTCTTCACTGTATTCAGCCGTTCTGCGCATCCAGGTGAGATCACCCCCCGCAGAAAAACTCTTACCCGTGGCCGCAAGAATAACGACACGGACACTCTCACTAGCCTCAAGATCTTTAAGCTTGCCAATCAAAGTAGCAATCAGCACACCATCAAAGGCGTTGTGAACGTCGGGCCGGTTAAGGGTCAGACGGGCAACACCACGCGGGTCAATATTGACAAGTACTGTTTCCATCAATCACATCCTGAATATGCCAAATCCTGTCTTTTCAATTGCCGCGCCATGGCCTTGTTGAAGACCTTGAAATGTCAGTGCGCGGATTGACCGCGCTCTGGATAACACTCATGGCTGATACCTTATTTGTGTTTCGTTGGACGCTCGCCAACAGGGCCGCCAGCTTCTTTCCAGGCCTTGAAACCACCAGTAATGTGTTTCAGGTTTCTCATACCCATATCATGTAATGATTTTGCTGCCAGCGCAGAGCGCCAGGCCGACTGGCAATAAAGCACATAGGTTTTATCTTCCTGTGCAAAAAAATCCTTGTGATAAGGACTTTCCGGGTCGACCCAGAATTCCAGCATGCCACGCGGCGCGTGTATGGCGCCCGGGATCATGCCTTCACGATCAAGCTCACGCACATCTCGTATATCGACCAGAACAAGGTCGCCACTTTTGTCCGCCAATACCTGCTCCATGGATAGTTGCTCAACCTGTTCATTGGCTTCTTCAATCAGTTGTTTGACGCCCTTGGTTATCATTTCATTTATCCCTTACCAACCGCCGCTTTGCAGCCATTTTTTAACCATCCATAATCGATCGGAGCCCCAAAATCCTTCTCCATCAACGATGAAATAGGGTGATCCGAAAACACCCTTCTCCATAGCCTTGTCTGTTTCGTCCCGTAGCTTGTCTTTGAGCGTCTGTTCCTTAAGTGCGGACAGCAATTTATCTTTATCAACAAAAAGAGAGGCCGCAATATCAGCGATGGCTTCCGGTTTGGACAGGTCTTGCCCTTCACCAAAAATACCGTGATAGACGGACCTTGCGAACAGACGGGCCTGTTCAGGGTCACGATCATTCAACCAGTAGAACGCCCGCGCGGCAGCGACCGTGTGAACCGGGAAATTCTCCGGCATTTTCCAGTCCACATTCATGTAACGAGCCATGCGTTCCCAATCCATCAGAGCGTAATCACCGCGCAAGGGTTGATGGAGCAAAGGGGCCATGCCGGTTTCTTGGAAGACCGCCCCCAGCAAGAAAGGTTTCCAGATGCAGGTACGCCCATTATCGGCAGCAATCTGGTCAATCTTTTCGGCGGCAAAATAACCGTAGGGTGATGAAAACTCGAAATAGAATTCTACTGGATCACTCATAGCTTCACCCTTCATTCATTAGTGAACGGGCAGTGTCACGGATCAGGGATTGTTCTTGGCTTAAATTCACCAGGGGATCTCCGTCCCGTCATAATTATAAAAACGTCCGGAATTATCCAGCCTCAAATCTTCAATAACCTTGCGCAATCCGCTAACGCTTTCGGGCGCATCAATCAAACCGCCAGGACCGCCCATGTCGGTTTTAACCCAACCAGGGTGCAGGATAACAACGCAGATGCCACGCGCCGCCAAATCAACGGACAGGCTTTTCATGACCGCGTTCAGCGCCGCCTTGGAGGAACGGTAAATATAGCTGGCGCCTGACCCATTATCCCCCATAGAGCCCATCTTGGATGACATGACCGCGATTTTTTTCAAGTTGCTGGCGGCAACATGGGTGCTAAAACTTTCACACAACTTCAAGGGCGACATGGCATTAATACGCATAACATCTTCCCAGGCGTCATATTCAATACCGCCAAGTTTGGATGGGCGCGGGCCATAAACCCCGGCGTTATTAAGCAACAGGTCAATGGCATCCTTGCGAAGACTTTTTGCCAAAGCCTGAATTTGTCTATGATCGCCCATATCCAGAGCGTGGATTTCCACCTGGCCTTCAAGGCTGGCCAACTCCGTCGCACTTTCCGGGTCACGGCAAGTGGCGATAACCCGCCAGCCATCGGCCGCATACTGACGAGCATATTCCAAGCCCAGCCCCCGGTTGGCCCCTGTGATTAATACTGTTGGCATAGTTTAATTCCTCAAGTTACTCGTTCAATGACGAAGGCATCTTCGCGCCTCGCAGGTGAATTGATAGTGGCTGGCCGTATCTTCGGCGTATTCGCTCATTCGTTAATAAGGAGTGCCATCATTAATATCCATTTTTCTTTATCATTTGGCCGACAACCCGCACGGTTTCCAGCATTAGTCGTGTCGTCATGTTCAGTGCGGCCCGGTCGATGGTTTGTGCTGTATCACCGGATGTATGATACGTCTGAAAGATCGTCGGGCGAATAAAATTCAACAGCCATTTCGGATTATTAGGATCTTCCACATAGGATCTGAGCTTGTCTTCATCCTCTTCCGGTAAAACAGTGACGCCAACGGCGCTCAATCCCTTATTGGAAAAGACCCGATGATCACTGCCAAAGCGGGGAACCGCGCCGTGGGTAGCATTATAAATTTTCAGATTCTTACCCGCCTCAAGCAAGGCCTGGACAATGGGTGAGCCGACAGCCGGGCCGACCACATCCCAAACACCAAAGGCATCACCAATGCCACACATCTCGAAGCTAGCGACACCAAAGATGTTGCTTAAATCCTGGGTGTCGGCGTGATGACGAGCCCCATGGAACCCTGCTTCCTCGCCATCGCTGAACAAAAATCGCACCGTTAGGCCCTGCGGCACCTTGGTTACACTCAGTTCTCTCAGGGCCTCAATCCCGGCGGCGACACACGAGGCATTATCATTTGCACCGGGTGCTTCATCAACCCGGTCGAAGTGGGCGGCAAATAACAGGATATTTTTGCCCTCTCCCATGTCAACAACAACATTGGTCCCTTGAAAAACCCGGTTTGAGACTTCTTCCTTCCCATATGCAATAGCCGCCCCATCAAGGGCCTTCATAACGACATCCCGGCGTTCGTGATTAGGCCTCGCATCCATCACTTCAACCAGACGCATAGCCGAGGGGGCTTCTTGATAATAGGAAAATTCAGGTGTTGGCGCTGGTGCTTCCTCCAGAAGAAACAACGGCAAGACGGCAACAACACCGACCCCTATGAGAATGAGCCACTTACCCGGTTTCATCAAACAACTCGCGGCCGCTCAAGGCTTCGTTGATGCAGCCGGTCCGGCAGGACGTCACAAGTATCCCACGCATTGCGCCGCTTCCTTTTTTTGCAGCAATGTGGCGCTTTCCGCCTCAAGCTTATTCAATTCTTTCAACACGAATGGTTCGGGTGATGACGTTGAATTCCCGAGCCAATTCGGCTATGCCATATAGATCAGTCATGACTGAAGACTACGTTACGTTGACGTTAACATAAATTGTTTTCAACAAAACGGGGAAATCCACATGCTGGCATTAATGGGCGCCATGGAAGAAGAAGTCACCCTTCTTCGCGATGATATGACGATCACCGATCAGGCTGTTCACGCCGGGATCACGGTTTATCGCGGCACCTTTCAGGGGGTTGACCTGGCCCTCGCCCAGTGTGGCATCGGCAAGGTCAATGCCACCATCTGCACCCAGATGCTGGTCGATCTTTATAAACCGGACACCTTGGTGTTCTCCGGTGTTGCCGGGGGTTTACTGCCCAACATGCAGGTCGGCGATCTGGTTATCGCCAGCCATTTGATCCAATACGACATGGATCTGACCGCCTTTGGCCGCAGGCACGGTGAAATTCCCGGCCAGGACCGTATGGTCGAATCCGACCCCAAGCTGGTAGAAAAATGCACGGATGCTTTCGATGCCGCGTTCGAAGATCAAAGCGACGGCCCAAACCTGATGTTGGGCACGGTCGTCTCCGGCGATAAATTTATTTCCGACGCCAAGACCCTGCGCTGGCTGCAACGGGAATTCGCTGCCCTGGCGACGGAAATGGAAGGCGCTGCGGTTGGCTATACTTGCCACCTTAACAATCTGCCCTTCGTTGTTGTGCGTGGCTTGTCTGATACGGCAGGCGACAGTGCCTCAGGTGACTTCGAAGCCAACCTGCATGTGGTCTGCCAGAACTCCTTCAAGCTACTTGAACGCCTGATCCCCATGTTTGACTAGATCGGTTTTTTTGGCATACAGCACCCATCCAGCCATTGAAATCTATTTAGAGTCTTGCTAGAATGTTCTTGCTATGTTCTTGCTTGATGAAAAACACGGACTGCCCCGCCCGCCGCTGTATGCCAGCACGGTAGCCGCCGGATTCCCCTCGCCCGCCGATGATTATATGGAGGGTCCGCTGGATCTGAACGAACACCTGATCAAACACCCGGCGGCGACCTTTATGGTGCGAGTCGAGGGTGTGTCCATGAGCGGGGCCGGGATTCTATCCGGCGACCTGTTGATTGTGGATCGCTCCGTAGAAAGTCGCTCAGGCCATATCGTCATCGCCGTTGTCGGTGGCGAGCTTACGGTCAAACGTCTGATCAAAGCGGCAAGAGGCTGGCAGCTTAAGGCCGAACACCCGGACTACCCGCCGACCCAAATCGGCCCCGATACGGAATGCAGCATCTGGGGTGTGGTCACCGGCTCCGTACGGCGCTTTGCGGCCTAGTCCATGAAACAGGTCTTCGCCCTTGTCGATTGCAACAACTTCTTCGTTTCCTGCGAGCGAGCCTTTAACCCACGCCTGGAAGGCCGCCCGGTGGTCGTGTTGTCCAACAATGACGGATGCATCATCGCACGCTCCAACGAGGCCAGGGCCCTGGGCATCCCTATGGGCATGCCCCTGTTCGAGGCGCGCGGGTTGATCCGCCGCCATGATATTCAGGTCTATTCCTCCAACTATCCGCTTTATGGCGATATGTCGGCGCGGGTGATGAATGCCCTTGGTCGCTTCACCCCCAATATGGAGGTTTATTCCATCGACGAGGCATTCTTAAGCTTGGCCGGGTTTGAATATCGCGGCCTGAGCGATTACGGCTATGACATTCGCAGGGCCGTCAAACAGTGGACCGGCATTCCGGTGTCCGTTGGCATTGGCGAAACCAAGACCCTGGCCAAGGTCGCCGCCCATATCGCCAAGAAGTCTCCCCAGGCCAGGGGCGCTTTCACCATCAGCGATGAAGCCACCCGCCGTGAGGTTCTCGCCGGGATTGCCATCCGCGATATTTGGGGCATTGGCAGTCGCTGGGCCCGTATGTTGAGCGGCGAGGCCATCAAGACGGCGCTGGACTTCCACGACACGCCTGAGCGCTGGGTCAGGAAACGCATGGGCGTCACCGGTGCGCGCACATTGCTTGAACTGCGCGGGCAACCTTGCCTTGATCTGGAAAGCCAAACTCCGGACAAGAAAACCATGCGGGTCTCACGCTCCTTCACCAAGCCTGTGGTTTCCTGCCAGGTGTTGCGTGAAAGCGTCGCCGCCTTCGCCGCCCGTGCAGCGGAAAAAATGCGTCAAGCCGGGTTGGTTGCCTCCCTCGTCAATGTCTTCGCTGTGACCAATCGATTTGAGCTTGCGAGTTATTACAAAGGCACTGCCTCTTGCGCCCCACCATCTCCGACAAACGACACTATTGATATCACCCAGGCCGCCATGGCGGCCTTCGAAAATGTTTGGCAGCCAGGCCTTCGATTCAAAAAGGCCGGGGTCATGATGCTGGGATTGGCAAGGGCTGACAGCCTGCAGGAAAGTCTGTTAGACCCACCCGACGCCGTAGCCGACGAGCGCAAGCAACGCCTGATGGTAGCCTTTGATAAAATTAACGCCAGCGCTGGCAGTGGGGCGCTTCGTCTAGGCGCGCTCGGTGTCCACCCGCGCGCCAAGCGCGGCGTCTATACAGTACAAAACCGCCGTTCACCCCGCTACACAACCTGCTGGTCAGAACTGCCCGTGGTCCGGGCTTAAATAAGCAACCAAGCGGCCAACCCCAAGAAGGCGGCGAAGCCGACGACGTCGGTTATGGTGGTCAGGAAAACCGAGGAAGCGATAGCGGGATCAATACCGTTTTTTTCCAGCACCAGCGGGATTGTTGTTCCGGCCAGTCCGGCCACCACCATGTTGATGATCATGGCCATGGCAATGACCAGGCCCAGGGCTTGACTGTCAAACCACAACCAGGCGACAGCGCCTGTCAGAATCGCAAAAATAATCCCGTTGATGGAGCCAACCAGAAATTCCTTGCCGACAACCCGCATGGCATTGGTCGGGGTTAAATCCTTCATGGCCAGGGCACGCACGGTCACGGTCAGGGTTTGTGTCCCGGCGTTACCGCCCATGGAGGCGACGATAGGCATGAGCACAGCCAGGGCAACAATTTGTTCAATGGTGCCTTCAAAAAAACCGATAATGATGGAGGCCAGAATGGCCGTCCCCAAATTAAGCAGCAACCAGGAAAAGCGCGACCGGGTGGTATCCCCAACCGCGTCATACAAATCATCCTCAAGCACACCACCCATACGCATGATATCTTCTTCATGCTCTTCATGGATAACATCGACGATATCATCAACGGTGATGACCCCAACCAGACGCCCGGCGCTATCAATCACCGGGGCGGAAACAAGATCGCGCTGCCTGAACAGATAGGCCACATCTTCCTGATCTTCTTCAACGGGAATAAGCTTCATCTCATCGCTTATGATATCCAATACGGGGACACCGCGACGGCTTTTAAGCAAGCGGCTAAGGGCGACAGAACCAATGGGTTTACGCGCGGGGTCAACAACAAAAATATCGTAAAACAAATCAGGCATGGAGCCACTGTCCGAACCGGCTTCCTCATCATCGGCACGCTGGCGCAGGAAGTCGATAGTCTCACCCACATTCCAGAATTCCGGCACGGTCATGACTTGGCGCTGCATCAATCGCCCGGCACTGTCTTCCGGGTACGCAAGGCCTTCTTCAATAAGAGTCCTGTCACCTACCGGGATCGCGTCGAGCACCTGCTTTTGCTCGTGCTCCTCAAGTTCCTCCATGACCTGAACGGCGTCGCCCGTATCCAGTTCAGTAACGGCGGAGGCAACATAGTCAAAACCCAGTTTTTCAACCAGATCATCGCGGACGTTTTCATCCAGTTCAGAAAACACTTCCGGGTCGAGCACGCCCTGAAAAATTTCAATCAGGGTATCGCGACCATCCTCATCCAGATGCTCGAGAAGGTCAGCGACATCGGCGGGGTGAAGTTGGGCAACAAGTTCTGCGACACGGGGATGATCGGCGTCGTCGATGGCGTTGACGATTTCTTGCTCAATGCCGCTTTCAAGCTCAAGAACAGGTTCATCTGGAAGGATGTTATCAACAGGTGTTGTCACTTGCCAATGCCCTTTCCGTTCAAGATTTTGCTGTTTCATGGCGCCATCAAAGGCCGCAATTTCAGACACTAAGGTAGAGAACAAGTCAGAAAGCGTCAAAAAAAATGAACACCAAGGCCGCCAGTAACGTCTACCACCTAAGCGGCGGCATCATGGCAGGGAAGAATGCCGGGCACGAGATCAGCTAAAGCAGCCCCCCTAATGATACAAATGTATCAATAAAATATTTTCTTGCAACATGTGATGTTCATCACACCCTGCCAGTTCAAAATCACCTAAAAGGTTCCTCACGATACGAACACGATTTTTTGAAACTCGCTTTTTTAGGTAAGGCTGATGAGATATTTATACGCAGTGGTCCTGATGATTGCATACGCACTGGGTTTATCCAGTACGCGCTTTCTTGATAGTGTCTACCATACACCACGACACCGTTAATTTAAAATAAGCGACTTAAATCGCTTCAATCAAAGCATGATCGTCCGACGAGCTCCCCCTTACCGGGCGATTTTTTTTGTGCTGTGTAGATGTGACGGTGACCTTCCAGATACGCAACGACTGCTTCAAAAACACCCGCCCTCATTTCTGAGAGCGGGTGTTTTTTTGGTGCGGTCGAGAAGACTCGAACTTCCACGGGCTTTACGCCCACAGCGACCTCAACGCT
>Ga0055584_100000110_pt1 | contig 75651 bp, 73 predicted proteins | sample OSDHelmetaG_FD_58716 | JGI IMG/M metagenome (GOLD analysis project Ga0055584, IMG submission 58716) | Pelagic marine sediment microbial communities from the LTER site Helgoland, North Sea, for post-phytoplankton bloom and carbon turnover... | ecosystem: Environmental > Aquatic > Marine >... | reverse complement strand
GCCGGCCTGTCACGCCGGAGGCCGCGGGTTCGAGTCCCGTCACTCCCGCCATTTCCCTTTGTTTTTCATATATCTGAATATACTTGGAAGTTTTCTCGATTTAGGCCAAAACAGGCTTTTTTCATTGTCCCTTTGTGTGCTAAACCCTTGCCGAGGAAAGTTGGCGATGGTCCCATGATCAAAACATCTTGTATGGATGATGTTTTATCATAAAGAAGTTCCGGGCCAGCACAGGATTATAGTGTGCAAGATGCGATGAATGTCGTAATTTGATTCTGTAATCAAAACGAAATCAGAGGATCGTTGCCTGTAAAGGTGACGTACAGGGGTCCCCATTATGGATGAGTTGCTTTCACAGTACCTCCCCATCTTAATTTTTCTAGGAATAGCCACTGTTATAGCCGGTATTTGTATCGGCGCTTCATATGTGGTTGCTAGCCAGAGTCCGGACCGTGAAAAGACTTCGGCCTATGAATGTGGCTTTGATGCTTTTGACGATGCGCGGCGTCAGTTCGATGTGCGCTTTTATCTGGTTGCTATTCTTTTCATCATATTTGACCTTGAAGTTGCGTTTTTGTTTCCGTGGGCAATATCCCTTAGTGAAATCGGTATCTTTGGCTTTTGGTCGATGATGGTTTTTCTGGGTGTTCTGACTATTGGCTTTATATACGAGTGGCGTAAAGGAGCCCTGGAATGGGAGTGATCGATCCAAGCAAGCCAATCCCGCCAGGTGCAGAGCAGGATGCAGTGCTTAATCAGGTTACCGGAGAGCTGACGGACAAGGGATTTGTCGTCGCCAGCCTGGACCATGTGGTCAACTGGGCCCGTACTGGTTCTTTGTGGCCTATGACGTTTGGTCTTGCCTGCTGTGCGGTGGAAATGATCCACGCCTATATGCCGCGCTATGATCTTGATCGTTTTGGGGTTGTTCCAAGGCCCTCACCACGCCAGTCTGATGTTATTATTGTTGCAGGTACTCTGACCAATAAAATGGCCCCAGCCTTCCGCAAGGTCTACGACCAGATGTCTGAGCCACGCTACGTGATTTCAATGGGGTCATGCGCCAATGGCGGCGGCTACTATCATTATTCATATTCGGTCGTGCGCGGTTGTGATCGTGTGGTGCCCGTGGATGTCTATGTCCCAGGTTGCCCACCAACGGCTGAGGCGCTGGTTTATGGTGTTCTTCAACTACAAAAGAAAATCAAACGAACGGGAACGCTGTGGCGTTAGGCCGATAATTAATCATTAGACGACAGAATTTTAAAACAAGGGTCTTTACAAGGGGGCCGCCGAGGAAACATGGATCTGGCACTAAAAGATTTGGGCGAATTTATCGCCACCTCGTTACCCAACGAGGTAACTGCGACAGGGCTTGTCCATGGCGAGCTTTGCATCAATGTCCGTCGTGATGCCATCGTCAAGGTGGTGACCTTCCTGCGTGATGATGTGAATTGTCAGTTCAAGGTTCTGTTGGATGTGTGTGGCGTTGATTACCCTGATCGCGAAGAGCGATTTGATGTTGTCTACAATTTGCTTTCCATGACCCACAATCAGCGGGTCAGGGTCAAGGTTCGCACAGATGAGAAAAAGCCCGTCCCCTCCGTGGTATCTGTCTTTAATTCGGCCAATTGGTGGGAACGGGAAACCTGGGACTTGCTGGGCATATTTTTTTCTGATCATCCTGATCTGCGTCGTATATTGACGGACTATGGTTTCGAAGGGCACCCCCTTCGCAAAGACTTCCCGCTTAGCGGTTACGTGGAAGTTCGTTATGACGACGAGAAAAAACGCGTTGTCTACGAGCCTGTGAAGATGGCACAGGATTTCCGCAGTTTTGACTTTATGAGCCCGTGGGAAGCCGTGGACGCACCGCTACCGGGTGACGAAAAGGCCGAACAGGCCGAAGACTCTGCCAGCCAGGAGGAGTCCTAAGATGGCTGAAAAACATATCAAGAATTATAATTTGAACTTTGGGCCTCAGCATCCCTCGGCCCATGGTGTTTTGCGCCTTGTTCTGGAACTGGATGGCGAAGTTATTGAGCGTGCCGATCCACATGTGGGCTTGTTGCACCGGGGTACGGAAAAACTGATCGAGTATAAAACCTATGCTCAAGCCTTGCCTTACTTTGATCGTCTTGATTATGTGGCGCCGCAAAATCAGGAACATGCCTTCGTTCTGGCGACGGAAAAGCTTTTGGGCATCGAGGCATCACCGCGTGGTCAGTACATTCGTGTGCTGTTTGCAGAAATCGGTCGTGAGCTAAATCATATCTTTACGGTTTGTGCCTTTGCTATGGATTTGGGCGCCATGACGCCCATGTTATGGGCCTGTGAAGAACGTGAAAAGCTGATGGAATTCTGCGAGCGGGTATCCGGCGCGCGTTTGCATATGGCCTATTTCCGCACCGGTGGCGTTAATTCGGACCTTCCTGATGGGCTGGCAGATGATATTGCCCAGTGGTGTGAGACATTCCCGAAGATGATCGACGATATTGAAACCCTGCTCACCGACAACAGGATTTTCAAGCAGCGCACGGTTGATATTGGTGGTTTGAGTGCGGAAGAAGCCATGGATTTGGGCTTTAGTGGGCCAAATTTACGTGCTTGCGGGGTTCCTTGGGACCTTCGTAAATCCCAGCCATATGATGTTTACGAGAAGATGGACTTTGATATCCCCGTCGGCAAAACCGGTGACTGTTATGACCGTTATCTTGTCCGGATTGCGGAAATGCGCGAATCCCTGAAGATTATCAAGCAGTGCCTGGCCGACATGCCGGGCGGTCCTGTGAAGACGGATAACCACAAGATTACGCCGCCGTCTCGTGGCGATATGAAGAATTCAATGGAATCTCTTATCCACCACTTCAAGTTATTTACCGAGGGATATCACGTTCCCGCTGGCGATACCTATACGGCGGTTGAAGCGCCAAAAGGTGAGTTTGGTGTTTATCTGGTCTCCGACGGTTCCAACAAGCCCTATCGCTGCAAGATACGCCCACCTGGTTTTGCGCACTTGCAGGCCCTCGAATTTGTTTCCAAGGACTACATGCTGGCAGACGTTGTTGCCAATATTGGTTCCCTGGATATTGTTTTTGGTGAGATCGATCGATGAGCACGGATACCGCCACAGTAAATCAACCTGAAACCTTTGAGTTTTCTGCTGAAAACCAGAAAAAGTTTAAAGGCATTTTTGCTAAATATCCCAAGGGCCGCGAGGCCAGTGCGATGATGCCGTTGCTTGACTTGGCCCAGCGCCAGCATGACGGTTGGCTCCCCCGTGCCGCCATGGATCATGTAGCGGAGATTCTTGATATGGCCCCGATCAGGGTCTACGAAGTGGCTACTTTCTACACCATGTATAATCTGGCCCCGGTTGGTAAAAATCACCTTCAGGTTTGCACAAACTTGCCATGTTGGCTGCGTGGTTCCGACGACATTATGGCTGCGTGTAAAAAGAAGCTGGGGGTCGATGTCGGTGAGAGCACGCCGGACGGCAAGTTTACCCTGTCTGAAATGGAATGCCTTGGCGCCTGCGTCAATGCGCCAATGATGCAAATCAATGATGATTTTTATGAAGATCTGGATGAATCCTCGACAGTGGCAATCCTGGATACCTTGCAATCAGGTGGCACACCGACGCCAGGACCACAGAATTCCCGCAAGGGCTGCGAGCCTGAAGGCGGCGCGACAACACTTAAAGACGCTAAGGGAGACGATTGATGCTTAAAGATTCAGATCGCGTCTTCCAGAATATCTATGGTTTCAAGGGCAGTGGACTAGACGCCGCCAAGTCCATTGGCGACTGGAAGAACACCAAAAAATATATTGCCAAGGGTCGCGAATGGATTGTTGACGAGATCAAGAATTCCGGCTTGCGTGGCCGTGGCGGAGCAGGCTTTGGCACAGGCATGAAATGGTCCTTTATGCCTAAGGAAACCGGCGGTCGTCCTGTTTTTCTGACGATTAATGCTGATGAAGGCGAGCCGGGCACCTGCAAAGATAGAGAAATCCTGCGTAATGAGCCCCACAAGCTGGTTGAAGGTGCTTTGCTGGCCGCCGCTGCGGTTGGCGCGTGCGCGGCTTATGTATATGTACGTGGAGAATTCTTGCGCGAGGGTGAGGCATTGCAAGATGCCATTGATGAGGCCTACGCGGCAGGCCTTATCGGCAAAGATGCCTGTGGTTCCGGCATTGATTTTGACATGTACGTGCAAATGGGCGCTGGCGCTTATATTTGCGGTGAGGAAAGTGCCCTTATCCAAAGCCTTGAAGGTAAAAAGGGCGAGCCAAGGCTAAAACCGCCTTTCCCAGCCAACGTTGGCCTGTACGGCTGCCCGACGACGGTTAACAACGTGGAATCAATTGCCGTGGTGCCGACGATCCTTAGGCGCGGTGCCAAGTGGTTTGCGTCGTTCGGTCGTGAAAATAATTTGGGGACCAAGTTGTTTTGTATCTCGGGCCACGTCAATAATCCGTGCACCGTTGAAGAATCCATGGGCATTACAATGCGAGAACTGATTGATACCCATGCCGGTGGCGTTCGCGGCGGTTGGGATAATTTGCTGGCGGTTATTCCTGGTGGTGCGTCGGTTCCAATGATGCCCAAGGCATTGTGTGAAAATGCAATCATGGATTATGACGGCTTGCGTGAACACGGCAGTGGTCTTGGTACCGGTGCGGTTATGGTCATGGACAAGTCGACGGATTTGATGAAAGCCATTGCCCGCTTGTCTTCATTCTATGCCCACGAAAGTTGTGGTCAGTGTACCCCGTGTCGTGAAGGGACGGGGTGGATGGCTAGAATGATGCAACGCATGGTCACCGGCGACATGACAATTGATGAAATTGATATGTTGCAAAATGTAACCAAACAGATTGAAGGTCATACAATTTGCGCCCTTGGTGATGCCGCTGCATGGCCCATTCAAGGATTAATCCGCCACTTCCGTCCCGAGATCGAGCGTCGCATTAACGAGCGCGCATCATCCGGTTCCGGGCACGCGGCTTAAGGGGGAGACAATATGCCAACATTAACCATCGACGGCATTGAAGTCGAAGTTGACGCCGGAATGACTGTGCTGCAGGCATGCGAGCAGATCGGCATTGAAATACCGCGCTTCTGCTATCACGAACGACTGAGTGTTGCTGGAAATTGCCGTATGTGTCTGGTCGACATGGAACGCGCGCCAAAACCGGTCGCCTCGTGCGCCATGCCCGTAGGCGATGGCATGGTCATTACTACCAATTCGCCAGAAGTAAAGAAAATGCGCCAGGGCGTTATGGAGCTTTTGCTCATTAACCACCCCCTGGACTGCCCAATTTGTGATCAGGGTGGTGAATGTGATTTGCAGGATCAAGCCCTTGGGTACGGTGCAGATCGCAGTCGCTTTTTGGAAAACAAACGCTCGGTCAAAGACAAGACCTTTGGACCGCTAATTCGGGCTATGATGACCCGCTGTATCCACTGTACCCGTTGCATTCGTTTTTCCAGCGAGATTGCAGGTGTTCCGGAAATGGGTGCCACCGGTCGTGGTGAGCACGTGGAAGTTGGTACCTATATTGAAAAGGCGCTGACCTCTGAGTTGTCCGGTAACATGATTGATCTTTGCCCGGTTGGTGCATTGACCTCCAACCCCTATGCCTTCAACGCCCGCCCATGGGAATTGAAGAAAACGGAATCTGTTGATGTCATGGACGCGGTTGGCTGTGCCATTCGCGTTGACACCAAGGGCGGCGAAGTCATGCGTGTTCTACCGCGCCTTAATGAAGATGTGAATGAAGAGTGGATTTCTGATAAAACCCGCTTCGCCTGTGACGGCTTGAAGAGTCAGCGTCTGGACAGTCCCTATGTTCGCAAGGACGGCAAGCTTGAACGGGTAAGCTGGGATGCAGCCTTTGCGGCTATTACGGACAAAGTCAAAGGCATGGATGGCGCGAAGTTCGCAGCCATAACAGGTGATATGGCCTGCGGCGAATCAATGACTGCCCTGAAAGACCTGACAGCGGCAATTGGTTCAAGCAATATTGATTGCCGTCAAGATGGTACCAAACTGGATACCTCAAGCAGGGCCGGTTATGTGTTCAATACCACCATTGCCGGTATTGAAGAAGCTGATGCCTGTCTTATTATTGGTGCCAATACCCGCCGCGAGGCCCCGGTTATCAATGCCCGACTGCGTAAACGTTATCTGATGGGCGGTTTCAGTGCAGGAATGATTGGTGAAAATGTTGATCTGACTTTCTTATGTGAAAACCTGGGCGCTGGAACGGATACACTTAGCGAAATTGCCGACGGCAAACACAAGTTCGCCAAGGTTCTGAAAAAAGCCAAGAAGCCCATGCTCATTGTCGGGCAGGGGGCGTTGACTCGCACAGATGGCGCTGCTGTATTGGCTATGGCCCGCGCCATTGCTGAAGAATATGGCATGATCAGCGATGACTGGAACGGCTTTAATGTCTTGCATACGGCTGCCGCCCGGGTTGGCGGCCTTGATCTGGGTCTAGTCAGTGAGGGCGGCGTGGCGTCAATTGTTGAGGATTGTGGCGCTGGTAAGCTCGACGTTGTCTACCTTCTGGGTGCAGATGAAATTGATACAGACAAGCTTGGCAATGCCTTTGTCATCTATCAGGGGCATCATGGGGATGCAGGCGCACACCGTGCAGATGTTATCTTGCCGGGGGCTGCCTATACTGAAAAGAACGCAACCTACGTCAACACGGAAGGTCGGGTGCAGAAGACGCATTTGGCAGTCTTCCCGGTTGGTGAAGCCCGTGAAGACTGGACCATTATTCGTGCCCTGTCTGAAGCCCTGGGTCACAAGTTGCCATATGACACGCTTTCAGAAGTTCGCGCGCGCATGGTTGAAATAAACGGGGTGTTTGAGGGCGATGATCAGGCAACGGGTGGCGCGTGGGGCAAGTTTGGCTCCAAGGGCGCGCTTCAGTCTGGTGGTTTTGTCTCCCCTGTATACAATTTTCATATGACCGACCCGATCAGCCGGGCGTCAGAAACCATGGCCCAGTGCACCGAGGCACTTATTGGCGACAGCAAAGGGAAGACCGGCACCGATGGTTGAACTTTGGGATACATATATCTGGCCTACAGCTTGGATTGTCATCAAAATCATCGCCATCGTGCTGCCGATTTTGATCAGCGTCGCCTATCTGACTTACGTTGAGCGTAAGGTTATTGGTGCTGTGCAGTTGCGCCGAGGTCCTAATGTGGTTGGGCCTTTTGGCTTGTTACAACCCATGGCCGATGGCCTGAAGCTGTTCTTGAAAGAAACCATTATACCTTCAGGGGCCAGCCCAGTTGTTTTCCTGCTTGCCCCTGCTGTGACGTTCATTCTGGCCTTGATTGCATGGGCGGTTATTCCCTTTGATGAAGGTATGGTTCTCGCCGATATCAATGTGGGTATTTTGTTCCTGTTTGCGGTTTCCTCGCTGGGTGTTTACGGCATCCTGATGGCTGGTTGGGCATCCAATTCCAAGTATGCCTTCCTTGGCGCGCTGCGTTCAGCGGCGCAGATGGTGTCTTATGAAATTTCCATGGGGCTTGTTATTGTCACGGTATTGATGTGCGTTGGCTCCCTAAACCTTTCAGATATTGTCATGGCCCAGAAAGACATGTGGTTCATAATTCCTTTGTTCCCCATGGCGATAATCTTCTTTATCTCGACCCTGGCTGAAACCAACCGGCACCCGTTCGATTTGCCGGAGGCAGAAGCAGAACTGGTCGCTGGTTATAACGTTGAATATTCGGCCATGACCTTCGCGCTGTTTTTCCTTGGTGAATACGCCAACATGATCCTTATGTCCGCTATGACGGCCATCTTGTTCCTAGGGGGCTGGCTGCCACTGATTGATATGGCGCCATTCAATCATATTCCTGGCCCCTTGTGGTTGGCTGCAAAGATTGCCTTCGTGCTGTTCTTCTTCTTGTGGGTTCGCGCCTCGTTCCCGCGCTATCGTTATGATCAACTGATGCGTTTGGGCTGGAAAATTTTCCTGCCAATTTCATTGATTGCTGTTGTTGTTGTGGCAGGCGTACTTGTCGCCTTTGATCTAACACCAACGGTTGGATAAGGGAGGTATAAAATGAGTTTTATTCATCGCGGTATAAAAACCTTCCTTTTAACAGAACTTGTTAGCGGTCTGTCGTTGACCTTGCGCTACATGTTCCGGCCCAAGGTCACGCTCAACTATCCTTATGAAAAAGGCCCACTAAGCCCGCGTTTCCGCGGCGAACATGCACTCAGGCGCTATCCAAATGGGGAAGAGCGCTGCATTTCCTGCAAACTGTGCGAGGCCATTTGTCCGGCCCAGGCGATCACAATTGAGGGCGATGCCCGGGACGACGGGTCACGTCGAACGACCCGCTACGATATTGATATGACAAAGTGTATCTACTGCGGTTTCTGCGAAGAAGCTTGTCCGGTTGATGCCATTGTTGAAGGCCCGAATTTCGAGTTCGCTACGGAAACCCGTGAAGAACTCATGTATGACAAGCAAAAACTGCTGGCCAACGGTGAGCGTTGGGAAACTGAAATCGCCGAACGTCTAACGGCGGATGCACCCTATCGCTGAGATACAGGAAAGCTAGATGATTATTCAATATGTCCCGGCTGGGACGCTAACGGAGACGTGGCTTAGATGATTATACAGGGGCTGGCATTTTATATGTTTGCACTGGTCGCCATTGCTTCTGCATTGATGGTGGTCACCTCGAAGAATCCTGTGCATTCAGTATTGTTCTTGATCCTGACCTTCTTTAATGGGGCCGGGTTATTTGTGTTGCTGGGCGCAGAATTCCTGGCCATGATTCTTGTGGTCGTTTATGTGGGCGCGGTGGCGGTGTTATTCATGTTTGTCGTGATGATGCTGGATATCAACTTTGTCGAGTTGCGCCAGGGTTTCTTGAAGTATCTGCCCTATGGCATCGTCATAGGACTGGTGCTTGTGATTGAACTTGTGATTGTTGTTGGTGGATGGCATCTGACACCAGAATCAGCAGAGGCTATTGCCGCGCCAATTCCTGAAAGTGTGACAAATACCCACGCCATGGGCGCGATTATCTATACGGATTATATTTATTTGTTCCAGGCGGCTGGATTTATCCTGCTAATTGCCATGATCGGGGCCATTGTTCTGACCCATCGCAAGCGTCCGGGCGTCAAAAAGCAAAAGATTGCGGATCAATTGGCTCGCAAACCGGAAGATACCCTTGAAATCCACAAAGTAGAATCGGGGAGGGGTATCTGATGTTTGACATAGGACTTTCTCATTATTTGGTTGTTGCGGCGATTATTTTCTCGCTGGGCATCTTTGGCATTTTCATGAACAGGAAGAACGTCATCGTTATCCTGATGTCTGTCGAATTGATGCTGCTGGCTGTGAATATTAACCTGGTTGCCTTTTCTGCCGAACATGGTGATCTGGTTGGTCAGATATTCGCCATGTTTGTGCTGACAGTTGCCGCTGCGGAAGCGGCCATTGGTCTGGCTATTCTTGTTGTCTTCTTCAGAAATCGCGGCACCATCGCGGTCGAAGACGTTAATGCGATGAAGGGGTAAGGAATAAATGATTACGACCGCCGTATTCTTGCCGCTTCTGGCCGCGCTCATCGCCGGTATTCTGGCCTTCGCCACGGCTGACGAAGACAAGGAAAAGCGTGCCCGTCTGGATAGCCTGTCGCAATATGTGACTTGTGCCGGACTGCTTATTTCAGCCGTGCTTTCCATTTTGATCTTCAAAGACGTGGCCCTTGGCGGCAACGCCCAGACGCTCACTTTATTTACCTGGATTACGTCGGGTTCCCTGGATATTTCCTGGGCCCTGAAGATAGATAGCCTGACAGCCGTGATGATGATCGTCGTCACCGTGGTCTCGTCCATGGTGCATGTTTATTCCATTGGCTATATGCATCATGACCCTAATGTTCCACGCTTTATGGCTTACCTAAGCCTGTTTACCTTCTTCATGTTGATGTTGGTGACGGCAGACAATCTGGTGCAGATGTTCTTTGGTTGGGAAGGTGTCGGGCTGGCCTCATATCTTTTGATTGGGTTTTGGTACAACAAACCTTCAGCCAACGCCGCCGCGATCAAAGCCTTTGTCGTCAACCGGGTTGGTGATTTTGGCTTCATGCTGGGTATTTTCACGGTCTACCTGATGTTCGATACCATCAGCTTTGACGAAATCTTTGCCGCCGCCCCGCAAAAAGCAAACGACACAATTCAGTTATTTGGCGGTGAATTCCATGCCATGACCATTGCCTGTTTGTTGCTGTTCGTTGGTGCCATGGGCAAGTCGGCACAATTGGGACTTCACACCTGGCTGCCGGACGCTATGGAAGGTCCAACCCCTGTGTCCGCTTTGATCCATGCGGCGACGATGGTTACGGCCGGTGTCTTTATGGTTGCTCGCCTGTCGCCTCTGTTTGAATATTCAGATACCGCCCTGACCGTAGTCACCCTCGTTGGCGGATCGACAGCAATTTTTGCTGCCACCATCGCCTGCACCCAAAATGATATCAAACGGGTCATTGCCTATTCGACCTGCTCGCAACTTGGCTACATGTTCTTCGCTTGTGGTGTATCTGCTTATTCAGCGGGTGTTTTCCACCTGATGACCCACGGCTTCTTCAAGGCGCTGTTGTTCCTGGGCGCAGGTTCGGTAATCCATGCCATGTCTGATGAGCAGGACATGCGAAAGATGGGCGGCCTTGGTAAACATATCAAAGTAACCTACGCGCTTATGTTCATTGGTTCGCTGGCTTTGGTCGGTATCTGGCCGTTTGCTGGTTTCTATTCCAAGGACATTATTCTTGAGGCTGCCTGGGGCGCACATACCCTTGCCGGTAATTACGCCTTCTGGATGGGTATTACGGCTGCCTTCTTGACGGCTTTCTATTCCTGGCGGCTGATTATTATGACCTTCCACGGAACGTCACGTGCTGATGAAACTGTATTGGCTCATGTTCACGAAAGCCCCAAGGTAATGCTGATCCCGCTTATGGTTCTTGCTGTCGGCGCAGGGTTTGCCGGGTACATTGGCTATTCATCCTTTGTCGGTCACGATGCGGCCCAGTTCTGGGGTAATGCCATACTGGTACTGGATAGTCATCAAGCCCTGGAGGCTGCTCACCACGCCCCGTTCTGGGTTAAGTATCTCCCCTTGGCCGTTGGCCTTGGCGGTATTCTTCTTGCCTATATCCTTTACATGTGGGCGCCGGGTACGCCTGCCTTGATCGTTGATCGCATCAGGCCGCTTTATACCTTCGTTTACAACAAGTGGTATTTTGACGAGCTTTACGACTTCCTGTTCGTCAAACCGGCTTTTTATCTTGGACGTAATTTGTGGAAGACCGGGGACGGCGAGATTATTGATGGCGTTGGTCCGGACGGGATTTCAGCTGGCACTCTTAATCTGTCGAAGCGGGTTGCGCGGATGCAAAGCGGTTATCTGTATCACTATGCCTTTGCAATGATTGGCGGCATTATTATTTTGATTACCATGTATATGTGGTTGGGTGGGTGAGAATATTATGAGTAACTTCCCGATCCTTTCATTGTTGACTTTTATCCCGCTGATTGGCGCGCTGTTCATTCTCGCCATTCGCGGTGATGAAGAGATCGTCAAACGTAACGCGCGTCATGTTGCTCTGTGGACATCCACTGTGGTGTTCGCCTTGTCACTGTTGTTATGGACGAATTTTGATAATTCCACGGCGGACTTCCAGTTTGTTGAACACCGGGCCTGGATGCCCGACTTCAACATCGCCTACCATGTTGGTGTTGATGGTATCTCCGTCCTGTTTGTCCTGCTGACGACCCTGCTGACGCCGATTTGTATTCTTGCCAGTTGGGAGTCCATTCAGGAACGGGTCAAGGAATACATGATCGCGTTTCTGGTTCTTGAAACCATGATGGTCGGCATGTTCGTGGCCCTGGACATTATGCTTTTCTATATTTTCTTTGAAGCCGTGCTGTTGCCCATGTTCCTGATTATTGGTGTCTGGGGCGGGCCAAGGCGCGTTTATGCGGCCTTCAAGCTGTTCCTGTACACCTTGCTGGGGTCGGTGCTGATGCTCGTGGCCATCCTGGCCATGTACTTTGATGCGGGTACGGCTGATATCCCAACCCTGCTGACCCATGATTTCCCGGCGGCCATGCAAACCTGGTTGTGGTTGGCGTTCTTTGCCTCTTTTGCGGTCAAGGTCCCCATGTGGCCGGTTCACACCTGGCTGCCTGACGCCCACGTTGAGGCACCGACGGCCGGTTCGGTCATTTTGGCCGGTGTCTTGTTAAAATTTGGTGGTTATGGTTTCTTGCGCTTCTCGTTACCCATGTTCCCCTTGGCGACGGCTGATTTCACCATTTTGATCTATACCCTTAGCATTATTGCTGTGATCTATACGTCACTGGTCGCCCTGGCTCAGGAAGACATGAAAAAACTGATTGCTTATTCATCAGTCGCCCATATGGGCTTTGTCACCATCGGCACCTTCACCCTGACAGTGCAGGGGATTGAGGGCGCGATCTATCAGATGCTCAGCCATGGCATTGTCTCTGCTGCATTGTTCCTTATCGTCGGGATTGTTTATGACCGTATCCATTCCCGTGAAATTTCGATGTATGGCGGCCTTGTTCACAAGATGCCTGCCTATTCGCTATTTTTCATGGTCTTCATGCTGGCGTCGGTCGGTTTGCCCGGTACCGGTGGTTTTGTTGGTGAATTCCTGGTTTTGGTAGGTGCCTTCAAGGCTAACAGCTGGGTTGCCGCACTGGCGGCGACCGGGGTTATTCTGGGTGCGGTTTATATGTTGTATCTGTATCGGCGTGTCATATTCGGCAAGCTGACCAAGGAGCACCTTTTAAAGATAAAAGATTTAAACCCACGCGAGATGATGGTCTTTGTGCCGCTGATAATTCTGGTTTTCTGGATGGGTGTCTATCCGTCATCCTTCCTGGATATGATGCATGTCTCGGTTAACAATTTGATCGACAGGGTAGAGTCTGCGCAAGCGGCCTCAGCCGCGTTGATCGCGGGACGTTAAAGGAAAGCGTGAGATGACTGAAGTTCCAAATATGGTCCCGGCGCTCCCGGAAATATTCGTCGCTGTTGTTGGCATGGCCTTACTTATGTTGGGTGTCTTCCAGAAAGTAGGGGATAACGCTCAGGAAGTGAAAACAGCACGCCTTGTTTCGCGCCTTGGCATGGTGACCCTTGTTTTGGCTATGATGCTGGTTGCGACCGTTGCCGGGGGCTCCATGAGTACCTTTGGCGGTATGTTTGTCAGTGACCCCTTTGCCGTATTTTTCAAGGTTCTGATCTTGATGGCATCGACCCTGACGCTGGTGATTTCTCAGGACTACATGGAAAAGCAGGGTATTGCCCGCTTCGAGTACGTCATTTTGATTATCTTTGCCACACTTGGCATGATGATGATGGTCTCCGCCAATAACCTGTTATCTCTTTATCTGGGTCTGGAAATGCAATCCTTGTCTCTGTACGTGATTGCCTCTTTCAACCGTGATGATGAACGTTCTACGGAAGCCGGATTGAAATATTTTGTTCTGGGCGCGGTTGCTTCGGGCATGCTTCTGTATGGGTCGTCTCTGGTTTATGGTTTTGCCGGAACAACTGATTTCACGACCCTTGGCGCTTTATTTGCCGATGGCCACGGCCCACATGCCTCTCTTGGGTTAATCGTCGGCATCGTCTTTATTCTTGCCGGATTGTCTTTTAAGGTCTCTGCCGTCCCGTTCCATATGTGGACACCGGATGTTTATGAAGGCGCACCGACACCGGTTACGGCCTTTTTCTCGGTCGGCCCGAAAATAGCGGCGATTGCTTTATTCGGTCGGGTCATGGTCGGCCCGTTTGGTGATTTGGTTCAGCACTGGCAACAGATTATTATATTGATCTCGGTCGCCTCCATGCTGCTTGGCGCATTTGCTGCCATCAGTCAGACAAATATTAAAAGAATGATGGCTTACAGCTCCATCGGTCATGTTGGTTATGCCCTGATTGGTCTTGTCGTCGCCAATGAAGCCGGTGTGCGCGGCATCATGATCTATATGGCTATTTACCTGTTCATGACGATTGGGGCCTTTGCTTGCATTCTGACCATGCGCCGGGGAGACAGAATGGTCGAGAACATTAGTGATCTGGCGGGAATGTCGAAATCCCATCCAATGGTCGCGGCGGCCTTGGCTATCTTTATGTTCTCCATGGCTGGTATTCCGCCTTTAGCCGGGTTCTTCTCCAAGCTTTATATTTTCCTGGCCGCCATTGAGGCCGAGTTCTATGGCCTTGCTGTGATTGGTGTCTTAAGCAGTGTGGTTGGGGCATTCTATTATTTGCGGATCATCAAAGTAGTTTATTTTGATGAACTGACCGAACCACTGGATAAACCCATCAGTTCTAGCCTGGGTTTTGTCATTGCTGGTTGCGCCTTGCTCATTGTGCTGTTCTTCGCCTTCCCGGGTGTTGTTGTTGACAGTGCTTCGGCTGCGGCTTCTGCCTTGTTTGCGAGATGACCCAGAAGGTCGATCTACCGAGCCCCTTCAAACTGATAACCTACGACAGTATTGACAGCACCAATGAAGAGGCCAAGCGCCTCGCCAACGATGGTGCGCCTGAGGGCGTTGTGGTGTGGGCGAAAGAGCAAACGTCAAGTGTTGGCAGGCGCGGTCGCCGGTGGGTCTCTGCTGAAGGCAACCTTCATTGCTCCATATTGCTAAGACCGGAATGTCATGCCTACAAGGCCATGCAATTAAGCTTTGTGACCTCTCTTTGCATTGCCGAAGCGGTTGCCTATGCGCTGCCGAAATCAGCCTTCGTAAATTGCAAGTGGCCGAACGATGTGCTTGTTGAAGAACGTAAGATATCGGGCATTCTTCTGGAATCAGAAACAAAATCCTTAGGGGGCATGGATTGGCTGGTTATCGGTGTTGGCCTGAATATTACAAGCTTCCCTGAAAATGTGGAATTCCCGGCAACATCCCTGATCCGGGAGGGAGCTAATAAGGATATATCCGCTCAAATGATGCTTGAGACATTTATTCGCCGTTTTCTGACGAGCTATGTGACATGGAAAACACTGGGGTTTGAGCCGATCAGAAGGGCATGGCTACCCCGCGCGGCCTGGCTTGGCAAGGAAATCACCGTCCGTCTGGAACGCGAAACCTTGAAAGGGGAATTTAAAGCCCTGGATAAGGACGGCGCTTTAATCCTGTTGCATAATGGTGATGAGCGCCGTATCACCGCGGGCGATGTTTTTGTATAGTGGTTTAGCAATTACCTGAGAGTTTGAAATAGTCCCCATGCTGCTTGCCATCGATTCAGGAAATACCAACACGGTCTTTGCCATTTTTGATGATAATGGCGACGTTCTAGGCGAGTGGCGTTCCTCCAGCACACCGGAACGTACTGCCGATGACCACGGTGTCTGGCTGCTACAGTTGCTCTCCCTTGCTGGTATTGAGCGGGTTTCTATTGATCGCGCCATTATTGCGACCGTGGTCCCCACCGCATTGTTTGCCCTCAAGACTTTGTGCCGGACATATTTTGATGCAGACCCGCTCGTTATTGGTGAAGACGGTGTTGAGCTTGGAATTGACGTCCTGCTTGATCAGCCGCAAGAGGTTGGGGCCGACAGGCTGGTCAACGCCATATCAGCCCATCAGAAATATGGTGGACCGTTGATTGTTGTCGACTTTGGCACGGCCACAACTTTCGATGTTGTTGATGGTGATGGTAATTATGCCGGGGGTATTATCACACCTGGGGTTAATCTGTCACAGGAAGCACTGCATATGGCGGCGGCAAAGTTGCCAAGGGTTGCCATCATCCGTCCTGAATGGGTGATTGGCAAGGGTACGGTTCAGGCCATGCAGTCGGGCATTTATTGGGGATACCTTTCAATGCTTGAAGGAGTGGTAAAGCGTATTGAAAATGAATTTGGATCATCCATGAAAGTTATCGCCACAGGTGGGCTGGCCCCCTTGTTTGCTGAATCAACGGACCTTATCAAATGTGCCGATCGTGAACTTACCTTGCGCGGCCTTTTTGCCATCTATCAGATGAATACATCTTCATAAGATGTCTGATCAGGACGAGTTACTGTTTCTTCCCCTAGGTGGTGCCGGTGAAATTGGCATGAATCTGAATCTCTATGGTTATGGTCCGCGCGATAAAGAACGCTGGATGATGGTCGACCTGGGGATCACTTTCGGGGATGGTACGCTACCTGGTGTCGATGTCATGATGCCGGACCCGACGTTCATCGAGGAACGTCTTGATCAACTGGAAGCACTGGTCCTGACCCATGCCCATGAGGATCACTTGGGTGCCGTCGCCCATCTTTGGCGGCGGCTTCGTTGCCCCGTGTATGCGACACCTTTCACAGCAGATATTTTGGGCCATAAATTGGCCGAGGCCGGTCTGGAAGGCGAGGTTGATGTCACGGTCATTCCCTTGCGGGGGACGTTCAGTATCGGTCCGTTTGATCTTGAACTGATTACCCTTACACATTCTATCCCTGAGCCTAATGCCATCGCGATTAGAACCCCAGTCGGTACGGTGCTACATACAGGTGACTGGAAGTTTGATCCTGATCCAGTTGTCGGCGAGGTTTCTGATGAGGCTGCCCTGGCAAAACTGGGGGAAGAGGGAACGCTGGCAATCGTTTGCGATTCGACCAATGTCTTCGATTCCGGAACTTCAGGCTCTGAAGGGGATTTGTTGGAAAGCCTGACGGAGTTGATTTCGACCCTTAAAGAACGTGTTGTCGTTACCTGTTTTGCCTCTAATGTGGCACGGCTTGAAACAATCGCCGCCGCAGCCCAAGCCAATGATCGTGATGTCGTCCTGGCGGGCAGGGCGCTTTGGAGGTTTTCCGAAGTTGGTCGTGCCCATGGTTGCCTTCAAGACACTCCGGCCTTTCTCGATGAGGATCAGGCAGGGTTTCTGCCTCGCGATAAAACTCTGATTGTTTGTACCGGATCACAAGGCGAACCACGAGCTGCCCTTTCAAGGATTGCCAGCGGCAACCATCCGCGGGTTTCACTTGACGACGGGGATGCCGTGATTTTCTCATCACGGATGATTCCGGGCAATGAAACATCCATTGGCCGCTTGCAGAACCAACTTGTTCGCGCCGGGGTCCAGGTGATGACAGAGCGAGACCACTTCGTTCATGTATCGGGCCACCCGGCTCGCGAAGAAATGATCCGCATGTATCAACATGTGCGTCCGACCATTTCTATTCCTGTTCACGGTGAACTGCGCCATATGTCCGAGCATGCCCGTCTCGCCCATGAATGTCAGGTCACTCATGCCCTCGTTGGTGAAAACGGATCCATGATGCGCATTGCCCCGGGAGAGCCCGGAATTATTGATCATGTTCATTCCGGCCGCCTTGCCCTGGAGGGCAACAGAGTGGTTCCCTTGCATGGTGAATTGATCCGGGGCCGGAAACGCGCCCTTTGGAATGGCACTGCCGTTATTACAGTCGTTATTGATAAAAAAGGAGAACTCGTATCCGAGCCCATGTTGACGACGACCGGGGTTCTGGAAGATGGCGATGACAGCTTGCATAACGATGTTATCGCTGCCGTTAAACGTTGCCTTGAGGAGAATTCCTACGACGAGACAACCAGTGAGGCCGTCCGCCTTGTTGTTCGAAGGATGTTCAGGGATAAGCTGGATAAAAAGCCAATTACTGAAGTCCATATGGTGGAAATATGATTGTGAATAAGGTCATATACGGGTATTTATCGGCTGATGATTGGAAAACTTAACCACGTTGCTATCGCCGTTCCTGATTTGGACGCTGCCTGCATGGGCTACAAAAACATGCTGGGGGCCCAATTGTCTGAGCCTATGGACGAACCGGAACACGGTGTTACGGTTGTTTTTGTCGAGCTTGCCAATACCAAGGTCGAGCTCCTGACCCCTTTGGGGGACAATTCACCTATACAAGGATTTCTTGAGAAGACTCCTGCGGGAGGGATTCATCATTTATGCTTTGAAGTTGAAGATATTCTGGAGGCACGCGACAGGTTGATCGCGGAAGGGGCTCGGGTTCTCGGTGGTGGCGAGCCGAAGATTGGCGCACACGGTAAACCCGTCCTGTTCTTGCATCCAAAGGACTTTCAGGGGACTCTTATCGAGCTGGAACAGGCATGATCCTTGTCTTTAACCTGAACAGGGCTCCAAAAGTGTTATGAACTGGTACTGTGACATAGCTCCCGGTGATCCGGTTCACGGCCCTTATCATGATGATGAATATGGTTTGCCGCGAGATGGCGAGGCAGTTCTACTGGAACTGCTGGCTCTGGAAATATTTCAGGCCGGATTATCCTGGGAATTAATCTTGAAAAAACGCGCGACTATGTACAAAGCCTTTGATGGTTTTGATGTGGATACTGTCGCTGGGTATGGTGATAAGGACACTGCCCGTTTGCTGGGGGACGCAGGGATCATTCGCAACAAGTTGAAAGTGGCTTCTATTATTGAAAATGCCAAACGTGTTCAGGCTATGCGTGATAGTCATGGCGGCTTTGCCAAATTTATTGAAAGCCATCACCCAATGGCTAAATCCGGTTGGGTCAAGTTGTTCAAAAAAACCTTCAAGTTTACTGGTGGGGAAATCGTCAACGAGTTTCTTATGAGCCTGGGTTATTTGCCCGGCGCACACCGCCCGGAATGCCCTGCTTATAAGCGTATTGTTGCAAAGAAGCCGCCTTGGATGCAGGTTGATATTGCACTCTTTGACGAGTAGGCGATCATGCTCTAAAGTCCGGCCAAACCTCGAGTCCTCTAGTTTTAAGGCCCTTATTTTATGCGACTTTCCGCTTATTTCCTGCCAACACTGAAAGAAACCCCGTCAGAGGCACAAATTGTCTCTCATCGCTTGATGTTGCGCGCCGGGATGATCCGTCAATCCAGTGCCGGTATCTATTCCTGGCTGCCCCTTGGCTTGAAGGTTCTAAGGAATATCGAACAAATAGTGCGCGAAGAGCAAAATGCCATTAATTGCCATGAAGTTCTGATGCCAACTATTCAACCGGCAGACCTTTGGCAGAAAAGTGGTCGCTATGACGATTATGGCCCTGAAATGCTTCGCATTCGTGATCGCCATGACCGTGAAATGCTGTATGGACCAACCAACGAAGAGCAAATTACAGAAATTTTCGCCAATTCAATTCGCAGCTATAAAGACGTACCGCAGCTTCTCTATCACATACAGTGGAAGTTCCGCGATGAAGTCAGGCCCCGTTTCGGCGTTATGCGTGGCCGTGAATTCCTGATGAAGGATGCCTATTCTTTTGATCTTGATAAAGAAGGTGCGCGAAACTCTTATAACAAGATGTTTGTGTCCTACCTTAAGACCTACGAGAGACTGGGACTGAAGGCGATTCCCATGGCTGCCGACACCGGCCCCATTGGCGGTGATATGAGCCATGAATTCCTTATTTTGGCCGAAACCGGTGAAAGCGAGATCGCTTGTCATCGGGACTTCATCGGTATTGACTTGCTGGGTTCAGACATTGACGTCGATGATAACCTTCAAAACATTGTCGATCTGTTCACCAGTAAGTATGCAGCTACTGATGAAAAGCGCGACGAGAAAGCAGAAAAAGCCCTTGGCGATGATCTGATTACGGCTCGTGGCATTGAAGTCGGCCACATCTTTTATTTTGGTGATAAGTATTCATCCAAACTGGGAGCCGTTGTGACCGGCCCGGATGGCGAAGAAGTTACTGTTGAGATGGGATCATACGGTATAGGTGTTTCTCGCCTTGTCGGGGCGATTATCGAAGCGTCTCATGATGATAACGGCATTATCTGGCCGGAAAGTGTGGCCCCGTACAAAGTCGGCCTGATCAATCTGCGCCATGGTGATGATGCCTGCACAAATGCTTGTGATGACATGTATGCGTCATTGAATGAGGCGGGTATCGAAGTGCTATATGACGACCGGGACAAAAAGGCTGGCGCTAAATTTGCCGATATGGATCTGATTGGTTTGCCTTGGCAGATCGTCATCGGCCCCAGGGGCGTCAAGGATGGCATTGTTGAATTCAAGAACCGCAAAACCGGTGAGCGTGAAGAACTCTCTCCTGACGACGCCCTCCAGCGATTGAAAGGCTAACGACTAATGTTCTCTGCCTTTGAATGGATGATGGCCATGCGCTATCTCAGGGCGCGACGTCAGGAAGGATTCATTTCTGTCATCGCCTGGTTCTCCTTGTTAGGGATCGCCCTTGGTGTGGCCACACTGATTATTGTGATGTCCGTGATGAACGGTTTTCGTGAGGAACTGATGGACCGCATACTGGGCATTAACGGTCATTTGAGCATCTACGCACAAAGTGAGAAAATGACCGATTTCGACAATTTGGCAGGTAAAATTCGCGGCCTTGATGGGGTCGTTGAGGTTACCCCGATCATTGAAGGCCAGGTTATGGTAACGGGAAAGAAAGGTGCCAGCGGGGCAGTCGTTCGTGGTTTTCGCAAGGATGATCTGATGGGGCGTGCCATTGTCGCGGAAAACATCAAAGGTGGTTCTTTCGGTAACTTTGATAAGAACAGTATCATCATTGGTACCAGACTTGCGCGCAAGTTGGGCGTTGGCATTGGTCATAATGTCACACTGATTTCTCCCAAGGGAAATGTCACTGCGTTTGGAACCGTTCCTCGCATGAAAAAATACAAGGTCGCCGCAACTTTTGAAATTGGCATGTATGAGTATGATTCCGGTTTTGTTTTTATGACCCTACCGGCCGCTCAGACTTACTTTAAAATGGCTGAATCTATCAGCAACCTTGAAGTTTCTGTTGTTCATCCGGATAAAGCCCTGGCTATTGGCAGGAATATTCCACCACTAACAGATAAGCGACTTCGAGTTCATGACTGGCAGCGCGCCAACGCCAGCTTCTTTAATGCCATTCAGGTTGAACGCAATGTCATGTTTTTGATTCTGACGTTGATAATTGTTGTTGCCGCCTTCAACATTATTTCTTCCATGATCATGCTGGTTAAAGACAAGGGCAGGGACATTGCCATCCTGCGCACCATGGGGGCGTCGCGGGGCACCATTATGCGTATCTTTTTCCTTAGCGGGGCCTCGGTTGGGGTTATCGGTACCTTTGCTGGTTTTGCCATGGGAATTTCATTCGCCAATAATATCGAGAATATCCGTCAGTGGATTCAAGGCCTGACGGGAACAGAATTGTTCGCGGCTGAGATTTATTTTCTGTCGCAATTGCCAGCGGTTGTTGATCCGGCGGAAGTTGTTGCGGTTGTGTTGATGGGATTGGGACTGTCGTTCCTGGCCACTTTGTACCCATCTTGGCGCGCCGCGCGCATCGACCCGGCAGAGGCGCTTCGATATGAGTAATGAAATTCTTTCCTTGAAAGGCATTGAGCGTACTTTTAAGCAGGGTAAGAACCGCCTTGAGGTTTTACGCGGAAGCGATCTTGTCTTGAATGAAGGCGAAATAGTTGCCCTGGTCGGGCCAAGCGGTTCTGGTAAGTCGACCCTGTTGCACATTGCTGGCCTGCTTGAGAAACCGGACAATGGCGCCATCGCCATATGCGGGGAATCCTGCAATGATATGGATGATGATAACCGGACCCGTATGCGTCGCCATAACCTTGGTTTTGTCTATCAGTATCACCACTTGTTGCCAGAGTTTACGGCCCTGGAGAATATTTCTATTCCCCAAATCATAGCTGGTACAAGTAAGAAAGAATCCCGCAATCGGGCTGCAGAAATGCTTGAATGGCTTGGCCTTTCAGAACGTTCAACCCATCGTCCTGCTCGTTTGTCCGGTGGCGAACAGCAGCGGGTTGCCATTGGTCGCGCCCTGTCCAATGCTCCTAAATTACTTTTGGCAGATGAGCCAACGGGCAATCTTGACCCCCATACGGCCGATGAAGTTTTTGATGTTCTTATGCGCCTGGCCCGTGGTGCTGGTCTGACGGCTTTGATCGCAACTCATAACCCGCAACTTGCGTCGCGTATGGATCGCATCATTACCCTGGATGATGGTCATTTGATCGAGGCTTGATTACTGGTCTCCGTTCTTTAACTCGCGTTTCAGGGGCTTGTCTTTTTTTATCTCAATTTCCCGGCGCAGGGCGTCCCCATGGTCAAAGGGTCCTTCTGAATAGGCCAGTTGCCACGGTCCACGGCCACGGGTGAATTTAGCCCCCTTGCCAGTGTTGTGCTCGTTTATGCGCCGCTCAATGTCCTTGGCGATGCCTGTATAGAGTGTCTTATCTGGATTTTTGATGACATAAACGAAAAAGTCTTTCATATGCCTATATGTACACAGAAAGGCACCAATTGGGGATAACTTCTTAATGACCCATGGGGCTAGCTGTGGGATTCTTCTTACTATGAACGAGTCCCAGTCCCCTCATGCTGATTTTGTCCACCTAAGGGTTCATACGGCCTATTCCCTGTCGGAAGGGGCTATCAGGACCAATGACTTGGTGAAGATATGCCAGCAACAGCGCATGCCCGCTGTCGCTATTACCGATACCAATAATCTGTTCGGCGGGCTTGAATTCTCATCTGCCTGCGTTGATGCAGGTATTCAGCCCATTATCGGTTGTCAAATTGCCATAACGCGCGAAAAAACAGGCGAGGGGAGTTCCGGCCATCAGGGCGTTGAGTCCTGCGATAATCTGGTCTTGCTGGTGCAAAACGATACGGGCTACCAAAACCTGCTGAAGCTTTTGGGACTGGCTTATCTGGGCCATGCAGATAATGAGGAAATCTCTGACGAGCCACAAGTTAGCATTGCCGAGTTGCAGCAACACAGCAACGGACTTATTGCCCTTAGTGGTGGCCCGGAAGGCCCCGTTGGACATTTGTTGGTCGAAGGCCAGGATGATGCGGCTGAGGCATTGCTTGTCACCTTGAAAGAAGCCTTTCCCGGTTGCCTGTACGCAGAAATCATGCGCCATGGGCTGGATGCAGAAAAGCGCACGGAAGCTAAATTCATTGACCTTGCCTATAAACATGACTTGCCACTGGTTGCCACCAACGAGCCATTTTTTATGACCCCTGACATGTACGAGGCCCATGACGCGCTCATATGTATCGCCGCCGGAGCATATGTCTCTCAGGCCGAACGACGTCGCATCAGTCGCCAACATTATTTCAAGTCAGCCGATGAAATGCGGGCCTTGTTTGCGGATCTGCCAGAAGCAATCGACAATACACTCATCATCGCCCGGCGTTGTGCCAGAAAAGTTGAAAAAATTGATCCCATTCTGCCCCCCTATGATTGTGGAGAGGGGCGCACTGAAAAGGATGAACTTCGTGACCAGTCTGCTGCAGGGCTTGAGGCGCGCCTTGAAAATGAAGTTTTCAAGGATGGCATGAATGAGGCCGATAAAAATGATACAGCCAAACCCTACCGGGAACGTCTTGACTATGAACTGGGTGTTATTTCCGAAATGGGCTTTCCTGGTTATTTTCTGATTGTTGCCGATTTCATTCACTGGTCCAAACAGCACAATATTCCCGTTGGTCCGGGCCGTGGTTCGGGTGCCGGATCAGTGGTTGCCTGGGCGTTGACTATTACGGATCTGGACCCTCTTCGTTGGGGTTTGCTGTTTGAACGTTTCCTTAATCCGGAACGTGTGTCCATGCCTGATTTCGATATTGATTTTTGTCAGGATCGCCGCGATGAGGTGATCCGCTACGTGCAGGAAAAATATGGTCGTGATCATGTCGCCCAGATTATCACTTTCGGAAAGCTGCAAGCCCGCGCGGTACTTCGCGATGTGGGCCGGGTACTTGAAATGCCTTACGGTCAGGTCGACCGCATTTGTAAACTGGTTCCTAACAATCCGGCAAGCCCGACAACATTGGGTGAAGCGATCGAGACAGAGCCTCAATTCAAGGAAGAAATAAACGCAGATGCGGCTGTTGGGAAGCTGACTGAAATTGGCCTTAAACTGGAAGGTCTGTACCGCCATGCCTCGACCCACGCGGCTGGTGTTGTCATTGGTGACAGGCCATTGGACGAATTGATCCCGCTTTACCGCGACCCGCGTTCTGACATGCCGGTCACTGGCTTTAACATGAAGTATGTGGAATCTGCCGGGTTGGTGAAGTTTGATTTCCTTGGCCTTAAGACCCTGACTGTTCTTGCCAAAGCAATTGAACTGGTTGGCGACAGGGGCATTGATATAGACTTGTTGTCCATCCCGCTGGATGACGAGAAGACATTCCAGATGCTTTCTCGCGGTGAGTCGACAGGCGTCTTTCAGTTGGAAAGCACCGGCATGCGCGATGTCATCCGCAAGCTTAAGCCAGATACCTTTGAAGATATCATTGCTGTCGTGGCACTGTATCGCCCTGGCCCCATGGAAAACATTCCAAGCTATATCGCCCGTAAACATGGGCAGGAAACACCGGACTACCTGTACCCAACCCTGGAAGGAATTCTGAAAGAAACCTTCGGAATTATGATTTATCAGGAACAGGTTATGCAGGTCGCCCAGGAGCTTTCGGGCTACACCCTGGGTGGTGCTGATTTATTGCGCCGGGCCATGGGTAAAAAAGATCAGGCAGAGATGGATAAACAGCGGCAGGTCTTCGTTGATGGCGCGCACGCGAAAGGCGTGCCTGAAGACAAAGCGTCGGAAATCTTTGATCAAGTCAACATGTTCGCAGGCTACGGGTTCAATAAATCCCACGCGGCAGCCTATGCCCTGGTTGCCTATCAAACGGCTTATTTCAAGGCTAATTATCCCGTTGAATTCCTCGCTGCTTCCATGACCCTGGATATCAACAATACGGATAAGCTAAATCTTTTCCGCCAGGAACTTTCCCGCCTTGGGGTCCAGGTTCTTGGCCCGGATGTCAATGCATCGGCTGCCGATTTCCGGGTTGAGACAGGCAGTGACGGCAATGCCGGGGTTCGTTACGCCCTTGCGGCCGTTAAGAATGTGGGCGATGCGGCAATGCGCTTGCTGGTTGACGAGCGAATTGAAAATGGCCCGTTTGCAGACATCGCGGACTTTACCGAGCGCGTTGATTCAAAAGTCGTCAACAAACGACTAATGGAGAATCTGGTCAGGGCAGGGGCCTTTGACAGGCTTGAGCCAAACCGTCGCCGCGTATATCAGGGTATCGACGTGATCATGCGCCATGCCAACGTCGCTGCCCAGGATCGCAACAGCGATCAAATAGGTCTGTTCGGTGGTGAAGATGCCCCAATGCCCACCGTTACCTTGCCGGAAACGTCCGACTGGTCCCCGACCGACCGTATGAAGGAGGAATTTGATGCTGTCGGTTTTTATCTATCAGGTCATCCCCTGGATGCTTATGGTAAAAGTCTTGAGCGCATCAAGGCGCGTCCTTCTGCTGATATCATCAGGGAAGGCCACCCCGGACCTGTCAACATGGCGGGAACCGTAATCGGCAAGGTCGAGCGCACATCGGGAAAAGGCAATCGTTACGCTTTTGTCCAGTTATCGGATGCAACAGGCATTTTTGAAATAATGGTGTTTTCAGAACTGTTGTCAGTGGCCCGGGAACTATTTGAAGTTGGCAATTCACTGTTCATTAAAGCCGGTGTTCAGTTTGAAGGAGAAACACCCAAGTTCACGGCCAACATGGTTGAGCCCCTGGACAAGGTCGCCTCCAAGGCGCAGGCCGGGCTGAACATTGCCATTAGCTCGCCAGAGCCTCTGGAAAATATTCAAGATGCCCTTAAAGACAGCAACGGTGGAAGCGGTAGGGGAGAAGTCATTTTCACAACACGGCTGGAAGATGGCAGGGAGGTCGATATCAAACTAAAAGGCGGTTTTGCCATTACCCCGGAAGTCCTTCAAAATATTCGATCCATTCCCGGCATTGAAGACATGCAGGAAAACTAGGTTTTACCGGCCCATCGTGCTTCCTTACCTATTGCCTCTTGATTCAATCTTAAATGAGAAGAAAATATGGATCATGAATGATCTTGATAAATGACTGATACCAACAAAATAATCGGTGTTCTACTGGCCGGGGGACTTGCTCGACGCATGGGCGGTGGTGACAAGTGCCTGCAACAACTAGCCGGTAAATCACTGCTGTCCTATGCCATAGATGTGGCGTCCTCACAGGTCGGCCAGTTGATTCTAAATGCCACGGGCGACAGGTCGCGTTTTGATGAGTTCAATTTGCCCGTTGTCCCAGATGTTATTGAGGGTTCTCAGGGGCCATTGGCGGGAGTATTGACGGGGATGGAATGGGCTGTCCGTCATAATCCAGACTGTGAATGGATCGTGACGTTCCCCACAGATGCGCCATTTTTCCCCGACGACCTTGTTGAGCGATTGGTTGGCGAGGTCCAGGATCAGGGGGCTGATATGGCCTGTGCCCGGTCCAACAAGCGCACCCATCCTGTCTTTGCCCTGTGGCCTGTTAAGTTGGCAGGCGAATTACGTAAGGCCATGCTAGAAGAAGACATGCGAAAGATTGACAGGTGGACGGCCAAATACAACATCATCCATGTAGATTGGCCAATTGATCCTCACGACCCCTTTTTCAACATCAACCGCCCGGAAGACCTGGAACTTGCAGAATCCTTACTGGGTTAATCCTCGGGCGTTTTGTCTTCGGTGTCATATTTATCAGCTACATCTTGCAGATTTTTCAGGAAGTCCTCGATGTCAGGGCTTATTTCTTCAGGTTGGTCTATTTCATCTTTATTGTCTTTAGTATTTTTAGTCGAAATATCCTGGGTGATACGCGAGTGAATGTTTTCACCAATAACCTTGTCAATCTTTTCGAGCAGGTCAGACAAGTTAATAGGTTTCATGGAAACTTCGTCCATGCCGGCGGCAATATACTTCTTTTGATGGTCCGTCATGGCATCCGCAGTAACACCAATGATAGGAATTTTCGACACGTCTGACTCTAGATTTCTTATAGATTCTGTCAGTATGACGCCGTCCATTACAGGCATACGAATATCAGACAGGAGCAGCTCATAGGTGTCTTTCTGAACCATCTCATACGCAATCTGCCCATTCTCCGCAATAGCCACTGTATGTCCCAATGTGCCCAGCAGGGTGGAAATGAACATCTGGTTGACCTTATTGTCTTCAGCAAAAAGAATTTTTAGATTTCGGCTAGCGATGAAGTCAGATGTCTTGGGTGATGCTGACTTGCGTGTGACCTCAGAAGTAGCGGCCCCAGCCAGAATAGAAAAATAAAAAGTGCTTCCTTCTCCTTCTTTGCTTTTAACCCCAACTGACCCTCCCATTAACTCCGATAGCATTTTGCAGATAGCCAATCCCAGCCCTGTGCCGCCATGGGTTCTACTGGTTGAAGCATCAGCTTGCTCAAATTTTCCAAATAGCCTTTCCTGGGCCTCTTCAGATATGCCAATGCCGCTGTCTTTGACCTCGAATGTCAGATAGGCCTGTTTTTCATCTTTCATAATCTGGGAGACATAAACGTCCACATTGCCTGCATCAGTAAATTTTATGGCATTGCCGACTAGGTTAAACAGCATCTGACGTATCCGCCCCGGGTCACTTTTGATGCCTTCGGGGATATCACCATCAATCTCATAATTTAATTTAAGGCCTTTATCCGCTGCCCGTTGCCCCAACAAGCTGATTATTTCTTCCATGAGTGAAGGTAGATGGAAATCAATATTATCAATAAAAAGTTTGCCCGCTTCCAACTTTGAAAAATCAAGAATGTCATTCAGAATCGTCAGCAGGGCTTCTCCTGAATCCTTGATAGTTTCTACATACTTTCTTTGCGTTGCGCTTAGCTTGGTATCAAGAGTCAGATCAGCCATGCCTAGAACGCCGGTCATAGGGGTGCGTATTTCATGGCTCATAGTTGCTAAAAATTCTGATTTACTGTTATCTGCAGCCTCTGCCCGATCTTTCAAGATGGCTTGTTCTTCGGCCAGGGCGACCATCTGGAATGCCTGGTCTTCCATTCGCAAGCGGCTCTCTTCAGACTCTTGCATACGAATTTTCAATTCCTCGCCCATTTCCGCATATTGGCTAACATTGCTTCCTGTGCCTCTGTATCCAGCAAAAACACCATCATTGAAAATTGGTTTGCCGCTAATTCTGACTGTAATTAATTCTGAATTTTCCCCCTTGATACTGTATTGGAAATTCTGAAAGGGTTGTTTGTTCTTCAAGTTATTAATATGGCTTTGAAAGGCAGCGGTTTCTTCAGCAATGGGTGTGACAGAATCCTCTTTGGTTTTGCCAATGAAATTTTTCATCAACAAGCCAGTTGCCTTTTCAAAGCCCGATGAAAAATAACTAAAACGTAAATTTTCATCACACTCCCAGAACCAATCCGATGAACTCTCTGCAAAATCTTTGAAGCGAATATTGCTTTGGTCTAGTTCGATCTGGATGTTTTTCAGGTCCGTAATATCTGTATAAACACCAAAGATTCCACCATCATCAGTTCGGAATTCATTTATGCGAACCCATTTTTCATCGGAAATTTGTTGTTGGATTACGTGTTCTAAAGATTTGTGGCTAGCGATTCTTTCCTTAATCCAATCCTCTTCATTTCCTATGGCATCCTGTACGATGCCGTTATAGGCCAATCGGCTTATTATTTCTTTGAAGCTTTTTCCGGGAACTAATTCAGGAATTTCAGAAGGGTAAAGGTCTTTGTATTTTTGATTGGCATAGATGTAGTGATCATTTTCATCAAAAAGAATAATGCCTTCACCGCTTTTTTCGATGGCACTTAACAGGCGTTCGTGTTTTTTTTGCGTTTTAGCTTGCTCTTGTTTTAAGCAGGATTGTTCAAGAAGTTTTTCTATAATGCCCGGAATAAGCTCCAGGTAAACCTGCTCATTATCCTTAACAACATAATTTGACATGCCAAGGGTCAGGGCTTCAGTAGCGATGTGCTCATTGCCTTTCCCTGTAACCATAAGAATCGGCAAATCAGGATCATCAATTAGTAGTTTTTGGGCGATGTCGATCCCGGTCATATCTGGCAACTGATAATCGACCGCAACGATGTTGTAAGACTTGTCGCGACACAGAGCCAGCCCATCACTACCGCTCTCTGCGACATCGACACAATAGCCGTGGTTTTCCATTGCGACCTTGAAAAGATCGCAAAGAAATGGCTCGTCCTCAATATAAAGGATATTTACGTCAGTTTTTTTATTCATGATACATAGAGTCTCAAGTATGAATAACAAATTGTCAATTCAAGGGTGTTTTTGCTTCTAATAAACCTATGTTTTTTATGCCCTTAGCTCTAACGATCAAGTGAGAACCATTTAGAAACTTCCCAACGGTCTGGGCATTGGTCACATGTATTGGCATAGGAAGAGGCAGGGTTTCAATGCCTTGCAAAAAATGGAAAGTATTTAATAATTGGAACATGAAAAAAGAAAAGAGGAAAACAGGGGCCAGGCTTCGAATTGTTTTGGGGCCGGATATGTCTATTGGGCCTGGAAAGGCGGCCATTTTGGAAGAGGTCAAGGCCACCGGGTCAATTGCGGCTGCCGGTCGTTCCATGGGCATGGCCTACAAGCGGGCCTGGTACATGGTCGACACAATGAATAAAAGTTTTAAAGAACCGCTGATTATTACCGTTAAAGGCGGAAAAAGCGGTGGTGGCTCATGTTTGAGCGAATTGGGAGAGGAAGTCCTGAAAAGATATAGAAAAATGGAAGCATCATCGGCAAATGCCATTGCCAGTGATCTTGCTAGCCTGAAACGAAAATTGAAGATCAATTGATCTAGGTCATGGCTATTTGCATTGTTGTTTCTAAAAAGACCAAGAGCCTCTGATCAACACCAACGTTATCTGGCCAAGGGCGATAAGACCTGCATTGATTACCATAAGGGGATTGCTCATGAATTGCCTGATATGTCCGGTGTTGAAGGTTGGAATTAATTTAACTTTATTGCCTCGTTAAGAAGCTATCGATATAGTCCATATGGGATATCGGTTGGTGAGGCATCGTAGTTATGTATTTTCGGTTGTCATTGCAGGCCAGCATTATTTGTCTGTTGGTGGCAGCGTCTTGTTTTTTAGTAAACAAATCACAAGCTGACGCCCCCGCGCCAATTATTGCCGTGGCATCCAACATGCATTTTGTGATTGATGAGCTGGCTATGGGCTTCAAAAAGGAAACCGGGCTCAACGTCCGCTTTGCATTTGGGTCATCCGGAAACCTTGCCCGACAAATATTGCAAGGCGCGCCGTTTGAAATGTTTATGTCGGCGGATGAAGATTATGTCTTTAAAATTCATGATGCCGGTAAAACAATAAACAAAGGCCAAGTATATGGGCTTGGCAGGATTGTTACCTTTATACCTGTTCAATCAGCCTTGCGCGGTGCGACTTTTCCTGAAGATTATCCATCCGTATTTGCAAAACAAACTAACAAACGATTTGCCATTGCCAATCCTGATCTAGCCCCTTACGGAAGGGCTGCAAAAGAAGCCCTGAGTTATGTTCAACTGTGGGATCAAATTCACCCGCATCTGATTTATGGGGAAACCATCACCCAGAGCGCACAATTTTCCATTTCAGGCTCTACCATGGGCGGCATCATTGCCTATTCACTGGCCTTGTCATCCCCTTTGGCAGGCAAGGGAAATTATCAGTTGATCCCGGCTCATTGGCATAAACCCATAGGCCAACGCATGGTTCTCCTGAAAAATGCAGGAGAAACTGCCCGGAAATTTTATCAATACATAGGACGTTCCAAAGCCATTGAGATACTGGGGCGAAATGGATACGTAAGGCCATGAACTGGGTTGCCCTTGAACTTTCCATGAAGTTGGCCTTTTGGACAACGCTGATATTATTGCCCGTGGGAATTCTCATGGGGCGCTTTTTGGCCTGGCGCTCCTTTAAAGGAAAGGTTGTAGTGGAAGCCGCCCTGGCGCTTCCGCTGGTTTTACCACCGACCGTATTAGGGTTTTATATGCTGGTTGCCTTTGCGGGACCTTCCCCTTTTGGCCAGTTCTATCAGTCCCTTGTTGGTCGCCCGTTGGCTTTTTCATTTGAGGGTCTTGTTCTTGCTTCCCTTATATTTAATCTGCCCTTTGCCATTCAGCCAATGCAACGTGCCTTTGAAGGTATTTCTGCCGACATTCGTGACGCAGCGGCATGTTGCGGACTTTCGCCCTGGCGTATTTTATGGCGCATTGAATTACCGTTGGCCTGGCCGGGTATTTTATCAGCATTGGTTTTGACCTTCGCCCACACCATTGGTGAATTTGGTATTGTCCTTATGGTTGGCGGCAATATTCCCGGTGAGACTCAAACCATTGCCATAGCCATTTATGATAAGGTGCAATTGTTTGATAATGCATCAGCCGGATTGATGTCGGCTGTTTTGCTGCTGGTATCCCTGGTCGCTATTAGTGCAACCTATTTCACAACATCTCTGGTTGGGCGGCGCCATGATTGAGGGACTTGAAGCAGAACTGCATCACAAAAGGGGCATCCCATTGGCGGCTCACATCATCTGTAAACCGGGTGAGCTGTTGGCCCTTGTTGGGCCATCAGGCAGTGGCAAGTCGACGATTTTGCGCACGATTGCCGGGTTGCGAAAACCTGATAATGGAACAATTTCCTGCAATGGAAATTTTTGGCTGGATACGGACAAAGGCATCAACGTTGCGACCCGTGCCAGAAAAATCGGTATGGTCTTTCAAAATTATGCCCTGTTCCCACACTTAAGTGCCATCGACAACATTATGGAAGGCCTGGGCCATCTCGAGCCGGGGAAGCGAAAAAAGCGGGCAGGGGAGTTGTTATCCCTCGTCCACCTTTCAGGGCTTGAAGATCGCAAGCCTGCAGTTCTTTCCGGTGGCCAACAACAGCGTGTTGCCGTGGCGCGTGCTTTGGCTCGTGAGCCACAGGTGCTACTTCTTGATGAACCTTTTTCAGCTGTCGATAAGGCAACTCGGCAAAGACTGTACAGGGAACTGGTTGAGCTTCGTCAACAACTGGCCATGCCGGTCATACTTGTTACCCACGATCTTGATGAGGCGGCCATGCTGGCTGATCGATTGTGCATTCTTCACCATGGTCGAACTCTGCAAAGTGGCCCGCCTTTCGACGTTATGGCTATGCCGGCAAGTAAAAAGGTTGCCCGATTGGTCGATCACAAGAATATCTTTCAGGGGGGCATTATCGGCCAAGATGACATGGGGCGAACGACGGACATATCTTGGGGGAAATTTACACTGAGCGCTGCTTGTCAGGCCGATTTTAAGATAGGCCAAAAGATAGACTGGATGATCCCCGCATCCCATGTTGTTTTGACTGATCAAGAAGAGGGCAAAAATGTCGTGTTCGGGATTATTTCAGGAATAGTCAGGTTAGGCGATTTGGCTAATGTCTCCATTGAAATTAGTGAGGCCTCTAGTCACCCCCTGACCATGTCTATTTCCATGTTGGAAACCAGCCAACGGGGATTTCAAGTCGGTAACCTGATAACAGTTTCCCTGGTCGCTGAAGGAATTCACCTGATGGCCCCTGAAGGTAGTCTGGATTGACCGTGGGCGTGGTATATTGGTCGGCGATTCTTATCCTCGCAAAGACGGTCTTGCTACAGGGCGTTAATCTAACAAGGAAATTCTGATGAGTTTTGTTATTCCTGCCTTTGAAATTGCATCCGTTGCTATTGCCAAAAGCGATAAGCGTTTTCCCGTGCACCGGATCTACTGTATCGGGCGCAATTATTTGGCGCACGTTCGCGAAATGGGAAATGATGAGCGTCAGCCGCCCTTCTTTTTTCAAAAGCCAGTTGACGCGCTATTGCCAAGCGGCGGCCAGTTCCCATATCCCCCGGCATCTAACGATGTTCAACACGAAATAGAACTGGTTGTCGCCATCGCCAAAGGTGGTGTGGATATCGACGTGGATCAGGCGCTCGATCATGTATACGGCTATGGGGTGGGACTTGATATGACGCGCCGGGATTTACAAGCAAAGGCAAAGAAAGCTGGCAAGCCTTGGGATGCGGCAAAGGCTTTTGATTTTTCAGCCCCTATTGGCCCACTTAGGTCTGTCAGCGAAATTGGCCACCCAGAGACGTCGCGTATATGGCTTGCCGTTAATGGCGTGGTCAAACAAGACAGCACGCTGGATTTGCAAATATGGAATGTGGCTGAAGCTATTTCCCATTTATCAAGGTTGTTTGAGGTTCAGCCCGGCGACCTTATCTACACAGGGACCCCGGCGGGTGTTGGGCCTGTTAAACCAGGTGATGTGATGCACGGTGGTATTGATGGTATTGGTGAGCTGGAAATCACCGTCGTTTGAAGAAATTGAGATGAGTTGCAAAAGCGGTTGTTATTTTTGCAAGTTCCGGGGCTTTTGGCCGAGAATATTTTTCATAGACATTATGAGCCTGTCCGGTGACAAAGGTGCGTGCGATCGGGTTAATATAAATGAAAACAGTGTGTTAGATATCATTTGTCAAGATTCCGAAAACTTCAAGGGTGTGGATGTTGCATCTGACTTGGACTAATACACTTGTATTCTCATAGTGGAATCAGGCTATTAAAGTTAACAATAAACGTTCTTAAACTCGATCAACTCAGAAGGAACTTCCCATTATGTCTCTCGGCTTTGCCGCACTGGTGTTGCTGGCGGCAATCATGCACGCCGTTTGGAATGCGATTGTAAAAACTGGCGAAGACAGGATGTTGACCCTGACGCTGGTTATTGGTGCCGGTTCTGTTATGGCTGCCATGGCTCTTCCTTTTGTCGAGCCACCTGCACCGGAAAGTTGGCCTTACCTGATACTCTCGACAGTTCTGCACACGGCATATTATTTCCTTCTTATTCGGGCCTATCATTTTGGTGATTTAAGCCTGGTATATCCGGTCTCGCGTGGATCGGCCCCTTTGCTCGTGGCTTTCGGGGCCGCGGCATTTTTTGCTGAAGTGCCCACCGCCATGGAATTTGGCGGGCTTGTTTTAGCCTCACTAGGCATTGCCGCTTTTGCGCTTGAGCGCAAGAAGGGCCAGTCTTGGGATTACCGTCCCTTTTTGTATGGCTTGGCCATTGCTGCTTTTGTTAGTGCGTACACGCTTGCAGATGGCATTGGTGTGCGATTATCGGGTAATTCCCTTTCATTTATCCTATGGCTTTTCTTTGTTTATGCGTTGCCGCTTGTTTTCTCTTCCTTGATTTTTAAGCGCCGGGAATTCTTGCCATATTTACGTAAATATTGGTGGCGTACGGGTGTCATTGGCGGCGGCATGTGCGCCGTGGCATATGGTCTGGTGGTCTGGGCCCTTATGTATGCCCCCATGGCTCATGTTTCAGCCATGCGTGAAACCAGTGTGGTCTTTGCAGCCCTAATCGGCATGTTTGCATTGGGTGAGTCCTTTGGACCCAGAAGGATCATTGCCGCCTTAATGGTGACGGCTGGGCTGGTTATCATGCAGTTGTTTGGTTGAAATTATTACGGGATATTCAGTTTAAGGAATCGTCTTTTAATAACTTCTCACTATAATCATCTAGGGTAAGCCTAGCTATCGTCGCGACTACGAGAAACTTTTTGGGACCATGTCGGATGGTTCATTAGACAACAAGTTTCCGGCCCTAACGCCACCCATCAATGTTGCTGCGGTGTGTGTAACTTGGGAGTCCATGACAACTTATAACTTGATGAATTTGAGTTAAGACACCAAAATTAATATATATATTATAATTCGATTTCATTTTTAATTGGAGAATAGACAATGACTTTTGATATCAGGGCCCGTTTAATCGCGGGTTTTTCCGCAATGGCCGTGATATTGGCAGTTGCTGTTGGGCTCACAATTTTTCAAGTCTCTAGCATTGATAAAACGGCGAGTCGTATTGTTGATTTGCGCATGCCGACGGCAGCATCTAGTGCAAACATGGTTAAAAATATCTACGCTTCGCTGGCGGCGCTCCGTGGATATATGTTAACCGGCGCCACTGGATTTAAAAAACAACGAAATGATGTTTGGCTTGATATTGATAAGACAGTTGCCCAAATGGACACATTGTCGCAAAGCTGGACAAATCCGAAAAATGTTGAAAATCTCCAAGTATTTAAGAATGTTCTCAACGAATTCAAGGAAGCGCAGAAGCAGGTTGAAGCCATCGCAAAAACTGCAGATGAGCAACCAGCAACAAAAATTTTGCTTCAGGATGCTGCACCTTTAGCAAGCGTCATCGTCAATCAAATCACAAACATTATCAACCTTGAAGGCAACCTTCCAGGAACCCCCAAGCGCAAAGAATTGCTGGGTATGATGGCTGATGTTCGGGGTACTTCGGCTCGGGGGCTGGCCAATATTCGCGCCTTTCTTTTAACGGGAGATGCAAAATTCAAAACCCTTTTTGATGTTATGTGGAATAAGAACGAGATTAGGTTTGCTCACTTGAAAGACAATTATGAATTTCTGAGTGAGGAACAAAAAGTCGCTTTCGATAAGCTCGAAAAAGCGCGCACGAGTTTTCTCCCTTTACCTAATCAAATGTTTTCTATTCGCGGATCAAAAAAATGGAATATGGCCAATTACATCCTGGTCAAAGAGGCAGCACCACGGGCGAACAAGCTATTGGGCATGCTACTTGGAATTCCTGATGACAAAGGGGTGCGCCAAGGTGGCATGCAAAATAACCAACAAGCTTTGCTTCAAAAGGATGTCGGTAAAAATTCAGGCGCAGTCCACACATTGCTAATTCTTCAATGGATACTTCTGGCGCTAGGGCTTGCCATTGCGGGTATTGTATCTTTCTTAATTATTCGCTCAATCATTGGCCCCATTAACGAAATGACAAATGCGATGGGTGAATTATCAAGTGGCAATAAAGAAATAGATATTCCCAGCATCGGTAATGAAGATGAAATAGGAAAAATGGCTGATGCTGTTCAGGTGTTCAAGGTCAATATGATCAAGAATGATGAACTTTCAGAAGCCCAACGAGCATCTGAACTTGTCGAGCGAGAACGTGGTGAAGCTCGCGCAAAATTAGCGACTGAGTTTGACGGTCAGGTCTCTAAGTTACTTCAAACCGTATCTTCATCAGCCAGTGAAATGGAAACGACGGCTCAATCCTTGTCAGCGAATGCAGAGCAGACGACCGAGAAAGCGTCAACGGTTGCAGCGGCTTCTGAAGAGGCATCAATTAATGTTCAAACTGTGGCCTCTGCTGCAGAAGAATTGTCATCTTCAATTACTGAGATTAGCCGTCAGGTTTCTCAGTCCTCTGAAATTACTAAAAAGGCAGTTGTTGATGCCAATTCGACGGATGAACAAATTCAGGGGCTGGCAACGGCAGTTGATAAAATTGGTGATGTTGTTGCCCTGATTACAGATATTGCTGATCAAACTAACTTGCTTGCCCTAAATGCGACGATTGAAGCCGCTCGGGCTGGTGATGCAGGTAAAGGATTTGCAGTTGTTGCTTCTGAGGTTAAAAACCTTGCCAATCAAACGGCCAATGCAACGGAAGAGATTAGCGGACAAATTAGTGATATCCAAACGGCTACCCGGGATTCTGTAGAATCTATTCAGGGTATCGGTGCCATTATTCAGAAAGTGGATGACATCGCAGTGACGATTTCTTCTGCTGTTGAAGAACAGGGCGCCGCAACTCAGGAAATTGCCCGTAATGTTGAACAGGCATCACAGGGCACTAATGAGGTTAATGTTAACATCGCTGATGTTAGTGGTGCGGCGACGGATACCGGCGCTGCCTCAACGCGGGTGATGCAGGCCACACAAAGCCTTAATACAGAAACCGAAAATCTCAAAAATTCAGTTGAGAAGTTCTTGAGGGATATGAAGGCTGTATAGGTGTCCGCCTGATACAGACATGCCTGGTGGACGAAAGCCTCCAGCTTAAGCATTTACATAATGTGGGGCTACGGGTGGGGCTGGAAATATTTTAAAACAAAACGGCTTAAAGAAAAAATAAGTCAGCAGGCTAAATGGCGGATGGGGTGGGATTCGAACCCACGAAGAGCTTTCACCCTTGCTGGTTTTCAAGACCAGTGCCTTCAACCGCTCGGCCACCCATCCGCAATACCCTGGCGCATTAAGATGCGCCCGGCGGATGCTTATACACCGACGCGGAGCCTTAGCGCAATTCGCTAAAATTGATTTTTTTTAACGGAAAGTACCTGGAGGGAAGCCAACGATGACTTCTGCCGGGTGGTCGAACCTGTAACCGAAGGCGCGAGCCAGTCTTCTGGAAATGCGAGCGAGGCCGGAAACGATTGGTTGGCTGGACATAATGTGTCCCCTTTCTGGGTATTCAGTGTCAATTCTTGAACGAACGATCATTATCCTTGTCATCAGTTAACGAAAACTAAATATGGATACGATCATTTTTGATCAGACTTTATTTTTGTGCCGTGAAATACTGCCACAAGTGAAATTTGCAGAGGCTTAAGTAAATGACAACACCATCCGACATTAAATTTGGCGCTCTTCGTGTCCTTCATAATCCTCGGTCTGCTAAGAGGGAGATGCCCTATGGCCAGCCAGCAAGTGCGGTTATCTCTCGTCAGCGCTTTCAGGTGGCCATGGATGAAATTTCCAAATGGTCAGGCTACAAAGAGACGCCGTTGGCCAATCTTTCCGGACTTGCCGAAAAAATTGGAATAGCCAGTCTGTATTACAAGGATGAAGGCGAGCGCTTTAATCTCGACAGTTTCAAGGCACTGGGTGGCGCTTATGCTACAGAGCGGCTATTGATTTCAATCATCGCCGAGCAATCAGCTGCAACGACGCCCAATGTCTCTGACCTCATTGAAGGCCGCTATAAGGAAATTACCAGCAAGGTTACGGTCGCTTGCGCCACCGACGGCAACCATGGTCGTTCCGTCGCTTGGGGCGCGCAAATGTTTGGCTGCAAATGCGTTATCTACATTCATGCAGACGTCAGCGAAGGCCGCAAGCAGGCTATAGAGGCCTTTGGTGCGGAAGTTCGCAGGGTCACCGGCGACTACGACGATTCCATCAGGGAAATCGCTGTCGCCGCCGAAGAAAACGGCTGGTTTATCGTATCCGACACCTCCTATGAAGGCTATCTGGATGTGCCGCGCGACGTCATGCAGGGCTACACGGTTATGGTCGAGGAAGCTTTGAGCCAACTCCCTGACGGGATACTACCAACCCACGTCTTCATTCAGGGCGGAGTAGGGGGACTGGCTGGTGCGGTGTGTGGCCACCTGTGGGAAACCCTTGGGGAAGAACGTCCACGATTTGTTGTTGTCGAACCGGATCGGGCAGATTGCCTATTTGAGAGCGCTCTGCATGAAAAGCCCATGCCCGCCACTGGTGATCTTGAAACTGTCATGGCCGGGCTGGCTTGTGGTGAGGTTTCCTTGATTGCCTGGGATATTCTATCAACGGGGGCCGATGATTTTGTCACTATGCCCGATGCCATGGTTGGCCCGACCATGTGCCAGCTTGCGGATGGTGTGGGCAGTGATGTGCCTATCGCAGCCGGAGAATCTGCTGTTGCCGGATTGGCTGTGGTTTTGGCTGCTGGTGAAGATAAGGCGCTTGCTGGGGCCCTTGGTTTGGGGCCGGACTCTCGGATTCTGGTTTTTGGTACGGAAGGGGCAAGTGACCCTGAAATCTACCAACAACTTGTCGGGCGTAGTGCTGAAGACGTCAGATCCGCATCGTGAAAAATCTGAAAATTGATGGCGAACGTCTGGTTCGCAGGATTGAAGATCTTGCCCAAATCGGCGCTATCGAGGGCGGTGGTGTCTGCCGGCTTGCTTTTTCTGACGAAGACAAACAGGCGCGCGACAAGATTACTGGATGGATGCATGAGCTAGGTCTTGATGTTACTGCGGATCGCTTCGGTAATACGGTTGGGGTTAGGGCTGGTCGTCAGGATGGCTCGCCAGTAATGACAGGCTCACACATCGATACAGTGGAAACCGGGGGTGCCTACGATGGGACACTGGGCGTGTTGGCTGGTCTGGAAGTAATAGAAACCCTGAATGATGCGGGTATTGAGACACGTTACCCTGTCGCCGTTGCTTTTTTCAGCAACGAGGAAGGCTGCCGTTTCCAACCTGACATGATGGGATCGTGTGTTTTTACAGGTCAGTTATCTATTGATGAAGCGCTTGCATCTGTTGATGCGGACAATATTTCCATCGCCGATGAATTAGAGCGCTTGGATCTTGCCGGGGATGCGGAACCGGGGACAATGACGGCCAGGGCTTTTGTTGAACTGCATGTGGAGCAAGGACCAATACTGGCCGCCGAAAAACTTCAGATCGGTATTGTCGAAGGAGTGCAGGGCATTTCCTGGAGTGAGATTACTTTGCATGGTGTCTCCAACCACGCTGGAACCACGCCGATCAATCTACGCCACGATGCGGGCTACGTGGCGGCGCAAATAGCGACATATGTTCGCAAACTTGCGCTTGATATGGGGGACGGTCAAGTTGCCACCGTTGGCGTCATGGAATTACAACCCGGGCAAGTCAACGTGGTCGCAGACCGGGTTCGGATGACAGTTGATCTTCGCAACCTGAATGAGGATCTATTGCAAGAAGCGGAAAAACGTCTTCAGGAATTTTCCCATCAGGTGGCCGAGGACGAGGGCGTGGAAATACAGGTCAGCGAGTTGGCCAGGTACCAACCGACCCCTTTCGATGACACGGTTACGGATATGATTGCGGGGACAGCGGAACAATTGGGCCTGAACGGCAAACCCATGTCCAGTGGCGCCGGTCATGATGCCCAAATACTAGCACCGAGCTGCCCGACGGGTATGATCTTCGTGCCAAGCCTGGGCGGTATTTCTCACAACGTAAGTGAATTTACTGATCCCAAAGACCTTGCTGCCGGGGCTGATGTTCTGTTGGGCGTTATGTTGGAGTTGGCAGAATAAAGAGACCTACTTGCGCCGATGGCTGGCCATGCTATCGAATGAGTAAATGGCAAGGGCCAGCCAGATCAACCCAAAGGTAATCTTGTGGGCGTCCGTAAAAGGCTCGTTATAGAGATAAACGGCGAGCAAAAAATGTCCGGTCGGGGCGATATATTGAAAAAATCCGACCGTTGATAACTTCAATCTTTTGGCTGCTATAGCAAAAAGAACTAACGGTGTGGCGGTCATCAACCCTGCCATCATTAAGAGGCCCGTCAGGTTTATATCAGATGGGTTGAAAACTCCTGTTCCTTCCAGGCCGATAAAGACTAGATAGGCTAGTATTGGTGGCATAATAAGTACGGTTTCGACGAAAAGGCCCGAAAAAGCATCGACCACGGCAATTTTGCGGACCAGGCCATAAAACCCGAAAGAAATTGAAACTGTCAGGGCAACCCAGGGAATGGCCCCGTGTTGCCAAATTAGATTGCTAACGCCGAGAACAGAAAGCCCAACAGCTACCCACTGCCATGTGCGTAGTCTTTCTTGCAGGAAAAACATGCCCAGGGCAACATTGACAAGGGGGTTGATAAAATATCCCAGGCTGGATTCAAGCACCCGGTCATGGGCAACGGCCCAAATGAAAACCAGCCAGTTGGTTGAGACCAGTAAAGAACTCAACAGCAGTGTGGCCAGTAATTTCTTATCTTGAAAGACTGCAAGAACATCGTTCAGGCCGCGTTTGAGGACAATTATCAACCCCAGAAACACAACGGTCCAGACGATGCGATGAGCTAGAATCTCGAAAGCAGGAATATGAGACACTGCCTTGAAATATATGGGGAAGACACCCCACAAACTAAAGGCGGCAAGAGCTGCGCCAGCACCGACCAAAGTTTGGTCTTCATTTTTATTATCCATTAGTTAGTTGTCCCTTGCGGGCACTTCGTATGCCAAGCCAGGCATTTAAAGCTATGGACAAGATAACAATACTACCGCCAATGAAGGCGAGTTGGCTGGGTGTTTCACCTATACCAAGCCACACCCATATGGGGCCGAGCACGGTTTCGACCAATGCCAGCAAGGCAACTTCGGCGGCGGGGGCGTAGCGAGCACCACTGAGGAACAGAACCAGGGCAATCGGAACGATAGCTAATCCCATAAGCGCCAGATAAAACAAATCACTGATATTAACTGCCATTGGCTGGGCAAAGGGTAAGGCGATCAACATGGCAAAAAATCCGGAAAGGCAAAGTGCCGGAACGGTCACATCACGCTCCTTGGCCTTTCGGATGACGATCAAGTTCAAGCCCTGCAAAAAGGCTGTGAAGATGGCGAGACAGTCACCAAGCCAGTTACCGGCGCCAAATGATCCTGAAAAGATGATAAAAGTGCCGACGCAGGCCAGGACAATGGAGACCCATGTACGAGGTCTAACCGTTTCACCAATAAACATCCAGCCAAGGACAGCGCTGAAAAAAGGCATGGTCGCGACAAGTACAAGTGTATTGGCAACAGAAGTGTTGGCAATGGCGCCGACGAAAGACACACTGCTCAGTGTCATAAGGACGGTTGATGTCCAGCCCGCACGGCCAAAATTCCGAAATACAGACGAATAATCCTTACGCTCCTTAAGCAAAAGGTAGAAACCAATTGCGGCAGCAATAAAGATCGAGCGATAAAAAATAACGTCCCAGGTGGAAGCTTCCGTGACCAGTCTCAGCAACAGAGCGTCCAGGCTTAGGATAAGCATGCCAGCACCTGACATCATAATTCCGCGACTGTAGGTGCTTGTGTCAGACATACGTTTGCTAAATCCAGAATTTACAGCAAAAAAGGGCAGCGGATGGCCGCCATTAAAATGACGTTTCCACACCATTTCTTGATTTGCCCTGAGAAGGCTATCGCTATATCGTTTGGCCATGTTTATCAACAACAAGATCAAATCATTTTTGTTTTTTTCTGCATTGTTTTTGTCTGACCCAATGACGGCCATGGCGCATCATGCAAACTGTCAAGATGTACATGCGGCCGCGTACTTGGACGAGCCGACAGAGCTTGCTGAACTGCTTAGTCATGGCGCCGATCAAAACTGTCGCGATGAACTGCACCAAACGCCCCTGATTACTGCGACGCAAGGAGCCAGTTTGGATATTGTAGAACTGTTATTGAGGCAGGGAGTGAGCGTCAATTCCCGTGATGAAATTGGCGAAACAGCGCTGACCAAAGCGCGTCAAAAGCTGGCCTTTTTTGATATGAAGAGCGGCGAAAATTACCGCCAATTATACCGCAAAATGATCCATCTTCTGGTTCAGTCTGGAGCTACAGAATAGCACTGAAATCAACAGGTTAACTTGTTTTTTCGGCGGTTTCGGTCTATCACCAGACATGTTTTTTTATATGTCGAAGATATTCTGGTTCTTTATAGACCCTGGTAACTTACTGCTCATGGCCCTTTGTTTGGGGGCTATCCTTATTTACCGACGGCGAGACAGATTTGGTCGTTGGCTCCTTAGTTTTACGGCCCTGATGGCGCTGATCATTGCGATCTTACCAATTGGCCGCAACTTTATTGTCGTTCTTGAAAACAGGTTCCCCATTGTTCAAACCTTGCCAGAAAAAGTTGATGGCATAATAGTTCTTGGTGGGGTTGTTGATGAAGTTGTCTCCAAAGCACGTGGCCAAATTTCTGTAGGGGGCGCGGTTGAAAGGCTGACGAATTTTGCCGCCCTTTCAAAACAATATCCTGGTGCAAAGCTGCTGTTTACAAGTGGCTCAGGAAAACTGCTCAGTCAGGATTTTAAAGAAGGTGATGTGGTTGGCCCACTGTTGGCGGATCTGGGCGTGGATATGGAAAGACTGATAATAGAAAGTCAGTCACGTAACACCTATGAGAACGCGCAGTTGTCAAAACGGCTGGTGCAACCACTGCCTGGCGAAACCTGGATATTGATAACCTCTGCCTTTCATATGCCTCGATCTGTTGGAATTTTCCGGCAAGTCGGCTGGGATGTCATTCCTTTCCCTGTTGATTTTCATTTAAATGGTGATTTTGACTTTGCCCCGACCTTTAACCTGGTTGGGGGGACCAAGTCGCTGTCCTTGGCTATTCATGAGTGGTTGGGCCTTTTTGTTTATTGGCTGACAGACAGATCTGATGCCTTTTTCCCCGGCCCGGAAACCTGAGTGTCTTTCTCCATTGCCCTTGATGTCGCCCTATGGCAAAAAAGTCCTAGCATTTGAGGCCGCGATTCGTGGTCAGGCATAGGACTGAGGGCACAACATGATGTTTGTTAAATCATTTAAAGCTAAAGCAATCTTGCTGGCTTCATCCCTGTTCTTTTTTAGTCCTTCAATTCAGGCAGAGGCCGCGCAAAAGCCTTTTGCGGAATGGCTAGAAGAACTGAATGCAGAAGCGTCCAAAATCGGTATCAGAGGCGACATTCTGACGTCTGCTTTAACCGGGGTTAAGCTTGTTCCCAGGGTTGTTGAACTTGACCGCAAGCAGCCGGAATTTAGCCTGACGTTTCGCCAGTACATGGACCGGGTGGTGCCAAATTCCAGGGTCAAAAAGGGCCGTAAAAGACTGGCCGAAAATAAAGCATTGCTAGAAGAGGTCGGCGCGAAATTTGGTGTTCAACCGCGTTTTATTGTCGCTCTTTGGGGAATTGAAACAGATTTTGGCCGCGTTACCGGGGGCTTCAAGCTAATCCCGGCCCTGGTCACCATGGCTTACGACGGCAGACGCAGTAAATACTTTCGCAAGGAGTTGATAAACGCCCTTAAAATTCTCGACGGTAACCACATCAAGGTTAAAGATATGGTCGGTTCCTGGGCCGGTGCCATGGGACAGTGCCAGTTTATGCCGTCGTCGTTCTTGAACTTTGCAATTGATTACGATGGAGATGGTCGGAAAGATATCTGGTCAACAAAAGCGGACGTTTTTGGCTCTGCCGCCAATTATTTGAAACGCTCCGGCTGGAAGGGGGATCAAACCTGGGGCCGTGCGGTGACGTTACCCGAAGGATTCAGTAGTGACCTTGCAAACCTTAAAGTCAAAAAAACTATTAAACAATGGCAGGCTCTTGGAGTTCGTCGTAGCGACGGCAGTGATCTGCCGGCACGGGATTTAAATGCCTCCATCGTATATACTGAAGGGGCGGGGAGTGCCGCCTACATGGTGTATAATAATTATCGCACAATCCTTAAATGGAACCGCTCCACCTATTTTGCGGTTGCCGTGGGGACCCTGGCCGATAGAATCGGGGCACACTAAAGCGCCACATTCATTAACACTTGGGTAACTGCGTCATTATACTGTGTTGGAACTATAGATTCTCCGCATATTGAGGGCAGTTTCATATGATCTGGCACCGGGCATCGTTTCATCGTTTTAAGATACTGCATTTTGTTGCTGTGATTGCACTGGCGTCATTTCTTGGCGCTTGCGCTGAAACACAATTCCTGGCCCAGACGGTCAAGCAGGCCAGTAAAGGCGATAAAAAACCAAGGTCTTCCTACGGCAGATACAAAATTGGCAATCCATATCAAATCAAGAATGTCTGGTATTATCCGAAAGAAGACTTCGAATACGACCAGACCGGAATTGGCTCCTGGTACGGAGCTAAATTTCATGGGCGCAAGACCGCAAATGGCGAAACTTACGACATGAACGGCATTTCCGCTGCCCACCGAACCTTGCCCATGCCAAGTTTTGTTCGTGTCACAAATCTTGATAATGGACGCACATTGAATGTTCGCATTAATGATCGTGGCCCTTATGCCCATGGGCGCATCCTTGATCTGTCGCGCCGTGCAGCCCAATTGCTCGGTTACGAAAGAGAAGGAACGGCCAGACTAAGAGTGCGAATTTTGGCGGATGAAAGCCGTGCGCTGGCAAGAAAGTTAAAAGGCGAATTTGAACTGGCTGAAGTCGGCTCACCAATTACCGTCAACAGCTTGCCAAAAACAAGTGTCAGTTCACAGGATTTGCCGGTGATTGGAAGTAATCAGCAGCCGAGTCCGGCACCTGTCCCTGCCCCAGTGCAGGTTCAACCTGTTGCAGAACCCCTTAAGGGTGATCAATTGGCAAGCCTTCCGACGACTGGGAAAGTCACTGTTGAGCCTGTGTTGCAGCAAGTCAGGGTGTTCGTACAGGCGGGGGCATTTTCGAATTTTGAAAATGCCAACAGGGTCCGTGCCAGACTGTCTGAACTGGGAACAGTCAAGGTTTCACCGGTACTGATCAATGGCCGCGACCTGTATAGAGTCAGGGTCGGGCCACTAACTTCCGTTGCTCAGGCCGATCATATGCTTGAGCAAGTGATTAGCTCCGGCTATACCGATGCCAGAACAATTGTTGATTAACGAATTTTTCCTTCTTTAACGGAAGCAAGCCTTACGATGATGCTTAATTTTGCCACCCGCCGCATGGCTTTTGCCGTCGCTATAATTGTTGCTTCGTGCCTGACTTTTGAGCCTGCCAAGGCTGTTGAGACACTGGCTAAACAAGTTGTTTTGATGGATGCGCAAACCGGTGCCATCTTGTTTGAAAAGAATGCTGATGCGCCCATGGCCCCGGCATCCATGAGCAAACTGATGACCGTCTTTATGATTTTCGAACGTCTTCGCGATGGACGATTATCCCTGGATGATACTTTTCGTATAAGCGAAAACGCTTGGCGCAAAGGCGGTGCCAAAAGTGGTAGTTCGACCATGTTTCTTGAGCCGGGAAAGCGGGCACGCATCGAAGATTTGATTCGCGGCATCATCGTTCAGTCCGGCAATGACGCCTGTATCGTCATCGCCGAAGGTATCTCAGGATCCGAAGAGGCCTTTGCAGAAGAAATGACTGTGCGTGCTCAACAGCTTGGCCTGAGCAATAGTACGTTTAAAAATGCAACAGGCTGGCCCCATCCTGAACACAGAATGTCACCAAAAGACCTGGCGACACTGGCAAAGTTGACCATCGAGCAATTTCCTGAATATTATCATTATTATTCGGAGCGTAGTTTTGTTTACAACGGGATCAAGCAAAACAACCGCAACCCCCTTATAACTAAAGACATGGGGGCGGATGGGTTAAAGACGGGCCATACCCAAGAGTCTGGTTATGGACTAACCGGTTCTGCCACCCGTGGGGACCGTCGCCTGGTGCTGGTTGTCAATGGATTGCAATCAAAGAAAGAACGTGCCCGTGAACCGGAAAGATTACTTGAATGGGGCTTTCGTGAATTTGGCAACTATGACTTGCTGAGTGCTGGTGAAGTTATCGAAGAAGCCCAAGTGTGGCTTGGTACGGAACCAACAGTTCCGCTTATTATTGAAAATGGTCTGCACTTGACGTTGCACAAGAAAGCCCGTCGTGAAATGAAGGTCACTGTCAATTATCCTAGTCCAATTCCCGCACCGTTTAAAAAAGGTGATAGACTGGCAACACTGACGGTAAGTGCTCCCGGGGAACAAACCGTGGAAGTGCCGCTTCTTGCCGCAGCAGATGTTGAACGCTTAGGTCTGGTCGGTCGTCTGATCGCAGCCTTTAAGCATATCTTGTGGGGCAGCTCGGGCTGAGCTGAATTTATCCGGTGTCTAAAGGCAAGTTCATCACATTCGAAGGTGGCGAAGGCACGGGCAAATCAACCCAGGTCGCCCTGCTTGGGGATGCATTACGTAATATAGACATTCCAGTCGTGACAACCCGCGAGCCCGGCGGCGCACCGGGTGCGGAAGAAATCAGAAATCTTTTGGTCAAAGGTGAAGTCACTCGCTGGACCCCTATGTCCGAAGCTTTATTGAATTATGCGGCCCGGGCAGAACATCTGGACAAAACCGTGTTTCCTGCCCTTGCTCAAGGTCAGTGGGTGATTTCAGATCGTTTCGCTGATTCGACTATGGCCTACCAGGGGTATGGCCACGGGGTCGACCACACAGCCTTAATGGATTTGGCTAAGGCCGTGCTTGGTGACTTCAAACCCGACCTGACAATTGTCTTTGATCTTGATTTAGAGACAGGCCTTGGCCGAGCCCAGGCTCGAGGCGAGGGTGAGGACAGGTATGAACGCATGGGACGGGATTTTCATGAACGTCTTAGGCAGGGGTTTCTTGATATTGCTGCAAGCGAGCCTGAACGATGCTGTGTCATCGATGCCTCCGGGCCTATTGATCAAGTTGCAGAAACGATCCGCAAACTGGTTTCTGAGCGCCTGCAGGTATCTTTGCCATGAACGCCCAAGCACTTCCAGCGGATGATGATGAGGGTGTTCCCCATCCACGCAAGGTGGCGCAGCTGTTCGGCCATGCAGACGCCGAGCGCACTTTGCTTGATGCTTTTAATTCAGGCCGCCTTGCTCATGCCTGGTTGTTGAGTGGTCCCAAGGGGATTGGCAAGGCGACATTGGCTTATCGCTTTGCGCGTTTTCTTCTTGCCAAAGGTGGCGCAGATGGGGAGGCCGGGTTGTTTGGTGGCGATCTTCCCAAAGATGATCCGGACAGTTTGTTTGTTGACCCGGATGATCCTATTTTCGGCCGTATCGCTGCTGGTGGTCACGCTGATCTTAAATCCATTGAGCGCAGGTTTGATGAGAAAAAGGGCAAGTTCAAGACCGAGATCGTTATTGATGATGTCCGCTCCATCGGCAGTTTTTTTTCCCTTAGTGCCGCCGAGGGGGGCTGGCGGGTAATTGTCATTGATAGCGCAGATGAGATGAACCGCAATGCCGCCAACGCAGTGTTGAAGGTTTTGGAAGAACCACCATCCAAGGCCATATTATTGCTGGTTAGTCATAATCCTGGGCGTTTGCTGCCGACAATCCGTTCGCGCTGCCGCAAGTTGGGGCTCTCTGCCCTGGATGATAACCTTGTGACCAGGTTGTTATCCCAGCATCATCCTGAAATGTCAGATGGTGACGCTCTGGCGTTGGCCCGCTTGTCTGAGGGAAGCATTGGCCGCGCCCTTGATCTTGAGGCAGAGGGCGGGCTTGAACTGTACAGCGACCTTTTAGGCTTGCTTGAAACCCTGCCGCGTCTTGATGTTGCCGCCCTTCATGCCCTGGCCGGGAAATTGGGCCGGGCCGGGGGGGATATGGCGTTCCATACGTTTGGTGATCTGTTGTTAGGCTGGCTTGGTCGTCTGATCTTGCACGCCTCAAAGGGGGGGCAGGGGGCAGATAGTCCTGAAGCTCGCCTGAATGAACGTCTTTCCTCGACCACCACCCTTGCAAGCTGGCTGGAGGTATGGGACAAGATCACCCACTTGCTGGCGCGCACCGATGCCATCAACATGGATCGGCGACAGATGATCATCTCGATCTTTCTGGCGCTGGAAAAAGCCGCGCAAGCCTAATATTTCTGTGGAGTGAGTTCGATTAAATCCTATTACGTGACGACGCCGATCTACTACGTCAACGATGCCCCGCACATCGGCCATGCCTACACGACACTGGCCTGTGATGTGCTGGCCCGCTTCAAGCGGCTGGATGGCTATGACGTGAAGTTCCTGACTGGCACAGACGAGCATGGACAGAAGGTTGAAAAGTCTGCTCTGGCCGCCGGGGTTGACCCAAAAACTTTCACCGATAAGGTGTCACAGAATTTCCGCGATCTGGCGGACTTGATGAACTTTTCCCACGATGATTTTATCCGCACCACCGAAGAGCGCCACAAGCACTCCGTTCAAGACTTGTGGCAAAAGCTCATGGATAAGGGCGAAATCTATCTGGATAGCTATTCTGGCTGGTACGCCGTACGCGACGAGGCTTTTTATGGCGAAGGCGAGCTAACCGATGGCCCAGATGGCAATAAGGTCGCACCTTCCGGTGCCCAAGTTGAATGGGTCGAAGAGCCCAGCTATTTCTTTAAATTGTCCGCATGGGGCGACAAGCTGCTCAAGTTCTATGACGACAATCCTGATTTTATTGCCCCCCAATCGCGTCGTAACGAGGTTTTAAGCTTCGTCAAAGGCGGTCTTCGTGATCTGTCTGTCTCGCGCACAACCTTCAATTGGGGCGTGCCCGTACCCGGTGACGACGACCACATTATGTATGTGTGGCTTGATGCCTTGACCAACTACATCACCGGTGTCGGCTATCCGGAAATGGACAGTGGAGAATATGCCACTTATTGGCCGTGTGACCTGCATATGGTTGGTAAGGATATCCTGCGTTTTCACGCCGTTTACTGGCCCGCATTTTTGCTGGCAGCAGGGCTTGAGGCGCCTAAGCGAGTTTACGCCCACGGCTGGTGGACCAATGAGGGCGAAAAGATTTCAAAATCTACTGGCAACGTCATTGATCCCATTGACCTTGTTGCCCGTTACGGGCTGGATCAGGTGCGTTACTTTCTGCTGCGCGAAGTTCCCTTTGGTAACGATGGCGATTTCTCTCATCAGGCCATGGTCAATCGTATGAATGGTGAATTGGCCAATGATCTGGGTAATCTGGCCCAGCGAGTACTGTCCATGGTTGCCAAGAACTGTGACGGGGCGGTGCCTCAATATGGTGACTTAAGTCCTGAAGACGTTAAAATGCTGGACTTTGCAATGAACAACCTGGTTTCAACTGTCCGAATTGACATTGATCGTCAGGCATTTAACGAAGTTCTTGAAGATATTTGGGTCGTTATTCGAATGGCAAATGGTTATGTGGATCAACAGGCACCTTGGAAACTGAAAAAGGAAGACCCGGATCGTATGGCCACGGTTCTTTATGTATTGACCGAAACTATCAGGCATATTGCGCTATTGTTGCAGCCATTCATGCCGGACACGATGGCCCGTATGCTTGATCAACTGGCAGTCAGTCCGGATCATCGTAGTTTTGAGTTTCTCGGTGACGATCATCGATTGATTCCTGGTACGGCTTTGCCTGCACCGGAAGGGGTGTTCCCCCGCTTTGTTGTTGAAGACGGCGAATAGCCCCACAATAGAAAAGTTACTCCAATATGCTTGTAGATAGTCACTGCCACCTGGATTTCCCCGAATTTGCTGATGACATGGACGGCGTTGTCGCCCGTGCTGACGCGGCAGGGATTAAGCATATGCTGACCATTTGCACGTACGTGAGCAAATTTGAGCAAGTACTGGCCGTGGCTCAGCAATATGACAACATTTACTGTACTGTCGGTATCCACCCCCATAATGCGGAAAAAGAGCCGGAAGTAACGCCTGAGCAACTGATACGCATGGCTGATCATGACAAGGTCATTGGATTTGGCGAAAGCGGCCTTGATTTTCATTACGACAAAAGCCCCAGGGACATTCAGAAGCGCCAGTTCAAGGCTCACATAGAAGCTTCTCGGGAGTCGGGGTTGCCTTTGATCATCCATACCCGAAACGCCGACGATGATATGGCGGAAATTCTGACAGAGGAAACCGGGAAGGGGGCGCTTAGCGGCCTTTTGCATTGCTTTTCAAGCTCTCGTGAACTGGCGGAAACAGCGCTGGATTTAGGCATTTATTTGTCCATTTCAGGCATTGTCACCTTCAAAAAGGCCGATGATCTGCGTGATATTGTTAAAGAGGCGCCCCTGGACAGGTTGCTGGTTGAAACCGATGCCCCCTATTTGGCCCCCGTGCCCATGCGCGGCAAGGTCAATGAGCCTGCCTTTACGCGTTTTACAGCGGAAAAAGTGGCTGAAATCAAAGGCTTTCCTCTTGAAGAAGTGGCTCAGGCGACGACAGATAACTTCTTCAGGCTGTTTAGTAAGGCTAAAGCCTCATGAAAATTACGATTCTAGGCTGTGGTAGCGCGACAGGAACCCCGTCAGTTGGATGCGGTTGGGGTGATCTTGACCAAAATAACCCGAAAAATAGCCGTCTCAGGCCATCAATACTGGTTGAAAACGGCAATACCCGCATTCTCGTCGATACGTCGCCGGATTTACGCAGACAACTGCTGAATGCGGACGTGGATCGACTGGATGCCGTGCTTTACACCCATGCACATGCGGATCACCTGCACGGGATTGATGATTTGCGCCAGATTAATCGTTCCATGAACGCCGCCATCGATATTTACGGTGATGAGGCCACAATTGCAGAAATTTCCGAGCGTTTTGGCTATGTATTGGTGCCTTTAGCTCCTGACGCCAAGTCATATTTCAAGCCGACCCTTAACCCGCACACTATTCATGAAGGCGATACGTTGACGATCGGTGATGTGGACATCAACGTTTTTGTTCAGGACCATGGTTACGGCAAGACCCTGGGATTTCGTTTTGGTCCCATCGCTTACTCAACGGACGTGGTCGAGCTGCCCGAAAATGCCTTCGATGTTCTTGATGGCGTCGACACCTGGATCGTTGGCACCTTGATAGATCATCCACATCCAACACATGCGCACGTGGACAAGGCCCTTGACTGGATGCAACGAGTTGGACCCAGACGAGGGGTTTTGACCCATTTGGGTTTCAGTTTAGATTTCGACGTTTTAAAAAACAGTTTGCCTGATCACATAGAGCCCGCCTTCGACGGAATGATTCTTGAAGCTTGATTTCACATTGGAATTTGATCCAGGAGGGACGGTGTCTGTTGTCGCTATGCAGACACGTCACTGAACCACCAAACACGCTGATTCAAGCACTTTAATAGCTGAATCAATGATTCTCTAATCATGGATAACTTATTGATATAGGAATGTAATGCATAATTTTCCATAATATACATTATGCGATCTATGGAATTATTTAGCCTGACGTTAGGGGGCGATAAATGAAGTTTCCCTTCCCCGGAATGATTGCTTTTACCGATAGTTATCGAAGGGTAAGCTGTCCGTGTCCGCACTCACTTAACGGGAAATTTGCTTTATGAATTCAGAAACAAAACAACCCATTGAGCGTCTCATCGAGATCATGGCGCAGCTGCGTGATCCTGAGAAAGGTTGTCCGTGGGATGTTGAGCAGACATTTACCTCAATCGCGCCCCATACCATTGAAGAAGCCTATGAGGTTGTCGAGGCGATCGAGCAAAACGATATGCCTGCCCTAGTTGATGAGCTGGGCGATTTGCTTCTTCAGGTGGTTTTTCACGCCCGTATGGCCGAAGAAGATGCCCTTTTCGCCTTTGATGATGTGGCCAAGGCCATTTGCGACAAGCTGGTGCGTCGTCATCCGCACGTGTTTGGTGATGTTGAGATCAAGACTGCGGAGGCCCAAACTGCGTCATGGGAGGCTCAAAAGGCGCTTGAACGTAAGGAAAAGAGTGTATCTGATGCCCCTCACAGCGCTTTGGACGGTGTCACGGGCGGCCTACCCGCCCTCACCCGCGCCCTGAAGTTGCAAAAACGCGCTGCCCGGGTTGGTTTTGACTGGTTTGAGGCCAATGATGTGCTGGCCAAGTTCGACGAGGAAATCAAGGAAATGGGGGTGGAAATGACCACCGACCCGGACCCGGACAGATTAATGGATGAAATGGGTGACTTGCTATTCACCTGTGTCAATCTGGCGCGAAAGCTGGATATTGATCCGGAAACCGCCCTGCGGCACGGGAATGCCAAGTTCGAGCGGCGCTTCAAGGGGGTGGAAGCCCTGCTTGCCAAGGATGGTAAAACACCTGAAACTTCGGATTTGCCAGAAATGGAAGCCCTTTGGCACAAGGCAAAGCTGGAAACGTGATATAAAGACTGGCGGAGCCCCCTGCCCGAGCTTTACTATGGTTGCTATGATATTGAATAAACTGAAACATCTTGCGTTCCTGGGCGTCGTCCTGATTTCCCTAAGCAGCTGCTATATTCCTGCCAGTTTTGATGCGGAAATCGACATCAGCCGCACCGGATTCTACAAAGTCAGCTTCGAAGGCTACATGGTTGAAAACAACCTGTTTACCAAGGTGGTCAAGGAAAAGATTAGCCCGAAAGAAGAAGCTGAGCGAGTTGAACGCCTGAAAAGAGACCTGACCCGGGATTCCGCGACCAAGTTGTTTGAGTACTTCAAAAAGGGACACTTCCGCATCAAATGGGAGAAAGAAGGCGATATACTGAAGACCAAGACCCTTACTTTCTTGCGCCGAAATGAGAACATTTTATCGATCAGCTATATCAAGACAAAGGCCCTGGTTTCTATTTATGGCACCCCCATATCCAAAATCAACGCCCAGCGTATGGTTGATATGGGCCTTGGCCTGCAAGGCTCTCTCAAGGTAACCACGGACGCCAAGGTATTATCCCATAATGCCAACAAGGTAAGAGACGGCGAGGGCCGCAAGAAAATTTACACATGGGTTATACAAAGCCCATTCGATCCCGCACCCAGTCTTTCCTTTAATTTGCGTTAGATCGCCTGATGATCAGCAAAGCGATATAAGGCACGGCGTTAAACATCAGAAAGATGATTTTGTAGAGCCCGACGAGGGAATAAAAGGCCGCATCAAACACTTCCCGGCTTATTTGAAACATCAACATCTTGCTATGTATGGTGTAGATAAAATCAGGGGCGGTCATAAATAGAATTACAGAGAAGATTAACAAGCCGCCATTTATGATTGTGCACCACTTGAAAAAGGCTGTTAGTGTCTTGATATCCATGATGAACCTCGCTTTTACTATGTTCAGAGAAGCTTCAGGATTGAACCCGTATTATAACATAAAACCACACTAAAAAGGTACCTATTGGTCGATCCACGCCCCTTGCCTGAAATCTTCGTCGATGCGGATGCTTGTCCGGTCAAGGACGAGATTTTGAAGGTCATAGAAAGACATGGCTTGAAGACCATTTTTGTCAGTGACGGGGGCGTTCGCCCCTACCCCAGCGCGTTGGTATCAATCGTTGTTGTCTCGCAAGGGGCGGATGCGGCTGATGACTGGATTGTCGAGGAAATAAAAGCGGGCGACATAACCATTACCAACGATATTCCACTGGCAGACCGTTGCATCAAAAAAGGCGCTATCGCCATTCGGCCCAATGGTCAGGCTTTCAGTGAAGATTCTATCGGTATGGCGCTGGCAACCCGTGATTTGATGGCGGGCTTGCGTGAAACTGGTGAGATTACCGGAGGCCCTGCCCCCTTTTCCAAGCAGGACAGGTCAAGGTTTCTTCAGGCCTTGGAAACGGCCATTCAGGCCCGCCTTAGAAGCTAAATCGCTTAGGCGCTGTTTTCCGCATGATGGTCGAAAGCTATTATTAGTCCTTCAACAGGCGCAGCAGGCTGGAAGTATCCCAGCGGTTGCCACCCTTATCAGCAATCTGGTCATAGTAACCGGCGACGGTTTCTGTGACAGGAAGCTTGGCGCCGTTGTTTTGTGATTCAGCCATACAGATGCCCAGGTCCTTACGCATCCAGTCAACAGCGAAGCCAAAGTCGAATTTATCTTCGACCATGGTATAGCCCCGGTTTTCCATCTGCCATGACTGGGCTGCGCCTTTGGAGATCACATCAACAACCAGCTTTGCATCAAGACCGGCCTTGTCAGCAAAATTCAGGCCTTCGGATAAAGCCTGAATGAGCCCGGCGATGCAGATCTGATTAACCATTTTAGTCAATTGGCCTGCCCCCGCGTCACCCATCAGGGTAACGGCTTTGCCATAGGCCTGCATGACTGGTTTGGATACATCAAAAGCATCCTGTTCGCCGCCCAGCATGATTGTCAGTGCACCGTTTTCAGCCCCTGCCTGTCCGCCGGAAACTGGACCATCCAAAAAACGTTTATTCTGGTCATTTGCCGAAGCGTAGATTTCCCGCGCCACATCGGCCGATGCGGTTGTGTGATCAACGAAGATTGCGCCCTCATCCATACCAGAGAGGATGCCGTTATCGCCAAAGACAACGCTGCGTAAATCTTCATCATTGCCAACGCAGGCAAAGACAATATCGCAACCTTCTGCGGCTTTGGCGGGTGTTGGCGCATACGATCCGCCATGTTCCCTGGCCCATGCTTCAGCCTTGGCGGTGGTACGGTTGTAGACGGTGACACTGTGTCCGGCATTGGCCAGATGACCTGCCATCGGGTAGCCCATGACACCAAGGCCAATGAATGCGAGTTTGCTTGACGCCATTTTCTTTAATCCCCTCTATAAAAGAGTTGCCTCTATTTATTCAACATGGACGAAATAACTTCAATGGTCATCCTGTCCGGGGCCAATATCATGATCTCATCATCTGCGACGGCTTTAGCCGGCGTCAGGCCCGGATGGTAGGATCTGCCTGCTTTGATTAGATGGTTGCAGCCCCCGGCCTCCGTATGAAGCAGTACCCCTGCAGCGTGGTCCCATGGTTTCAGGTGACAGGCATAGCGCGCGAAATGGATGTTGCCCAAAGCTAAATCCATGTAGTCCCGACCGACACAACCGACCCGCCGGATAGACTGGGGGCCTTCTTTGATAGCCATGATGCGTTTGGCGTGGCTTCTGCTGAGCGAGCCGTGCATGTCTTTTAGGGGCGGTGATGCTGGTAATGTCAAGCGTTTGTCCCCAGCCCAACACCCCTGCCCCTTGCCCGCCCATATGGTTTCACCGGTGATTGGATCATGAATCCAGCCCATCAAGGTCTCTTCACCCTGGCAATAGGCTACAATAACGGCAAACGGCTTACGGCCATGGGCGAAATTGCGGGTGCCATCCAGAGGGTCCAAAACCCATACGGGGTTGTTTCCTTTTAGGCGTTCGAGAATTTCAGGACAGTCCTCAGCTTCTTCTTCACCAACCATAAGTGATCCTGGAACCAGTGTGGTTAATTTTTCTTGTAAGTGTTTTTCTGCCTCAAGATCGGCGATGGTGACAAGATCACCGGGGGATTTCTCTTTGATGTCATCCTCGTGCAGTTGGCGAAAGCGCGGGGTTATTAATGTAGTCGCCGCTTCGCGCATTATCTGGATCACTTGTTGAGAGTCGGGAAGCATGGTTATCGTCTTTCAAAGCGAGCCCAGTTGGCCGTATCCAATCTGACTTTCAAGTGAACACCGGCCTCGTCGTCTTTGCGCTCAACGACCTCACCATGGTCATACAGCCAGGAAAGCGATGCGCCATCGGCGGGTTCCAAATTAATGTCGTGCATTGTTGTCGATTGAGCCAATAAATCATCAATGCCATCCAGCAAATCCTGACATCCCTCCCCAGTTAATGCAGACAAAGCGACAACCCGGTCAATTGAGCGTGCCGCCTTGTTATGGGTGACTTCTAGTTGTTCTGCATCAATGGCATCAATTTTATTGAGGACTTCCATATAGGATTGTCCGGCCCCGACCACGTCATCGCCTTCCGGGTTGTCACTGGAGTCCGTCAGGCCCAGTTCTGCCAACACTGCCAAAACGTCACGTTTTTGTGCCTGTGTATCCGGGTGGGCCGCATCGCGAACATGAATGACGATGTTGGCTTCAGTGACTTCTTCCAAGGTTGCATGGAAAGCCGTTACCAATTCATGGGGAAGGTCCGAGATAAAACCGACAGTGTCAGACAGAATAACTGAACGACCGGACGCTAGATCCAGGGCGCGCATTGTTGGGTCCAGGGTCGCGAATAATTGGTCTTCGGTCTCCACTTCAGAATCCGTTAAGCGATTGAAAAGGGTCGATTTTCCAGCATTGGTGTAGCCAACCAGGGCAACGATGGGATACGGCACCTTGCGTCGGGCCTTGCGGTGTAATTCACGGGTTCGCTTGACGTCTTTCAAGTCCCGTCGCAGGCGGGTGATGCGATGGTCAATTTGGCGACGGTCAGTTTCAATTTGTGTTTCGCCGGGGCCGCCCATAAAACCGGCACCGCCGCGCTGCCTTTCAAGGTGGGTCCAGCTTCGAACCAGGCGCGAACGCTGGTAGGTCAGGGCCGCCAAGTCTACCTGCAGGCGACCTTCACGTGTCCTTGCCCGCACTCCAAAGATTTCCAGAATTAAGCCGGTTCGGTCAATAACTTTACAATGCCACGCGCGTTCAAGATTGCGTTGCTGGATTGGCGTCAAAGCGGCATCAATGACCACAATGCCAATATGGTTGGATGAAATTGTATCGCTGATGCTTTCAACCGCCCCCTTGCCAAACAACGTAGACGGTTTTATGCGACCAATACTGACAACCCCGGCATGGATAACGTCAACGCCAATGGCCAATGCAAGGCCGACTATTTCATCAAGTCTGGCGTCAGGGTCGCGACCCGCCCCTCTGTGGTTTTTGACATGAGGATGGATCACGAGACAGCGCTCTGCCTCGTCTTTAGCGTTATGCGTTACAGCCTTTGGTTCTTCCGTCTTGTCGGTCAAGTGCGTCGTTTATTCAGCGTCGTCTTTTTCCGGCTCGAACAACTGCACGGGCTCGGACGGCATAACTGTCGATATGGCATGCTTGTAGACCAGTTGGGTATGCCCGTCGCGGCGCAAAAGAACCGAGAAGTTGTCAAACCAAGTGACGATGCCTTGTAATTTGACACCATTAACCAGAAAGACTGTGACGGGCGTTTTGTGTTTTCGGATGTAATTCAGGAACACGTCCTGAACATTTTGATTTTGTTTTTCGGGCGACATATTCGTAACCCCTTTGCTTTTATTATTCGCCTTATCGTGGCGAAATTGTTTATTTCTATTTTTTTTAGTCGCGCGTCCAGGCTCTCCCTGAAGCGAACATTTCACAATACTACATATTTTCGACTAAATTGGAAAGTGTCTGACAATCAACAATGTGGAAAGCCGGTGGATGATCTGCAAACTCATCAACGCCAGGAGGCTCTTCGCGAAGTAAGATCGGGTAAAGTTCAGCATTTATGGCACATTCCATGTCAATATCCGCATCTCCAACAAACCAAATGTGTGCCCCGCTTTTGTGAGCGCAATCAGATAGCGCCAGTGCGACAGGTTCAGCTGAAGGCTTATCTTTTTTGGCATCCGTGGCCCCGACCAGGCTGGAAAAATATTTATCCCATCCCAAATGCCGGACCTCTTTACGCAAGGTGTCGCCGCGTTTGTTACTGACAACGGCCATAAAAAGCCCTTGCTCAAGCATGCTTTCCAGCATGGTCTGCGCGCCCTCTATCGGGCTTAGCCGCGAGATATGAATATCATCAAATCGTCCGTAAAAGACATCTGCCGCCTTTTCCCATTCCTCGCCGAATAAATCTGGAAAACTGTCCCGCAAGGATTTGCGAACCCGGGTCTTGGTTTCAATCAGACTCCATGGCTCCTTGCCAAAACTCTTCAAGGTGAAATTCAGGGCGTCGAAAATAACCGCCCAACTGTCGACCAGAGTATTATCCCAATCGAAAAGGATTGCTTTGGGTTTGAGCAAATTCAAGCCGATTGAGCCTTCATGTGATCGCCATAGTAGGACAGCAATTTAGCCGCTAACGGACCAACCTTTCCGTTACCGACGGGCTCGCCGTCAATGTTAAGTACGGGTTTGATGAAGGAAGTTGTAGAACTAACAAAGGCTTCTTTGGCCGATTGGGCTTCTTTTAGGGAAAAGGCACGCTCGCTGAATTCAATGCCGTTTTCTTTTGCCACTTTCAAAATGGAAAGACGGGTAATGCCGTTAAGGATAGAGTTGCTAGAATTACGGGTGACAAGCTCGCCCTGGGCGTTAACGATCCACGAGTTAGAGGATGTTCCTTCGGTGATCATGCCATCATCTTCAACAAACCAGGCTTCATAACAACCTGCCCGTCTTGCCTTTTCCTTGGCCAGGCAATTACCAAGCAAGGAAACCGTTTTGATATCACGGCGTTGCCAGCGGATTTCAGGAGTTGTGATGACATTGACGCCTTTGTTCGCGGCATCAAACTCAAACGGCGGGAAATGTTTCGCGGTGACCACAAAGGCACTATTATGATGATCTGGAAAGGCGTGATTTCGCGGTGCGACGCCGCGGGTAATCTGCATATAGACAATGCCATCCCTGATGCGATTGCGCCGGATGACCTCACGGATGATCATATCCATGGCTTTCGGGTTTACCGGCCATGCGATCTCAAGCTCTTTCAAGGAGCGTGTCAAACGCACCATATGGCCGTCCATATCGATTAATTTTCCCTTGTGGATGGCAATAACTTCATAAACGCCATCGGAAAACTGGTAACCACGATCTTCAATATGAACCGAGGCAGCAAGATGCGGGACATAGCGCCCGTTAACATAAGCAATACGAGACATGTAGAAATTCCTAAAAATACTCAAGCTGGACGGAGAACATTTTTTCAACCTTGCGAACTTCTTCTGCGGTGGCAAACAAAACAACCCGGTCACCGGCCTGAACGACAGTATTTCCGCGTGGCATGATAATTTCATTTTCACGAACAATGGCGCCAAGCAAGACACCGGCCGGTAAATTAACCTCCTTCAAAGGGGTGTTCACCAAGGACGATGTTTCAAGGGCCTCGGCCTCAATCAATTCACCAAAGCCTTCACGCAAGGTGTGAACCGAATGAATACGCCCGCGCCTGACATGTTGTAAAACTGTCGAGACCGTAATGTTCCGTGGACTGACGACCACATCAATACCCAGGGGGGCAACCAGTGGTTCATAGGTGCTTTTGTTGATCAGGGTAATCGCCCGCTTGGCCCCATGCTTTTTAGCCTGAAGTGACGCCAGGATATTGGTTTCATCATCATCGGTTACAGAAACGATGGTTTCTGCTGTGGCGGCGGATGCTTCATCAAGGATTTCCGGATCAAGCACATCGCCATTCAGGACGATCGTTTTTTCCAGTTGGCCTGCGACATATTCGGCCCGTTCCAAGTCCTTTTCGATCAATTTGGCGTGGACCCATGGGTATTCCCGTTCTAATTGTTGAGCCAGGAACAGGCCGATATTCCCTGCACCTAAAATGAGCAGGCGGCGGGCTTCTGTTTCTTCGTGGCCGAAGGCTGCCATGGCACGAAAAAGATGTTCTGTATCAACAACAAAATAAACCTCATCGCCGGGCAGCATATGATCGTCACCACTAGGTACGATGGGCACACTATCGCGCATTAATCCGACAATTACGATTTTCAGGTCTGGAAAAAGCTGGGTCAACTGCCTTATGGGGGTGTGGACAAGCGGGCAGTCTTCGCCGCAACGAACGCCAAGCAGGCGCACCTTGTCATCAACCAGGGGAATCATTTCAAAAGCCCCGGGCACCTGCAAGCGGCGGGTAACCGCATGAGCAACTTCAATTTCCGGAGAAATAATAACATCGATGGGCATATGATCACGTGAAAACAGGTTGGCCCAGATGGGTTGTAGGTAACTTTGGTGACGCACCCGTGCAATCTTTGTCGGTACATCAAAAAGAGAATGGGCGACTTGACAGGCAACCATGTTGACCTCGTCAGCATAAGTAACCGCGATGATCATATCTGCATCTGCGATGCCAGCGCGCTCAAGAACATCGGGCCTGGAGGCATGGCCGACGACACCCTGAACATCAATAGAGTCACTGATTTGCGTGACCAGTTCGGATGACTGGTCGACAATGGTGACGTCATTGTTTTCCATGGATAACTGGCGGGCAATACTGGAGCCGACCTGCCCTGCCCCGCATACGATTATTTTCATATCCGGAATTCCTTCATTCCTTCAGCGCGAACAAATATTTTCACGATGACCTGCCGCCGATATCGATACCTAGTGATTTTAATTTCCGGTGCAAGGCTGAACGCTCCATGCCAATAAAAGATGCCGTGCGCGAGATATTGCCACCAAACCGGGTGACCTGTGAATGCAGATATTCTTTTTCAAATAATTCACGAGCCTTTCTCAGAGGTAAGCCCATGATTCCACTGATATTATCAATGCTTCCTCCCCCATTTGATTCAGAATTGCGACCACTGATTTCAGAGGGCAACATTTCTGTTCCTAAAGGTTCAGTATCTTCGCCCGGCGCCATAATCAGCAGCCTTTCAATGACATTTCTAAGCTCCCGTACATTGCCCGGCCATGCATAGGACTGCAAGGCGGCAATGGCATCCTTGGCCAATATTCTAGCCGGACGCCCAAGACCAACGGCGGCCTGTTCAATAAAGTGTTCCGCTAACGCAGGGATATCCTCTATTCGTGCATTTAAAGGCGGCAGGATGACGGGCACCACGCTTAAACGGTAAAAAAGGTCTTCGCGAAAGTTGCCATTGGCCATTTCATCGCCAAGGTCCCTGCTTGTTGTGGCAACAACTCGAACATCCACCTCAATTTTGGTGGTTCCGCCAATGCGCTCGAAAATTTGCTCCTGCAGAACGCGAACAATCTTGCCCTGGGTTTCAAGGGGCATATCGCCAACTTCATCAAGTAACAGAATGCCTTTATGGGCAGCCTCTAATGTTCCGATCTTACGAGCCAGAGGATCATCGTTCGGGGCCTCAATGCCAAATAATTCGGTTTCAACCCTTTCCGGGTCCATTGAGGCACAGTTAAGGACGACAAAGGGATCGGCGGCTCTTTGTGAAAGCTTGTGCAGCAAACGGGCCGCGACTTCTTTGCCGGAACCGGCAGGGCCGGAAATCAAAACCCGTGAATTGGCCGGGGCCACTTTGTCGATGGACTGGCGTAGCTGGTTTATGGCTGCAGATTTACCAATTAACTGGTTTTCGGTTCCCGCACGTTCCCTCAACTCTTCGTTTTCACGGCGCAGGCGCGAGGCTTCAAGCGCCCGTGCGGATATGAGGAGTAGGCGATCAGAATTAAAGGGTTTTTCAATAAAGTCGTATGCGCCCAGATTGATCGCCGTTACCGCAGTTTCGATATTGCCATGGCCGCTCATCATAACAACGGGAATGCCCGGGTAATCCGATTGAATGGTTTCAAGAATTTCAATGCCGTCCAGTTCACTTCCTTGTAGCCAGATATCCAGTAAAACAAGACTTGGCGGGCGCGACGCAATGGCGTTCAATGCCTCATCGCTGTTGGCGGCTTTGCGGGTCTGGTAGCCCTCGTCTTCCAGGGTTCCGGCTAATAGTTCCCGAATATCCGCTTCGTCGTCAACGATCAGTATTTCAAGAGACATTACTTAAAGACCCGGTTTTAGTTTCATTTTCTTCTGTGTCATCTGTCGGATGAAACAGAAGAGTGATTGTTGCACCGCCATCATCATTGTCCGACAGAATAATTTCTCCGCTGTGGTCTTCCATGATTTTTTTAACAATGGCAAGGCCAAGGCCCGTACCGCCCTTACGGCTTGTTACATAAGGTTCCGTCAATTTTTCCCGGCCCGCTTCTGGCAAACCAGAACCATTATCATTGATGATAATCGAAATAAGGGGGCCGTTTCCTTTTGTCACAGCTTGGCGAAGTGAGCAGCGGATGATGCCTTGCTCATTCTTATTGTGGGCAGAAACTGATTCGGCAGCATTCTTTAAAAGATTGGTCAGGGCCTGGCCAATTTGCCGACTGTCACAGTGCAGATAAATGGCGTCATCTGGTAATTCAAGCTGGTAATCAATGTCATTTAGACGGTTGCGTTCCAGAAATAAGGCCTGGCGGCAGATTTCAGACAGGTTCTCATTTTTTAAGGTCGCCTGTGGCATACGTGCAAAGGAGGAAAACTCGTCGACCATTTTACCTATTTCTTCAACCTGACGAATGATTGTATCCGTACACTGCGAAAAAGTATCCGGATCGTCTTTAATCTGTTTCAGGTATTTCCGCCTCAAGCGTTCAGCGGATAGTTGAATAGGTGTCAGGGGGTTCTTGATCTCATGGGCAATACGGCGCGCCACGTCAGCCCAGGCCGCCTTGCGTTGAGCCGACAACAACTCTGTAACATCATCAAAGGTGACCACATATCCTAAAGTCTGTCCGCCAAGTTTTTCTCCGGCAACATTGACCAGTAAACTACTGCTATGGCCGTTGCGCTCTATTTTAATCTCATCAGAAAGAAGCCTGTCTGGACGATTTCGACTTCTTTCAAGTAATTCAGATATTTCTGGAACAATTGATGCCAGGTTTTCGCCAACAGCACTTTCCAAGTCCATACCAAGCAATTCTGAGGCTGATCGGTTAGGAAGATGGATACGACCTTGTTCATCCAAACCAATAACACCGGCTGAAACCCCGGTCAGGACAGTTTCCGTAAAGCGCATTCTTTCATCAAGCTGCCTGTTAGCCTCGATCAGGCCCTGTTGTTGGCCTTCCAATTGGGATGTCATACGGTTGAAAGCCCGGCCAAGCGTGCTGATTTCATCCGTATCAACAGTTTCTGGGACACGCGCGCCCAAGTCGCCCCTGGAAACCTTGTCGGAAGCCAGGATCAATCCTGAGATAGGCCTGGATAACTGCCCAGCTAGCGTCATGCCGATCCATACAGCGGCCATTAAAAGTAACAAGGCGACAACGCCAAAAATCATCACGAAAGTGATCTGTATGCCTTCTTGTTTTTCCTCAAGCCTTTTGTATTGATCAACAGCACCGGCTGTTTTTTCTATGTATTCTAAAACCTGAGGGTCAACAAATCGTCCGGCCAGGAAATAAGCATCAACAAAACGATCTAGTTTTACGATGGCGCGGACCCTGTCTTCTTCAATACTAAGGACAACGATGCGCCCTTTTGAGGCCTCTTTCATGGCTTTTTCTGGTAACAGGTCGAATTCAAGGGATTGACTGAATGCGGACCTGGCCAAAACGCGGCCGCTTCCATCAACCACGAGGGCTTCCTGGAAGGATCTGATATTGGCCTGTCGTGATAGGTATGTATTGAATATTCCAGGATTCTGCATCAGCGTCGCAGCCTCGTTATTCAGATCATTTGCTGTCGCCAGAACGTCTGCTCGAATGTTTTGTTGATGTTCATGCAAATAGGACCTGGCAACCGCATGAGAAGCCCCCAGGGCCGTGCTGACTCTTTCGCTAAACCATGTTTGAATCCCAAAGTTCAGAAATAGAGCTGAGAACACAGCGACCAGAATAGCCGGCGCGGCTGCAACAAGGCCAAACATCAGGACAAGACGGGTATGCAGGCCGGATCCGGCCTGACCCTCACGCCGTTCAAGCCATATGGATACCAGTCGTCTGGAAACAACGACACCAAGCAACAGTAAAAGAACCGCATCAAGGTATAGTAGTGCCAGAACCGTGTCCGGGTCTGGGTTCGGGGTGTTTTGCCACCCTGTCATGATGGCGACGGTCGCAATGCATGAGGCAACAGCCAATGCGGCTAGGGTAAAGGCCAACTTCCGGCTTAAACCACGGCGTTGCCACATCATGCGAATGCTGCCGTAAAATTTATTGTAGCGATTAGATTTTGTTGTCATTTTGCCCCTCTGACAACCGGTATATCCAGATCTCGGATTTTCTTGCGTAAGGTATTTCTATTCAGGCCCAGCACATCCGATGCCTTCAACTGGTTGCCGCGTGTTGCTTGCAATGTAAGGGTAATCAAGGGGCGTTCTATCTCCCTTAATACCCGATCATACAAACCCGCAGCAGGCAATTTGTCGCCATGGGCAGAAAAATAAGTGCTCAAATGCTGTTCAATGGAGCTGGATAATCCCTCTGCATTTTCTCCTTTTTCTGAAATCGTGCTTGATGTATCAGCCAGTTCGGTTTCAATGACCTCAATATCAATAACTTCCTGGGAATAAAGAGCCCCCAGGCGTTGCACCATGTTTTCCAGCTCCCGGACGTTACCGGGCCAACGATAAGCTTTCAAACGATCCATAGCCTGACCATCGATGATCTTTCGAGGCAGACCTTCGGATATGGTCTGATTGAGGAAATGAGAGATCAGCTCCGGGATATCTTCAGTGCGGGCGCGCAAGGCGGGCAAACGGATCGGCACCACATTCAGGCGGAAATACAAGTCTTCGCGGAATAATCCTTGTCTTATCAATTGCTTAAGGTCGTGATGAGTGGCCGCAATAATACGCACATTGGTGCGCACCGGGGTTCGGCCGCCGACCGTGGTGTACTCACCTTCTTGCAGAACACGAAGCAGTCGGGTTTGTGCTTCTGGCGGCATATCGCCAATTTCATCAAGAAACAGTGTTCCTCCTTCTGCTTGCTCAAACTTACCGGTTCCGCGCTGGATTGCTCCTGTAAAGGCCCCCTTTTCATGACCGAAAAGCTCGCTTTCAATGAGATCACGCGGGATCGCCGCCATATTAATGGCAACAAAAGCACTGTTTCGTCTTTTGCCATAGTCATGTAAAGCCCTGGCAACCAATTCCTTGCCAGTTCCAGATTCACCAGTGATCATTACAGAGAGGTCCGTACCCATAAGTCTGGCAAGGGTACGATAGATGTCCTGCATGGCTGGGGAACGACCAATCAGGGGCAGGTTTTCACCGCTGCTATCGGGATCGCCATCACCCCCTGGAGTTCCGTCAGGAAGACTTGCCCTAACCTCTAGTGCTCTTTTAACAATTGATACCAACTCATTAAGATCAAAGGGTTTTGGGATGTACTCAAAGGCTCCTCTTTCCGTTGCCTTAAGGGCTGTCATCAAGGTGTTCTGGGCGCTCATGACGATGATTTTAAGCTCCGGGCGGATTTTGCGGATACGAGGGATCAAATCCAGGCCATTTTCATCGGGCATGACAACATCGGTAATGACCAGGTCGCCATCACCATCGCTAACCCAGCGCCACAGGGTCGCTGCATTACCCGCAGCCCTGACCTCATACCCTGCCCGCCCCAGGGCTTGAATCAGAACTGTGCGGATAGCCTTGTCATCGTCCGCAATAAGGATTGTGTGGTTACTCATTGGCTTTTCAATTTTCCCCGCTTGCGGTTGTGTCCATGGGTAACATCACGCGAAAGATCGTCTTTGAAGGATGGCTATCCAACTCGATGATGCCCCCGTGGTCGTCTATTATTTTAGCCACCAACGCCAACCCAAGACCTGTTCCCTCCGGTTTAGTGGTCACAAAGGGGTCAAACATGTAGCCCTGAATGTTTTCCAGGATGCCTTCCCCGTTATCCTGAATACTGACCATCAAGGGCAGATGAATTCTGGAATCGCTGCCCGGCACGGCAAAGCGTACACCGTGTTTGTATGCGGTTGTCAGCACAATCTCGCCATTAGGCTCGCTTATGGCCTCGGCAGCATTCTTGATCAAATTCAGGAAAACCTGAACCAATTGATCATGGTTGCCCAGTACCGAGGGTAAGGAAGGGTCGTAGCTTTCAACGAAACGTACATGTTTGGCGAAACCGCTTTCCCCCAGCTTGCGAACCCGGCCAAGAACCTGGTGGATGTTGACAGCCTGATGATCTACGGGCACGCCGTCGGAGAAAATATCCATACGGTTGACAAGGGCGACGATACGGTCAGTTTCGTCCCGGATCAGGCGAGCCAGTTCCTTGTCTTCATCAGATGCATTATCTTCCAGTAATTGTGCGGCACCGCGTATACCTGACAAGGGGTTCTTGACCTCGTGAGCAAGCATGGCAGCCAGGGCCGACACAGAGCGCGCCGCCCCCCGGTGGGTCAATTGGCGATCAATAGTTGCGGCGATAGAGCGTTCCTGAATGGCCAGGACAACGAAATCCGGATGATCGGGCAACGGGCTGGCATGAACGTTGACCAGATGGACGCCGATACGCGGCGTTTCCAAGGGTAACCCATATTCAGAAACTGCCGTGCCACTGTTTCTGACTTGTTCTAACAAGGCCAGTATGGGGCTGTCAGCGGGAATAAGACTGCTAACGTTCTGCCCTGTCAGGTGCGATGCGCTACCTTGAAAGAATTGTTCGCCGGCATTGTTCAAATTGCTGATGGTATCATCACTGGCGATAACCATAATTGTGGAGGCCAACGCATTAAGGACGGTCTCAAAGTCCGGGGGATCTGCCAGCCCTTTAAGCGGCGTCATCAATGATGCCGTCTTTGCCATGTTAAGCAGCCTTCAATTCGATCAGTGGCTCATAAAATTGTTTGATCATGGCGACTACTTGTTTTTCATCCGTCCCTGTCATTACTTCAGCGCGGAATTCTGCAGAACCCGGTAGTCCTTTGGAATACCAGCCAATATGCTTTCGTGCGATGCGAATGCCTGCATGGGTCCCATAATGAGACAGGATGCCAGTGTAGTGTTCCAGAAGTATGGAAAGTTGCTCTGAAAGCGCAGGGTCGGGAATCTCTTCACCGGTTTTCAGATAATGAATGACTTGTCCCGGGAACCAGGGCCGGCCGTAACAGCCACGGCCAATCATTACGCCATCGGCCCCTGATTGCTCAAGCATGGTTTTGGCATCTTCGAGGCAGGTAACATCACCGTTGCCAATGACCGGAATGGATACGGCGTTTTTGACCTCGGCAATGAAGGGCCAGTCAGCCTTGCCTTTGTAAAACTGATTGCGGGTGCGCCCATGCACTGAAAGAGCCTTGATGCCGCAATTCTCAGCTATTTTCGCCAGTGTTGGTGCATTGCGGCTATCCATGTCCCAGCCGGTCCGCATTTTTAGGGTGACGGGAATATCTACGGCTTTAACAACGGCATCGAGAATGCGCCCCGCCAGAGCTTCGTCACGCATCAGGGCTGACCCTGCATCGTCCTTAACAACTTTCTTTACCGGACACCCCATATTGATATCGATCAAGGCAGCGCCGCGGTCTTCATTGAGCTTGGCCGCTTCGGCAACGATATCTGGCTCACAACCGGCTAACTGAACCGACAAGGGATGTTCTTCAGCACAACCAGTGGACATCTTCATGGTCTTCTTGGCGGCGCGTACCATGGCCTTGCTGGCAATCATTTCAGAAACCACCAATCCGGCACCACAGCGTTTGACCAGACGGCGAAACGGCTGGTCACTGACCCCGGACATAGGGGCCAGAATAACGGGATCATCAATGACGACGTTACCGATCGAAATACTCATGAGTGCAGGCTTTTATGCTCTAAACAGGTTCAATGGATATGTACGTGAGCGAAGTGCCTACTTATTGTGCAATTGTGACCAAAAAGCAACAATAAAGGTCAGCTTATCAGCACGTCTGTGACGAATTTGACACCGGGATAACCAAGGGTCAGCAAAAGGTAGGCAAGAAGCACAAAGCGTGTGACCCGGCGGCCCCTGATGCCACTGTTAAAATGGGCCGCCAGTAGAATTGCAATGATACTGAAGGCGCTTAATGACAGGATTGCCTTGTGATCCCAGTCTATAAAACTGCCAGTTTCCTGATATAATGTCGCAATTCCCGTTGCCAGTCCCAGTCCCAGGACGACTTCGCCGATGATCAACAAACGTACCAGCAAGCTCTCGCTCTCTGCGACAGAAGGCAGCATCCGGCTTATGAGTGTCGGGCGCTTGGTTTTCAGGGCGCGCTCTTGCAGAAAAGCCGCTAATGCGGCGACAGCAGCGATCGTGACAAGGGCATAGGTAGCGACAGATATCAGGATGTGAGCTTTGATCCAACTGCCCGGATTATTCATCAAGGGATGAGTTTCCGGGGCGTGTTGCCAAAAAATCGCCAAAATCGCCAAAACGGCCATATAGGGAACCAACAACGGGGTCAGCCGCCATGCCTTGTCATTCAGCACAGTGATGGCAGCAAAGATAATCATCGAGGCCGCAATGGTTACCCAAAGCGTCGTCGAAAGCCCCGTTTGCCAGGTTCCGGACATATTAGCGAAGACCCAAACCAGTGGCCCGGTAACGGCGACGGCCAGGGTCAGCCAGAAGGTGGCGTCCCTTCCCTCTTCACCGCGTCCGCCATGACGACGACGCAAGGCAACAAAGGCTGCAGGTAACAGGGCGGCAAGGGCAGACAGACTAAATAGAAGATCTTCCATGATAATCGGATTTTACCTTTTATATTATCAGCCTGTTATTACGTTGATAGAGTCTCTTGGCAAGAGCGAGACTGCAAATTAGCTTGTGTAGGACCAGTTTGGACAGAATTTTATGAGATTTAGCTTAGGATTGATATGAGTGGTTGCATTGCCCTGATCGTTGGCGCTGGTAGAGGTCACCGTTTCGGTGGCGATTTACCCAAGCAATACAGCACCCTTGGTGGCGTCCCTGTGATCAACAGGACCCTGGCCGCTTTTGTTTCGCATCCAGGGATCACAGAAGTCCGGGCTGTTATTCATCCCGATGACAAGGACTTGTATGAAGATGCCATTGCTAACCTATCATCACCCAAGTTGCTTGAATCCGTATATGGCGGCGCGACCCGTCAACAATCAGTCTGCCTGGGATTGGAAAGCTTAAGGGATAGCTCCCCTGACTTAGTCCTCATTCACGATGCCGCCCGGCCTTTCGTGTCGTCTGAGCTTATAAACCGGGTGATCGAGGCCTTGGGACGCTCCAAAGGAGCCATAGCCGCCATGCCGGTCCACGACACCTTGAAAAGCAGCGAGGGAGATTTCGTCGCGACAACCATAGACAGAACTGCCCTTTGGCGGGCCCAAACCCCTCAAGGTTTTCATTTTGATGATATCTTCAAGGCCCATAAATCTTGCGAGGCGTCTGAACTTACCGATGATGCAGCGGTTGCAGAAAAAGCCGGAATAGCTGTCGAACTGGTTACAGGCAGCGAAGAAAATGTAAAAATAACGACCATGGATGATTTGATGCGAGCCGAGCGCAGCGATGTGGAATGGGAATACCGGACCGGTACTGGTGTCGATGTACACCGTTTTTGCGAAGGTAATGAATTGATTTTGTGCGGCCTCAAGCTGCCCTATTCACAAGCCCTTAAAGGCCATTCCGATGCGGATGTTGCCCTGCATGCACTTAGTGATGCTTTGTTCGGCGCGGTTGCGGCCGGGGATATTGGCAGTCACTTCCCCCCCGCCGATGCCCAGTGGAAAGACGTATCTTCGGATATATTCCTGGCTAAGGCCCGGGATATCATTCGGGATAAAGGGGCTCATATTGTAAACGTCGATATCACCATTATTTGCGAGGAGCCTAAAATCGGCCCCCACCGTCAGGCCATGCGATCATCCGTTGCCTCTATTTTGGAAATTGCTGAGGACAGGGTTTCCATCAAAGCGACAACAACCGAACAGCTTGGATTTACAGGTCGCAAAGAAGGTATTGCAGTCGAGGCCATCGCTACAGTAAAGACACCATGATCAAGGGAAATTTTAACAAAATCGAAGTGTTGTTGATTGATGTTGATGGCACATACCGTCAGGCATTGCACACCATGTTGCGTGCAATAGGCTTCAGAAATATTCACCAGGGCAACACTATGCAGGATATCAAGCGGAACTTTCTGGTGAACGAGCCGGACTTGGTGATAAGTGACACAAAGCTGCCTGATGGTGATCTGTGCAACTTTATCTATGGATTGCGTCATCATAGTGTTGGCGGTAATCCGTTTATACCCGTCCTCGCTCTGACGGCTGATCCAACGGCAGAACTGGTAAGAAAAGTTGTTAATTCAGGTGCCGATGATCTGTTGACCAAGCCTTTGTCTGCGAACCAGCTAATGGAGCGTATTGACACTTTAATCGAGGCGCGCAAGCCTTTTGTCGTTACCAGTGATTATATTGGCCCAACCCGTCGGAAACCCAGTAATCGTGAAAGCAATGTTCCCTTGTTGGAAGTCCCCAATACCTTACGTGATAAAGCCAAAGGACTGAAAGCTGATAAAGGTTTGCAGCAAGCGATTGATGCTGCTGTTGCTGAAATTAATCTTCAAAAACTGGAACGCTACGGCGTTCAGATTGTCTATCTGGCCGATCATATAGTTCCGGCATTGCTGGATGGAATATTCAATGAAGATGTCAGGCGTAATATCGCCCGCTTGAATTATGTTGCCGAAGACACATCCCGGCGCATGAAGGGCACAAAATATGAGCACGTTTCCGAACTCTGTCAGACAATGATCAAAGTCGCCAAGGATATCCACGCGGCCGGAAATAAGCCCTCACCACGCGATATTAAATTACTAAAACCTTTAGCATTTGCAATTCAGGCGGGATTTGAAACCGGTAGCGTGACGGCAGCTCGCGAAATTGTTGCCTCTCTGAGTGTAGGGGACGAATCTTCTTGACCTTGCCTGGTTACCTGAAATTACCGTAGCATAAAGCCTTGCACCTACCACAAAACTTGGGGAATTGGTGAAAATGGTTAAAGAAATCAATGTCAAGATAACAAAGCAACAGTTGCGCTGGCTTCAGCGTGGGCTTGACCAAGCTGGCGGAAAACTGCCACTTTTTGATGATAAAGGGCGTAAAATAAACGAGCGGACCATTCAAAGTTGTATTGAACGCGGCTGGGCTGAACCTTGGTTTAATAACCCCTTAAAGCCTGACTGGCTGGTTTGCAAAATCACTGAATCAGGTCGCAATATTGCCACTCAATAACGAGGCAACTGCAATTGTAGTAGCCAGTTTCGATAGCGTATCGTTTGTATAAACGAGTGATCCTAATAAAAAGAAAGTTGCTAAATGAAGCATGAACTAAGGATCGAACAAGAAGTCGTCGTCATCGAAATCAGCGGTGATGTGGATCTGGAATTCTCAGGCGATTTGAGAACGTTGTTGATGGAGTCAATTCTAAAAGGGCGAATCATCATCATTGATTTATCAGGTGTCGATCTGATCGATAGCTCAGGTATTGCCAGCTTGCTTGAAGCCTTTCAGGAAGCCCGTAAGAAGGGCAAGGAATTCATTATCGCCAGCGTTAATACCTCGGTCATGCGCGTCTTTAATCTGGCTCGTCTTGAAACAGTTTTTGATATTGAAGAAAGTGTAGAAAGCGCGATGAAGCGCTAGCCTAAAGAGTCTACGTCGACATAGCCCTTTTCAATTGCATCGCGCAGGGCATCAAAGGCGAGACGGGCTTCTTCAAATAATTCGCGTTTGTTTTTAATGTCCTCAATAACTTCTGATGTTGGCGGTTCGTTACTTTCTTTAAGCCCAACCTTGAAGGCTGCCTCCAGATAATTGGCACGTAGTTTCCCCACCTGCACGGCAAAGGCCAGAATTGTATCATTGTTCAATATCGGTATTTGTTTGTGGATCAGTTCGGTATTAGCGAAACGAATGGCTTGTTCTACCTCACCCAGGAAGTGTTTCTGCTTCAACAGGTTTTTATAATCATCATTTTCAGCCATTACAGTTCCTTCGGGTTTCTTACGATTTATTTGTCGAGAAGCATTCCCTATTTATGGTTCTGTGACAAGGGGCGTTGTTTTCCAGCCGCTAGATCAGCGATCAATATTGTCAGTGTCTTTTTCGCTTAAGACTTCCGGGAAAGGTCCCTGTGCCTGGACACTGGTGGTCACTATGTTGCCCTTGCCTTCGCGCATGGAAATGTAAACACCGCTTAAGATGATGACACCAACCCCGAGCCAGGTCATGGTATCGGGAAAATCACCAAAGACAACGAAACCAATGATGGTCGCCATAATAATTTCCGAATAACCAAAGGGGGCTATTACTGAGGCTGGTGCATGATCAAAGGCCTTGATCAACAAGAAATGCCCAAGTGCCGCACATGCCCCCATTGCAGCCATCAAGGACCAGTCAACATGGCTTGGTGGCACCCACACAGAAGGAACCCATGCACTCATAATAATGGCTCCTAAGAGTGCCGTAAATGTGAGCGTAACCAAAGGCGGTGCACTGCCTGAAAGTTTGCGCGTCGCGATCATGTAAAAGGCGTAGATAGTTCCTGCCGCAATGGCATAAATGGTTCCTGTATCAATTTCACTGAAACCGGGCCGAATAATGATTAAGGCCCCAATAAAACCGACAAAAACAGCCAGCCAACGGCGAAACCCCACCTTTTCTCTCAACAGAACCGGCGACAAAGCGGTAACGATGATTGGCGAAATAAAAACCAACGCCAGGGCGTCGGCAAGGGGCATTTGGGAAATAGCGGCAAAAAAGCAAAATGTCGAGCTAAGTAACAACCCGCCGCGGATGATTTGCAAGACTGGATGACGAGGCATCAATACGGAGGGCCCATAACGATAAATAACGATGGGTAACAGGTACAGAAGATGAAAGAAATAACGGGCCCAGACGATCTGGATGATGGGATAGTCAGCACTCAACACCTTTGCCAAGCCATCCATAACCGGGACAATTGTCATGGAGAGCAGCATCAGGAAGATGCCGGTCATGACAGTTCCCTGGGTGGTCCTTTGAGATTCTGATGTGGTCAGTTTGTTTATCCGCCCTTGATGGGTGAAAACAGGGTCAACGTATCACCGTCAGTGAGTCGGGTGTCATCACGCATAGTTATTGGAATTGAAGCATCGTTAAGAAGCGTCAGGTAGGAGCCAATGGCCGCAATGTCCAGGACCTTAAGAGCATCACTCAGGCTGGCCCCCTCCTCCAGCACAAGCTCATCCTTGCCATCAGCGGGAAGGTGTTCCACTTCAAGAGCAATAAAATTCAGGTGAATTTTCATTTAAGAGTTTCTTTCAATCGAGGGAAAGTCGGTTCAGGGTTTCCGTTGTTGGCTCGCCCTTTTCGTTCCATCCTCGCAAGGCATAATACTCAGGCAACATCTTGTCCAGTTCGCAGACCCGTCCCTTGCCCACCCCACTGGGAGCCGGTTCTTTGAGCATACGATCTGGCAGAGTGTCATCGGCTGAGGTAAATCCGGCGGCCATGTTAAATTGACGCTCCAAATTCCAGATGCGTTCTCCGGTCAAGTTCAGGTTCTCGGCAGTCCAGTTCCCGTCGCAAGCAGCCGAAAGCAGGGCCGAAATTTCATCCAGCGTATAATCTGGAAATTGACAAATTCCGGCAGAATCAATGGCCCCGGCGTCATCTTGCGTATCGATAACAACCCGGGCTTTTCCTTCTGGGCGAACATGTTCAAAATCATCTGCGTAAGGGCTGGCCCTAAGATGACAGGCCCCTCGATTTGACGTCGCATAAGCCAGTCCCATACCTTGCATGGCGCGACCGTCATAACCAGGAATTTCCTGGCCCTTACTGGCCATGGAGAATTCCGGATGGCCATACTTTTCACATAGTAATTTTGATCCCAACCCAAGTTCTTCGCCAAAACCTTCTGCGCGACTAGTCATTTCGACCATTTTCACCAGGGCTTCAGCAGAACCAAAATTGAGCTTGATGCCGCCGGTTTCTTTTTCCGTAATTGCCCCGGTCTCGAAAAGTTCCATGGCAGCGGAAAGTGTGGCGCCAAAGGAGATCGGATCCATTCCCTGCTCGTTGCACACATAATTGCCATAGGTCGCGGCCTCTATATCATCAACACCAAGCATTGCTCCCAGGGAATAGCCGGATTCATATTCAAGACCGCCTGAGACTGACGGGAAATTCTCTCTGCCAGCAATGGAAAAATGCTCCTGGTCCATTTGTGAGACCCGGCCACAGCCAATGGTGCAGGCAAAACAAGCCTTATTGGTTTTCAGGTTCGCCTTGCCGTCACTCTTTCTGGGCGCATGCATGGCCTGAACGTTTATTTTGTCAATGCCGTCAAACTGTAAATCCCGGTTATTGCGCGTTGGCAGGGTTCCATAAGTATTGGTGATGTTCATCATCGCCATTGTGCCGTTCTTGCTCATACGTTTGGCGGTGCCGCTTTCTTCAATGCGCTTATTTGATTGTGTTGCGGCCTTAACAAAACCAGTCATGTCCTTGACCGTGACGCCTTTATTGCCACGAACAGCAATTGCCTTCAGGCGCTTTGATCCCATGACTGCACCAACGCCAGAACGCCCTGCGGCCCGGTCCAGATCATTTATCACACAGGCATAACGGACCATTTTCTCACCTGCCACACCGATCGAGGCAATTTTGATCTGATCATTCTGGTGCATGGATTTAATTGCCGGTTCTGTCTCCCAAATGGACTTGCCCCAAAGCCATGTGGCATCAAGCAGATGAGCATCACCGTCGTCGATAAACAGATAGACGGGCTTTTCCGAACAGCCTTCGAAAATAATCATATCCCATCCGGCATTTTTCAGTTCAGCGCCGAAGTGACCGCCGGAATTTGAACAGGCTATGGCACCGGTCAGAGCCCCTTTGGTAATGACTGAATATCGTCCACCCGTCGCAGCCGGCGTTCCCGTCAAAGGGCCTGTTGCAAAGATTAAATTATTGCCAGGGGATAATGGATCGGCGGCCGGATCACTTTCGGCCATCATGTATTTGGTTGCCAGACCTCGTTGACCAATAAAGCTCTTGGCCCAATCCATATTCAGGTCTTCACCTTTGCAGGTGCCTGCGCTCAAATTGACGCGCAAAACTTTACCATGCCAGGACATAAGGGTACCCCCATACACCAAGAGGAATTTCTCTCAAGGCGTTTTTAGTTTTCCAGGTTTAAGTTGTTCATTGAAATCGTTCAGTTGCTGATCAATTCCATCAATTTTTGTAACCTGGCTCATTTCATATACGCGTGCTGCCAGTTCCATGCGAGAGGCATTATTGCTTGCAGCTTCCAGCGTATCCTGCATGTAGTCATTCATGGCGTTGAATTTGGTTTTCATGGTGGACATTTGTTCCATGGCTTTTTCACGGGACATTGCCAGCGCTTCTTCCAAAGCCCAGATTTGCTCGGTCAATTGAACCATCTGTTCGGATTCAAGTTTTTGAGCATCCATAAGCTCAAAGAATGATTGAGAGGTGTTTTGGTTCTCCAGTTGCAGCGCTTCAATTTCTTCTTTTTGAGCCTGAATCTCCTGCTGCAGGGCGCTATTTTCCTGCTGCAATTTTTCAAACCTGGTTTCAGCGGCTAGAAGTAACTGCTGCAATTCATTTTCGGAAGGATTCATTTTTTATAAAACCTGATGAGAATTTATATCTAATGAACAGCGTAAGAAGATGATAGCTGGAATAATCTATCAGTAAATATATATCTTCTTCCGAATATAAGGTTCTGTGGATAAAAAGAACAAAAGGACCAACCCTCTCAGGCTGGTCCTTTCATCATTTGGTCGGAGCGATAGGATTTGAACCTACGACCCCTTCACCCCCAGTGAAGTGCGCTACC
>Ga0055584_100000109_pt1 | contig 76070 bp, 47 predicted proteins | sample OSDHelmetaG_FD_58716 | JGI IMG/M metagenome (GOLD analysis project Ga0055584, IMG submission 58716) | Pelagic marine sediment microbial communities from the LTER site Helgoland, North Sea, for post-phytoplankton bloom and carbon turnover... | ecosystem: Environmental > Aquatic > Marine >... | reverse complement strand
TTGACCGGGACGATCATCAGAGACAGTGAAGCATTGAGGAATGGTGGTGGTTTATTCAATGATCAGGAAGAAGGGGCCGTGAATCTGACTTCTACTTTGCTGATCAACAATGAAGCCGTTGCCGGTGGTGGTATTTATAATCAGGAACTGGGAACGATCAACCTCGATCTTTCTGCCGTGACTGCTAACATTGCCAGCACAAATGGTGGTGGTATTTATAATAAGGATGATGCCACACTCAATCTGCTAAGAAGCACCGTGGATGGTAATGTTTCGGCGAATGATGGAGCTGGTATCTTTAACGAGCACAACGCTCAATTGAACGTCGTCAACAGTACTGTTTCGAATAATATTGCCGCTCATTTTGGGGGTGGTATCTATAACAACTCAATCGCTCTGGCAAATGTTGAGAACGCGACCGTCTCAGGCAACGATGCTGCAGAAGGTGGTGGGATTTATAATGATGAAGAAGGAAGCATGGAAATTACCAATGCGACCATCTTCGATAATTCCGCAACGACCGGTGGTGGAGTCCTGAATGCCGTCGATGGTTATGTGAGTGTTGCGAACTCAATCATCGCTGGCAATGACAGTGTTTCTCCTGGTCCCGATGTCACAGGGGATTTTGATTCTCGTGGAAATAACCTGATTGGTGTTGGTGGAGTTTCTACTGGTTTTACCGATGGTGTCGACGGAGATTTAGTGGGATCATTCGGGGCGCCAATTAGTCCTGGTCTGGGAGCATTACAAGACAATGGTGGATCCACCTTTACTCATGAGTTGCTAGGCGGAAGTCTGGCACGTGATGCAGGTAACAATTTCTATGCTCCCACAGATGACCAGCGTGGTTTTGCCCGTTTATTCGATGGCGATGGAAACGGTTCATTGATTGTTGATATCGGAGCATTTGAATCTGGATATATTGTGACCAGCTTTGGTGATTCTGTTGATGCTGCTCCCGGAGATGGTGTGAGTGTTGATGAAAACGGCCAAAGCACATTGCGTGCAGCCGTCATGGAAGCCAATGCACGTGCAGGAGCCGATACGATTCTGTTGGGCACAGGAGTTTACACTCTCTCCCTGTTTGGCCAGTATGAAAACAACTCCTTGCTGGGTGACCTGGACATTACAGACGATTTAACCATTATCGGTGCGGGTTCAGGCCGAACCTTTATTGACGCCGACTTCCTGGACCGTATCTTCCATATCTTCACAAATATTAATGTTTCCATTCGCGGCGTGACGCTTGTGAATGGAAGTGTTACACGTGTGGAAGACGGTGGTGCGATTCTGAACTTTGGTAACCTGACATTGGAAGATGTGACAATTGAGAACAATCTCGCCAACCGTGGTGGTGCTCTGTTCAACAATGGGACCGTCAACATGACGGACAGCTTCTTCCATAGCAATACTGCAATTGCTGATGGGGGAGCCATCTTCAATAACGATTCTGGTACGATCACCATCGATATGAGTACCATTTCCGGCAACGATGCTGAAAATGGTGGTGGTATCTTCAACTCCACAGGGGGAACTCTGGGAGTCAACGACACGACAATCGACGGCAATACTGCAACGGTTGCCGGTGGTGGTGTGTTCATTTCAAATGAAGTGGCTGTGGGGAATGGTGAAGGTGGTAGCGGCGGGGCTGTGCCTGCGGCCACAAGTGCGGTTGTGTTAGCAGAAACGTTTGAATTACACACTAGTCCTAAATACGATTACGCAGCAGCTGGCATCTTGAGTGAAGCTCCTCCATTTCCAGTCAGCGATACGTTCAACCTGAGTTCGCTGCCCGGGGCTAACTTCACGATTTATCTCGATTTCAATGGGCACACGACAACTGGCACACAGTGGAACACCTTTTTCAATCAGAATACGATTGTTACCCCTGCTTATGATACTGATGGCGACGTCGGGACATTCAGCATGGACGAAATCGAAGATATACAACGAGCCTGGCTACGTGTTGCTGAGGACTTTGCTCCGTTTAATATCAATGTTACAACCGTGGAGCCACCAGTCAGCGATCTGATCAGGAGCGGTGACTCAGATACGCGCTGGGGTGTGCGTGTCGTCAGTGGTGTGGACACCTTTGATCTCACTGGTACCGGGGGCCTTGCATTCCTGACATCGTTCAACGACAGCACCGACACACCAGCCTTCGTATTTAACGCAGGTCTGATTGGTGTTGCCGAGACGATCAGCCACGAAGTGGGACACACACTGGGATTAAACCATGATGGTACGTCAGCTTTGGAATATTACCGGGGTCATGGAAGCGGTGCAACGGCCTGGGCTGCGATCATGGGGGCTGGTTTTTTACAGGAAGGTCTGGTCCAGTGGAGTAGTGGTGAATACACCGACGCCAGCAACGGCGAAGACGATCTGAGTATCATCACAAGCCAGAACGGATTTAGTTATCGCGCCGATGATCACGGGAACGCTATTGGCTTTGCGTCAAGTATCACCGGTGGCACGGCTTCCGGAATCGTCGAGCGAAACTCAGATGTGGACTTTTTCCAGATCACAACCACTGGTGGCGATGTCAGCATCGATCCATTCTTCGAGAGTCCCAACCTCGACATTCTTGCCGTGTTGTACGATTCCAGCGGCACTCAGATTCAAACGAGCAATCCACTTGGCGCTCTCAATGCGTCATTCACCGGACTGGCAGCTGGTACCTACTTCGTGTCCATCGAAGGGACAGGTGAAGGAGACGTTTTGGGAACGGGTTACTCAGATTACGCGAGTTTGGGGCAGTATACAATTACGTTTAATGCCGAGCCTCCTATGGTGGAGGTCGGTGACGTGTTGTTTTCCAACAGTACTATTTCGAATAACTTCGCCGGTACCCGTGGCGGTGGATTATTGAATGAAGACACCATCGATATTTCCAATGTGACCTTCTCAGGAAACGAAGCTGGCAAAGAAGGTGGTGCGATTCATAACACGGGCGTACTGACAATCAATAATACGACTATTTATGACAATCTGACTGAAGGTTCAGGCGGTGGAATTTATTCGGTATCTGGTTCAGCCAGTGTGACTGCCAAGAACACCATCATTGCCGGCAATCATGCTTTGGTGAGCGGTTATGATCTGGAAGGTGTGTTTACTTCAGCAGGCAATAACCTGATCGGAACACCCGATACAGCAACCGGCTTTATTGACGGATTCCAAAATGATATTGTCGGGTCCAATGCACAACGCATAGACCCCGTCTTAAGTGTGCTTCAAGACAATGGTGGCGCGACCTTCACTCACGCAATCCTTGCGGGAAGTCTGGCGATTGATGCTGGCGACAATACAGATGGTGTTGTGATTGACCAACGTGGGGCAATCAGGCCGACCGATACCACGAGTGATATTGGTGCTTACGAAATTGTGACTCCCACAATCAGTATTTCCGATATCAGTCAGGTAGAGACTAATTCTGGAACGACAATGTTTGAGATTTTAGTTTCACTCTCGAACGTTAATGTTGATGAAGTGACAGTTGACTATGAAACTTCAAATGGAACTGCTGTCGCTGGTATTGACTATGAATTTACAACAGGCACTGTGACCTTCTCGCCTGGTGAAACCACCCAGACGATTGAAGTGATCGTCAATGGAGACATGGATGTTGAAGATCATGAAACATTCTTTGTGAATCTGTTCAATGCCGTTGGGGCCATGATTGGCGACGATCAATCACAGGGAACCATTCTGAACGATGAAGCGGATATTTCGATCAGCGATGTAGTCGCTCTGGAAGGTCCCATAGGTACCACAACGAATTTCAACTTTGTTGTCACTCTGGCAACTGCTGTTGCAGATGTTGTGACAGTCGATGTTCAGACAATGGATGGCTCTGCCTTGCTGGCTGATTTTGATTATGTTGATCTGCCATTGCAGACAATTACGTTTAACCCAGGTGAAACCAGTAAGATTGTGACCGTTGTGGTGAACGGTGATTCCAATATCGAAAGTGATGAGACATTCACAGTCCAACTGTCGAATCAAAGTGCAAATGCAACCATCTCCGATCCTACTGGAACAGGTACGATTGATAATGACGACTTTGCGTTACTTTCGATCAGCGATGTGACCTTGACGGAAGACTTTGGTGGGGCCACGACCAGCTTCACATTTACCGTCTCGTTGTCTCAGGCAGCTGGTGCACCTGTCACTGTGAATGCATCGACGATTGATGGTACAGCAACTTCAGCGTCCGGTGATTATGTCGCATTTATGGATGTACCTATCAACTTCACGGCGGTCGAAACAGAGCAGACGATCACGGTGACCGTCAATTCAGATGCGTTTCCAAATGAAGGGAATGAAACCTTCTTCGTAGAACTTGATCCTTTGAGTGCAATGAATGCAAATGTTGCTGACGGCTTAGGAGTTGGAACCATAGTCGAAAATGGAATTGTCGTCACCACGTTTGATGATATTGTCGATTCCGGTGATGGTTTGCTTTCACTGCGTGAAGCTATTACGGAAGCCAATGTAACTCCCGGAACAGATAACATCATTCTACAGCCTGGCATTTATAATATGGGTATTGCCGGTGTTGGTGAGAATGGGAATGCTACCGGCGACTTTGATATTCTTGATGATATCAATATCTTTGGTCAGGGTTCCAATTCCACAATTATCGATGCACATGGGATCGATCGTATTTTCCACACAGGTGCTGGTGTGGCACTGAACCTGTCTAATATGGAGCTGAGAAACGGTGATGCCGATGATGGTGGTGCCTTGTTTACTCAGGGACCGACGGTTCTGAATCAGTTAATCTTCCGCGATAACAATGCCGACTTCCTGGGTGGTGCGATTGTCAGTGCCACCGATATTGATATTACTGATGCTCAGTTCCTGAATAACCATGCCGGTTTCCAGGGGGGAGCCCTGTATCAATTCCAGGATACGGCAACGATTTCTCGTTCCATATTTAGTGATAATACCTCAGATGCACGTGCTGGAGCGGTTTATGTTGCCTCTGCTGCGACTTTTGATGTTTCACAGTCGTTGTTCAACAATAATGATTCAGGAAGCCGTGGCGGTGCGATTTACAACGAAGGTATCACCTTCTCTACCAATACGACATTCTCCGCAAACCATTCCGGATCCCGCGGTGGCGGAATCTTCAATGATGGCGTGCTGAGTGTTTTGAATAACACGCTGACCCTGAACACGGCAGATCAATCAGGCGGGGGGATTGCCAACGATTCTACCGTGAATCCAGGTGCAGTGGCGACTCTGGACAATACCATCGTCGCTGGAAACAGTGGTGCCTTGGGGAATGATGATCTGGATGGAGCCTACACTACGAGCTTTAATAACCTGATTGGAAATGTCGATACAGCAACCGGTTTGACAGATGGAGTTGATGGAAACATTGTTGGCTCTCTGATCTCTCCCGTTGATCCTAATCTGGGAATTCTGCTCGATAATGGTGGTCCAACCCGAACTCATACCCTGTTATTTGGCAGTCTGGCGATTGATGCCGGACGTAACGCTTCAACACCACCGACTGATCAACGTGGGTTACTAAGACCCGTTGATGGAAATATGGATACAGTCGCTATCGTTGATATCGGAGCCGTTGAGTTACAGTCTCCACCACCGCCACCATTATTTGGAACACAAGGTGATGCCTCAGATGCGGAAGAGCAAACAAACATCCAGATTTCTGTGGTTAAAGACCGAACAGTTGTTTCGAGCGATGGGCACACATTTGCGTTACCAGCCGATGCAGACTGGCTTCACGAATGGGATTCATTCTGGGTTGAAGTCTGGGTTGATACAGCCAGTGGATTTGGTGTTTCCGATGTCTTAACTGATATCGCGTATAACACAGCCTACTTCAGTGCAACCTCTGTTGAATTTGGTTCAAACTTCTCGTTCAACAGAACGGTCGTTATTGATGATGAAGCAGGTGTTGTGCGAAATCTGGGTGGTAGCACGATTCAATCGAATGTGGGTGGAACGGGACATGCCTTGTTAGCCCGCATCAAATTTGAATCGCTGGCAGGAGATCAGGTAGAAGTAGATCCATCCGATTTGACATTAGATCCACTTGAGCTTGGTCTGGAAGTACTGAATACAAAAGTTGATATTGCTGGCGTGGGTGAAGTCATTGCGAATGTGGGAGCGTTACCTCAAACCGAGCTCTATCCCGTGATCTACGATATCAACGATGATGATGCTATCAATTTCCGTGATCTGATGATTTTCGCATCGGTTTACAGTCAAGAAGTTTATAATTCATCTTCACAGTTTGTCGCAGCGATGGACTTTAACAAGAGTGGTCGCGTCGACTTTAGAGACCTGACTCAGCTTGCTGCGAACTATGGTAAACGCAAGAGCGGAAATACTGCAATCAATTACCCGACCACCTTCGGTCAGAAATGGATTGGAACTTCGCTGGAAGTGGCCAGTGGTGATGATAGTATCGGACAGGTGATTGAAGCGGCCGTTGATACCTGGGAAACGGCACTGAACCTGGAAGAGCCTCTGGAAGTAGAAGTGATTGTGCGTGATTTTGGTACGGCTCAACTCGGGTCCGGTCAGACTACGGAATACAGTGTTGATGGAATTCCCGTTGCTGGTCGCGTTGTCTTAGACGATGATGCCAACGGTTTAGGATGGCACGTCGATGTGGCAGATCTTCCTGCGGGAACTGGTTATGACCTGTATACAGTTCTGTTACACGAAATCGGGCACGTACTCGGGTTCACCCGTTATTACTCCGGCTTTAATAACCTCGTTGAAGCAGATGGTAATGGTGACCTGACATTTGTTGGATCAGACTTTACGGTCGACCTGGATGCAGCCGGTTATCACGTCGATGATCCAGATCATGTCGATGATCTGATGAGTGAGACGCTTGATCCTGGCGTTCGTAAAAACCTATCCGCCCTGAGTGTTCAAATGTTGCTGGAGTCTTACGAGAATGTGGGAGCAAGTGGTGGCGGTGGAAGCAGCAGTCCGCTATTTGGAACCAATTCAGTATCTGCTGAAAATAATGTGGAACCAGTGTTGGTCAAAAGCACTGAAGCAGCGAAAGTCTTTGTTGATCAGTCAACGGTTGGTTTTGTTGCTCCAGCTGCCATCAAGAATACTGAAGAAGATAGTTCACTGGATCAACTTCGAGAGGTGGGTACCTTCGATGCGATTCAACCAAGTTTTGTTGATCAAGGGACTCCATTCGAACGTTCTGAAGTGGATGAATCGATCTTCGAAGACCTGTATTCAACGGAATTTGAAAATAGCCTGACAGGATCTGATATAGATGATCGGGAGTTGGTGTTTGCCCATTCGGAAGATGAACAGGCTGACGATTTTAGTGAGAACCTGGAATCGATGGATGAAGCCTTCAGTAACTGGGAAGGTCCCCTGTTGTAGGAGTTTTTGTTCACAGTCCGGTAAACTATTTTCCGGTCAATCGTTTAAATCTGAAAATAATATGACCCTCTGCAAATGTAGTCGTTTGCAGAGGGCTTTTTATTGGTGAATTGAAAAACACCATTGCTCTTTTAGCGAGAGCCGTTTCATCCACAGTTCAGAGAGTGTAAAATAGACACGAGATCGCCTTTGCAGTCTATTTACTGTGGTGGAGCGATGAATCAATTGACGACAACCGGGAGTGTGTATTTTGGATCGAGATCAGTTTTTTTTCAGGCAGTCTCTGCTAGGGTTTTGTTTTGTGATTTATCTGGCAGGCTCGGTTCAGGCTGCAGAATGGGGCACACTGACCGGGCAGTTTCTTTATACAGGCAAGGTATCAGCTCCCCCAAAACTTGAGATCAGCCGCGACCAGGAAATTTGTGGCAAGTTCAGTGATCAGGTGGTCGACCAGTCATTGGTCATTGGAAAAAATGGTGGTGTCAAGAATATCTTTTTCTATCTGCGCGAATCAAAATTGGATGAGTCCCAGATCCACTCCCGTTATCAGGGGTTGTCTCCTTCGGTCAAAATACAAAACAAAGGCTGTATCTTCCAACCACATGTTTCAGGGCTCTGGGTCAAAAAGCAACAACTGCTAACAGTGAATGAGGATCTTTGTGCACATGGTTTTCAAGTGAAGGCTTATCGGAATCCCAGTCTCAATCAGTTATTGCCGCCCGGCGAATCATTATCACATCGTTTTGAATTTGGTGAGAAACTCCCTATGCGCATGAGTTGTAGCATTCATCCCTGGCAGGAGGGTTGGCTGATCGCACTGAATCATCCTTACTTTTCTACGACAGATGATTCTGGCGCCTTTTCGATTAAGAACTTACCTGTAGGGGAATGGGAGTTTCAGGTCTGGCATGAAAAGGCTCATTATTTGATTGCCAGGCCGGAGTGGACACGCGGGAGGGTCAAGCTCAAGATTGCTCCAGGTAAGAATGATCTGGGTATAATCAAGTTGACTCCCTCTCTGTTTGCAGGTAAATAAACGAACCGATCATGCGACTATTAAGTTACAATATTCACAAAGGGATAGGTGGACGAGACCGACGTTATCGGTTGGAACGCATCATCAGTGTGATCGAGTCCGAAAATCCGGATATCGTCTGTCTGCATGAAGTTGATCGGAACGTCAAACGTTCCCGATTTAATAATCAGCCTCGAATCCTGGCTGACTATTTCAATATGCAGGAATCTCTATTTCAACTGAATGTGAAGTTGAAGACCGGCGGCTATGGAAATCTGATCCTTTCACGTTGGCCATTTCTAACTCAGCATCAAATTTCACTGACGAATAAATGGCGCAAATCACGTGGAGCGCAGCTCGTAGTGATTGATTCTCCCGAAGGTGCCTTTCAATTAGTCAATTTCCACCTGGGGCTTGCCGAGAAAGAAAGACATTGGCAAATTGATCACTTGCTGACGCATCGCTTGTTTGAAGAAGGCAATGGCTATCCTTCATTGATTGTTGGCGATACAAATGACTGGCGAAATACATTGGCAAAAGGAACGTTTTCTCAGCATCAATTTGAGGAAGTGACCCACCCACCTTCGAAGTTTCGTTCGTTTCCGGCCTATTTACCTGTCGGCACTTTGGATAAAGCCTTCATTCGGGGAGAGATTGGTGTGAAAAACGCGAGACTGTCTCGATCAAAACTTTCGAGGGAAGCCTCAGACCATTTACCTCTGGTGATCGACTTTCATTTAAACGAGCATGCAGAGCTTTTCAAAAAAAAAGCAGGGCATTAAATTATGCCCTGCTGATCTCTATTGGATTGATGACTTCATCGCTCACTTAAAAAGTGTAGAAGCCTCAACTATTTTTTACCTTTTCCTGGTGGTATTGTATCTTCTTTGATCAAATCACCAAAAGTTTTTCCTTCTACAGAGCTAGGCATTTTTTCAGCAGCTTTCAATGCTTTAATAATGATCTCTTTGTCAGTCTGCTTGCGTTTTCCCAAACCTTTACCGACAGCTTGTGCGTAGGCATTTTTTTCTTTTTTGTTTTTTCCAGGATGGCATACACCACATTTTTTGGAAACCATCATCTTGGAGTCCGGGTAAGTTTCTGCCCAGATCTTTTTAAAGTTTGGTCGTGCTTCCGCATTGTTTGACGCACAGATCATAGAAAAACCTGCCACTGCCAAACCAAGAAGTAAAGCCATTTTAAAGTTCATAGTTTTCCGCATAAGATTCCTCATCTTCTTCCAAAAAGTTAGTGACGTTTAATCTTCCCTGACTCAGATATGAGTCAACCTGAAGTTTCAGGAAGAGGTTGCCCCGGATAAAAAGTTTTCAATGTGAGAAGGAATAAATCCTTGCCCATTCTGTCTGGATAGCTACATTAGAATTATCAGTTTCCAAGCTGTCAACGCATTCGAGCAGCTCGAATGAAGATTGACAAATTAGAAAACTCATCGCAACAGTGGATCTCTCGAAACGTGTGAGATAATAAACGAAGTTACGAATTTCGTTGCAGGCAGATCCAGTAGTTTGATGATTAATTCGTTTGTAAGTTGTTTTGGGTGTTGATCTTAGTGGAATAGTTGGTAGGATGGCTTGAACGTATTTTTGCCAGTGTGTGTAATTCTTCCGCAGATCAATACGCTATTATAATCTTGAGTGTTGGGTGTTTTAAAGATTTATTTCAGAATAATTCTACAATAAATTGACCCTGTTTGGAACTGATCAGAGAGCCAAACGACAAAATCCCTAGATTCCATCAGGCTGATGATCCCCGATTAAAAAGGGTCGCGTTTTAACCAGAGGAGTAAACTGTGAGTGCTTTCGGAAAATTAGCAACGCTGTTGATCATGATCATCGGGTTAGTGAATTCACTGACAGTTGCGCGAGCGGCTACTAAAGCCGATCACCCGAATATTGTCATGATTATTTCAGATGATCAGGCATGGAATGATTATCATTTTATGGGTCATGACGTCATTCAGACTCCACAATTAGATAAATTGGCGGCAGAAAGTGCCGTTTTTAAAAGAGGCTATGTTCCGACCAGTTTGTGTCGTCCCAGTTTAATGACCCTGGCCACGGGCTTATATCCTTACCAGAATAAAATTACTGGAAACGATCCTCCCGAAGGAATGGATCGCCGGAAATTATTGAAGCATGTCCAGAGTGTGGATTGCTTGCCGAGGATGCTGGGAAAGTTGGGTTACAAGAGCTTTCAGTCTGGAAAATGGTGGGAAGGCAGTCCGAAACTGGCGGGCTTTACCTCAGCGATGACTCATGGTGATCCCAAGCGTGGTGGGAGGCATGGCGATCTGGGTTTGAAAATCGGTCGCGAAGGTATGGCGCCCCTGTTTCAATTTCTGGATGATTGCGGGCAGGATCCGTTTTTTGTCTGGTATGCTCCCTTCTTACCTCATACTCCACATAACCCTCCCAAACGCTTGTTAGACAAATATCGCAGTGCCGAGATACCGATTGAATTGTCCTATTATTATGCGATGTGTGAATGGTTTGATGAGACCTGCGGACAATTGTTGGGTTACCTGGATGAAAAAAAACTCTCTGAGAACACGATCGTGGTTTATGTAACCGATAATGGATGGATTCAATTTGTTCCCGAGTCGGAAGTAGCACGAAAAAAAGCAAAACGTCGGTTTCGCTATGCTCCAAAATCAAAGCGAAGCCCATATGACGGGGGAATTCGAACGCCTATTATGTTTCGCTGGCCAGGGAAGATCAAACCAGCTGAATATGATACATTGGTGAGCAGCATTGATATCGTGCCGACACTGTTAAAGGCAGTCGGTTTGAAACCAACCAAAGCCATGCAGGGAATTGATCTGCTTCAGGTAATGGAAGCGGGTGGAAAGACAAATCGGCGGGCAATTTTTGGTGACATTTATGAGCATGATATGGTGGATATCGATGACCCGGCGTCCAGCCTGAAATACCGCTGGTGCATTGAAGGCGACTGGAAGTTGATTGTTCCCAGTTCCCGACTCAGCAATGAGAAAGCGGAACTCTATAATCTTGCTCAAGATCCGTTTGAGAAAAAGAACAGGATTGCTGATTTTCCTGATAAGTCTGATCAGTTATTGAAACTGACGGATGCATGGTGGGACGGTGCTTCAAAATAAGTTGATTCTTTGAGCAACAACTTCAAGAGCAGGTCCGGAATTCCAGACCTGCTCTTGTCGTTTATAGTCTCTCTCAAAGAACAGGCACCTGAATTTTAATGGCGGTGACCGCGGTTACGATGCCAATGTCCTGTCTGGTGAAAATCGTAGTGTCCCGGTTGATAGTGGAAATGATTTCCGTGTCGATAGAATTGGCCGGGATGGTAATCGTAATGACTGGTGTCATGCCAGTATGCGTGACGTCTGCCATGGTAGTATGGCGTACGGTTATAGCTCCGGGTACCGTAGTATCCCCCACCATATCCACCGTATCCCGTTCCGAGTTGTACATGAAACCTGACGCCCGCTTCCGCTGTGGACGTATTTCCGACAAATGCCAAGCCTGCCAACGCGACGCAAACGATTAATAATTTTTTCATCGTTCTGTTCCTTAAAAGAGATTTTCAAATTGTCTTAATTTTCGACCGCTTCTAAACGTTGATAAAAAGCATCAATTGTGCCAATTGGACAGAGTGTGTCGTAAGTTTATTCATAGTTAATATTTATGGGTTATTGCGAATATGAGGATTCACGAAAAAATGAGATCAAACTGATAATGGTGTCGTCAAAACGAGTATAAAAACAGGTCCTGGATCGGCAGAAACCTGCAGGGACCGTTTTTCTTGAGAATGGAAAGTTGATTCCAGGAGCTGCTTTAGGGATTAGCCATTCGTGCGGATTGTCAGTGCTTTGATGGGATCTAATAAGCGGCTGAAGTCGCGGACCCGTTCCATTGTGGATGAGATTTCTTCCTGGAGTTTTTCGGTATGGGAGCCATATCCCAGTCTACGTGCCAGGAATTCGAACTCTTCCAGGTCCTGTGGGGGGACGGTGAGGTCTTTCGCATTTCCTCTGACCATGCGTAGTGCATCAATGAGTCTGCGGAGGAAAATGTAAGCGTTCTGTAAATTCTGGAAATCGTCAGGGCTGATCAGACCCAATTCCCTTAAGGCGTGAATCCCTTCCAGTGTATTGGTGGTTCTCAACATGGGATTTCGGTGCCCGTAAGTGATTTGCAGACCCTGAATGAGATATTCACAATCGACGAGTCCACCATCACCGAGCTTGGCATTGATGGTTCCACCTTTTACCAGTTGCTGAATTTGTTTTTCTCGCATGGCCAACATGGCAGCCACATCAAAAGGTTTTCCTTTATAAATGATATCATCACGCATTCTGACAATCGTGTTTCCAAAATTTTCATCTGCCGCGATGGGGCGGAGCTTAACCAAAGCCTGCCGTTCATAAGGCCAGGCGGCCCCGTCGTGAGAAAAGTAATTCTGAAATGCTTCAGCGGAGACTGCCAGACTTCCCGCTTGTCCATAGGGACGGAGCCTCAGATCGATTTGAAAGATGCCCTCGCTTCTGGCCTTGATGAGTTTGGTGAATTTTTCGACCAGTTTCAAGTAATATTCATTATTGGTAATGATTTCCGGCCCCGTTGTCTGTCCGGATCCTTCATAGATAAACATCAGTTCGATATCAGATGCAAAGCCGAGTTCGCGACCTCCGCATTTCCCCAATGCACAAATCGATAATTGACAGGGCTCCCCAGATTCTAACTGGGGAAGACCATAACGTTCCTGCAATGGTTTGTTGCAGATCTCGTAAGCGCCTTCTACAACGACCTCTGCCACATCTGACAATTCTTCGGAGAACTGTCCAAACTCGGAAATGTGACCTAAGATATGCCTCATATCTTTGCGTAGCATCGCGCGGTCTTTGAAGGCGTTCAGTTTTTCCTGTAATTCTTCGCGGGTAGTCGCTTGCGCGAGTTCACTGGAAAGCTCGGCATTCAGATCATCAATCGAGATGCGATTCGTCAGTTCTTCTACATTTGCGACGACAGGAAACAGATTGGAGTGTTGCAATCGCAAAAAGTCTTCCCAAAGAAAATCACTCACGCCCAGGAGTCTGGCTAACGCGCTGAGTACACTGGTGCGTTCGAGTGACGAAATTTCTTCGACCCAGTTTGGTTGTTTGAATAGCTGTTCCAGAAATTCACGAAAATGTAATAATGCCGATTCCGGATTTGGTGAGCGCGGCAGTAGGTGCGTGAAATGTTTGATCAAAACGACGGCAGCTCTCAGTCCCTGCTGTTGTTCTTCCGAGCTGATTTTTTCCCCTTTATCATCAGTGACGTAAAGCACATCTCTGACCTTCGCTGCTTCGGAATCAATGACCATTCTGGCAATATCAATGCCACTGAGGGCAAGTGCGTTGGTCAGTTCGTAAAGGAAACCAATCGTATCCTCCGATTCGATTCGCAAAATGGTATGCCTGCCGCTTGTGTCGTTATCCAGTTCGATCTCGACGGGATACAAAACCTGACTGGCCTGAGACAGATCTCGCATGGCTCTGGCCACGCGTTTTGCCAATTCCCCGACTGCTTCCTGGTTTTTTCCGGATCCTACTTTATTGAGCAGGTCTGTCAGGTCATTTTTATAATCGATCCAGACCGCGGGTTGCACATTTTTCTCTGGTGAATTGACATCAAGTACGATCACAAATTTGCGTGAACTTTTCGAATGGTCTCTCGATTTAGATGATCGACTTTTTGTCGAGGATGCCGGTTTGACATTCTGATTGGTAAACAGGTGCCCTTTCTGAATGTCAAATCCATAAACGAATAAGAGTCCACAGATTAAAGAGAGGTCTCCCATTTGATCAATGCCAACCATGGTGAGTCGGATCTGATGATCAGGAATGTTTTCAGTTTCCAGTTCGACAATATTCGAATCTGCCAGTTTTCTAGACATCTGGATGTGTTTTTCGATTTCTTTTTCGCTAAACACTTTGGAGTAAGAAGCAGACATCATGCCGATGAGATTGCTATCCTGTTCAGAATCAGCTGTATCAAGTTCTGAATTCTTTTCGAGCGATGCATGGATATATTTTTTAAAAATGCCTCTCACGGCTTTGCGGTGTTGTTCATAAAATTGAACCAGTTGTTTCCCATCGCGAAAATCAAGTCGACGCGCCAGGTATGCCAACTCCCGTTCGTCAGTGGGCATATTGTGTTCCTGGTTGTAGTGCATTAATTGGAGTGCGTGTTCAATTTTTCGAAAAAATACATATCCACTGGTGAGATGCTGATACTCATCTGGCTGAAGTAACCCTTGATCGACGAGTCTCACAAGTCCATCAAGGGTATTGATGCTGCGAACGGAAGAATACATTGCACCGTTTGCCATTTGCAGATACTGCGTGGTAAATTCGACATCCCGAATGGAGCCTTTTCCCGATTTGACTTCTCCCCAGTCTTTGCCTTTCTTTTTGAGTGTGGTTTCGATGCGTTGTTTCATGTCAAGGACATTCAATCTTACATCTTCCGCATCACAACTGAAAATCTGTGGTTCAATCCTTCGAAAAAACTCGGAGCCCAGTTTTTGATTTCCGGCAATGATCCGTGCTTTCAGCATCGCCTGCTTTTCCCAAAGTCGTCCATGTTTTGCAAAATAATCAACATAGGCGTCAACGGTTGTGACCAGTGCCCCCGAGCGGCCCCAGGGGCGCAGCCGCATATCAACACGATACAGAAAACCTTCCGACGTGGATTCCATCAACGATTTGATAAGACGCTGTCCCAATTGCCAGTATTGTGTCGAATTTTTTCCTGCAATAAAAACAAGGTCGATATCAGAGCTGTAATTGAGTTCTTCTCCGCCCAGTTTTCCAAAGGCGAGTACCGCGAAATCATCAACGGGCAATTCCAGCTCTTCCGAAAGGATGGTCAGGCAGGATTGAACGAGACCATCCGCCAGGAGAGAGAGTTGCACGGTAATATTTTTCAGGTCCATTAATCCGAAGGTATCACAGGCGCCAATGCGCAAGAGTTCCCAGCGCTGGAAACGTCGTAAGATGTCGAATTTTTCTGCCGTCGTTGTCGATTCCAAACGCGTGCCCGCCATGGCCTCTGAATAAAACTGTTGTTGGCTTTTAAATTCCGCAATGCGGTTGTAGCGTGTGAGTCTTTCCAGATAGTCCGGATTTTTTAACAGGATTTCTGTTAAAAACTGACTTCCGACAAAGAGCTTCACAAGAATCTCAACCGCCCGCGGATTTTGTGTGAGGAAATTCAACATAAGTTCGGGTTTTGAGACGCTATTGATAAAACGCTCAAAATTGATCAAAGATCCATCGGGAGTGGCTGCGTCGGTCAGTGTCTGTAGAAGCGTGGGCAGGATGAGAGTCAATTCTTCACGAATGCGGGTCGTTGTACACATCTCGCGTAAGCGGATCAGTGCCCGTTCCTGATCTGTAAAGCCGATTCCCGAAAGGATGAGTTGAAGGTCTTCATCAGTAGCGGGAACACTTTGGTCCAGCAGCTTTGGTGCACACTCGAAATTGACGGGGTTGTTCATAAGATTTGCAGAACCTGCCTGTGTTGAACCCTGTTGTAACAGACATCCATTTTTACAGGGCTGACAAATTGAGAGAGCATTCAGAACGTTTGACTCTTGAGACGGTCCCTGTTTCAGGGAACACATCTCACAAAAGTGTAGCGAGAAATGCTTCAATATTACAGGGTGAGATCAAGTTAAAAAACGTGACGATTCTCTTGAATTCAATATCTGTCCAATGTCTCAGTCTTTTTTGTTATATTCACATTGGCGAAATATTCAAGGCTTGTGAAATTGGTTGATTATTTCAGTGCACTGTTCTACCCTAGAATGAAAGAAAAGAAGCGGTAATCTCCGCAGTTCACGGTTTTTACTTTAACAGAGAAACCAGATTCATGAATCAAAATCAAACCACGCGTCGTGAATTTTTAACTCAATTAACATATGGACTCAGCGCGGCTTCTATTGCCGACCTATGCTTTGCGGAAGGTTCCAAATTCCCTCCCACGCGAGTCATCACGAAAGGGCCGCGGCATCATTGGTTTGGATACTATGATAAATTGCAGTTTGATCCCACGAGTCGTTATGTGTTAGGAATGGAAGTTGCCTTTGAGCATCGCTCTCCGAAGGCGGATGATGTGATCAAGGTGGGTATGGTTGATCTAGCAGACAATGATCGCTGGATCGAACTGGGAGAATCCTCTGCCTGGTGTTGGCAGCAGGGTTGTATGCTGCAATGGCTCCCGGGATCTGATTCCCAGGTGATTTGGAATGATCGGGAAGATGGTCAGTTTGTGAGTCGGATTCTGGATGTCAAAACGGGAGAGGGCCGTACGATTCCCTCACCCGTTTATTCAGTGAGTCCGGATGGCAAGACTGCGGTGACTGCCGATTTTCGGCGGATTCAAGATGTGCGTCCCGGATATGGCTATCCTGGTTTTCCAGATCCGCATTCTAAAGAGCTGGCTCCGAAAGATTCGGGGATTTTCCGCGTCGATCTCGAAACGGGAAAATCGACGATGATTCTTTCATTGGACAAAATTTCCAGGACGGGCACGATTCCCAATCAGCAAAAAGGGATCAAGCATTACTTTAATCATTTGCTCTTCAGCCCGGATGGCTCTCGCTTTATTACACTGCATCGTTGGCAATATCCGAACGGAAAACGCCTGTCACGCATGGTGACCGCGAATCCTGACGGGAGTGACGTACGTGTGGTTGTGGATAACGGATTTGTCTCGCATTTTATCTGGCGAGATCCATCGCATATTCTGACCCAGTCAAAAGCGACAGCCGACAGTCGTGCCTGGGGAGATTTTCTGGTGAAAGATGAATCGCAGTCTCAGCTGGAAGAAGTCGGAAAAGGGGTTCTCGATGGTGGTGGGCATTTGAGCTATCTGCCCGGCAATGAGTGGATTTTGAACGACACGTACCCGAAAGGGAAGGAGCGTATTCAGACGCCTCACTTATATCATATTCAATCTGGACGACGGATTGATCTGGGCCACTTTCATCTACCTAAGATTTACACGGGTGAATGGCGGGTGGATACGCATCCCCGGTTCAGTCCTGATTCACGCACTGTGTGCATTGACTGTCCCACAAAAAATGCAGGCCGACAATTACATCTGATTGATATTTCCAAAATCGTGGGTGTGTCCTGACTGGTGGAGAAGATACCAATACGGGATTGATCAGGTGCCTGTTTTCGCTTCTTCTTTTTCCGGTTCGGTTTTAGTTTCAGGAACCGACTCCTGAGTGATATTCAGTTGATAAAACTTATTGCGGGTTAAAGCACGGTTCAGTGCGGACTGATCAACGGGGCTGCGGTTGATAAACGAGATTTCTTTGGCATCAGGGTTAATCTGAATCGATTTCTGGTCGACCCAGACAAAACCCTTTAAACTTCGTATTGCCGCCTCCTTCGCTTTTTTGCCACCATAGACGCCATAGCGAATGATATATTTCTGTTTTGTGGTACTTGCTGGGTTGGTTGTTGTGCCGGCGTTGGCGGGATTCGTAGAGCCGTTCATAGCCAGATCGGCTGGGGTGAGGTTGATCTTTTCAGGTGTCACAATGATTCCTGCTTTAAAGAATGCGCTGATTGCAGGGCTTTCGAATTGACGTTTATTTTCTAAACCATTCAGTTTGATATAAATCCACTTGGCGTCAAAATTAATGATGAGGGAGTCGGGAACATAGCGGTTGATTTGCCTGAGGTTTGCTTCGGCAATTTTCGGTGTAGTATTTTTATTGAACCTGACTCGATTCAATTGCCTGATTCGGAAAGTGAGAAAATTAGAATCCATGATCCGCGAGTTGGTATTGGTACTGACCACTTCAATCGTTGGTGCTTCGTCAGACAGAGTCATTGATTTGGCAAAAAAGTGATTTGCAAATTTCTGGGGCAAACCTTCGGGGAGTGATCCCACAAATTCAAAACTGAAAGTCATCTTCGCCACGTCAAGCTGGTCGGCCCCTTTTGCATATCCGGGTACGATATCCTGGAGGCCAAGTCGCGCTTTTTCGACTAATGATTTTATCCAGAACTCGTCATTACCTTTAATCGCATTTGTATAAAAATCATCAAAGCCTTTTACTTTGAAAGTCGCTTTTTTTCTGGTGATGTCAATGGAGTCATTTGGAGTTTGAGGGGATGTTTTACTTGTTTTTTTTGTATCAGCTCCAGAGACTGCTGCCATTTGAGGGGCAGGTTGTGAAGAGTTCGGTTTTGTAACTTGTTTTTTGAGCCATTCAATTCCCTTAGGAAGCCCTTCATCAATCATGGTCTGATAGTGGTCGCTTCCATTTCCTGCCACGAATTCTACGTCAGTACCTTGTGCCGTCAACTGAGATGCAAATTGATAGGAGTTTTGAAACGAAGTGACCTGATCTCCACGCGAGTGGAATAAAAACACAGGGCATTTCAAATCTTTGATATGTGTCTGCGGTGAACTGAGTCTGAGAAAGTCTTCTATATCCGGTATCAATGGTTTTATTTGGGGTAAGAAATCTGCCATCGATTTCTTGAGGTCGACCGAAGGTGCATAAGCGAGGCAACCTTTAATTTGTGGATAATGTTCGGCGAAGAGCAGGGAGAGTGTACCTGCAGAGCTATGTCCGGCGATAAAGACGTTATTCTTATCAATCCCCGGAATGATGGCTTGTGTTTCCAGAAAAGCATGGACGCAGTTTACGAGTCCGGCTTTACTTTTTTTGAAGTCTTTATGAGCCATTTTGACTTCCTGGTTGGAAGCTTGTTCTCGCCCCAAAAGAGGCCCATCGAGTGAAAAAGTGATGACAGCGAAGCCCGCTTTCACATAGGGTTCATGCTCGGGGTTTGGACTTAAATCGTAAGAGTCTATTTCCATGCCTGTCAACAAATTCGAACCGGCGGGTGGTACGAGAATACAGGGGACTGGGGAAGCCGGGTCAATATCTGGTGGTAGATAAACCCGAAATTTCATTTTCGCACCGGCTGGTGCATCCCCATCAAATGATCTTGAATTGGACACTTCAAACACTTTTCCGATGGATTTTGTGCTTTGCTTTTGATAAACATTCAATCCTTCGACCCCTTCAGTAGGCCAGGCCATTAACATTGGCTTGGTCCGGGAGAGATCGAATTTTGCGAGCTGCGTTAACTTGCTTTCTGTATTTTGAGCAGATTTCTGAGGCGGAAAATTCGACTGTGTTCGGCTCGGTGTGCGAGATTGAGGATTGCTGTTGAAACGATTGGCTATCCTGTTGTTCTCGGAGGTTGAGTTTGTGTTTCGGTTGTCGTCAGGAGCCGTATTGGTTGGAAGTGGCGTGTGTGCAAAATTGCGATTTCTGCCTGGGAATATATTACTCACGGAACCATAAAAAAGAAGAAAAGAAAACACCATCAGGGATACGCCCGTCACAAAAGTAGCCACTGAATGCTTCGTTTGGTCAAATCGCGAGATTCCAAAATAGAGATTGTAAAAAGGGATTACCAGGCAGAGCGCCAGTTCCCCACCACTTTCCTTAGCTGCTTCAATTAGTAACCCGATGCCACCAGCAAACAGACATCCAATTCCCAGGAGAAAAGACAGGAAAAAAGCCAACATTAAAAAGCGGCTTTGCATAAAAAAAAGAATTAAATTCAGGAGGATTAAAAAAACGGAAGTACCTGTGATGAACGGTGAGAAACCATAATCTTTGAGAGAAAAGCTGGATTTGGCTCTCTTTTTTTTCGGTGGTGATGTTTTCTTTTTGCTTGCCTTTGGTTTGGCAGAGGGGCCACCACTCAGATTGGCATCCCAGTCAGCGAATTCATCTTCGAGGGGGTCTGCATAAGAATCTGAATCATCATCTAAGAACTCTAATTCCGGTTTGATTTGCTGTTTTTTTTTCTTTGGCTTCGGGATGACAAATGGCTCGTCACACTTGGGGCATTTCACTTTTTTTCCAAAAGCAGCCGCGTTTTTGATTTTAAAGGAAGCGGTACAGTTTGGGCATGTAATAGAGTGTGTGTTAGCCATAGAAATGCTTTTCACTATTGCAGTCGATCAGACAAGAAAATGAGCTGAGATGCTCATAACATTTGTACCTGATTTTACTGTGTGAACGTGCATGTTGCAAGTAGTGGTTTTATTCAATATCTCAGATTGAAAACGAATGGGATGTCCGTTTATTTTTCAGGCTGGGGGGACCTGTGAGAGATAATTTTTCTGAGCTCTCGCACTTCCATTTTCAGTTGATGAACCTCACTTTTTAAATGATGCAACAACTCATGAGTTTCTTGTTGAGGTGTGTGTTCATGGTGCCTTGTTTTGCTGATATGATCGCGGAGTTTTGTTTCCCGATTTTCTGCTTCGCGATGAATCTGATGCGCGAGGTCGTGTGCGCCGGCCGCTTCCAAATGTTTCGCCGCCATATGTAAATTTTCGATTTGATGTTTGTGCAGTTCAATTTGCTCTACCTGCTCCCGTTCGGGATGCTGCCTGCGTGCCTTGTCTGCCTCTTGCTCCATAAATCTTTTGATGGCAACCGAAAGTGATTCTTCTCTTTCTGCCCTTGGTGATTGGGCTTTCGCCTGGGATGCCGGTGAGATGAAAAAATTCATTTTCAAAAAACAGGCGACAAATAAGACAGCGAGTGTTGTGATGAGTGTTTTTTTCATGTCTTCAAGATCTTTCTTTTGAAGAATATGTATTGGTCTATGAGCCGGTTCTATTCGGGTCAGGGGGCCCATGACCGAACGCAATTTGCAGTTCGAGAATTGGTTTTTTTTCAAAATTATTTTGAATCGTAGATCTAATCAGGGTGATGACTTCGTGTGATCTCTTTATGCAGAACGTTGACGCACCTGGGCACTGAGCAGATTCTGGTAGCGAGGACAGGTGTTGATCAAAGTACTGTGTGGTCCGGTTGCGACCACTTTCCCAGAGTCCATGACCACGATTCGCGTTGCAAATTCGAGCAGGCTTTGTCCGATGGAGTGTGTAATGATAAACACGGTTCGCCCGGGTGCAAATTCTTTTAAAGCTTTGTGAATCAGAATTTCACTCTGTGAGTCAATAGCTGATGTTGCTTCATCCAGAATCAGGATTTCAGGATCTCGCAAAATGGCTCGAGCCAGAGCAATGCGTTGCCTCTGCCCGCCCGATAACTCTTGTCCTTTTTCTCCGACGTTATAGAGCAATCCATCGGGTATTTGCTCGGCGAATTGTGAGACGTGTGCTTTTTTAGCAACAGCTTCAATTTCAGCACGACTGGCTGAAGGGCGACCGTAGCGAATATTTTCCAGGATCGTATCGTCAAATAACATCGTTTCCTGTGAGACGACGCCAATATGATTTCGGAGATCCTTCAGGCGATAATCTCGGATATCGTTTTCGTTAATTAAAACGCTGCCTTTATCGGGGTCATAGAATCGGGGCAGCAGATTGACTAACGTTGATTTGCCGGAGCCATTTTCACCTACCACAATAACGACTTCGCCAGCAGCGACTTCCAGATTCACACTATCGAGAATCGGATCATTATTTCGTGTGGAATCTTTTCGTAGTGAATACGTAAAGTCGATATTTTTGAACTGTACCGATTCCAGGTTTTGTGGGAATGGTTGAGGTTCCTCAGATTCTTTCACCAGTGATTCGCGGTCGATAATCGAAAAGATCCGTTCTGCAGCGGCTGCCGTCCGTTTGAGTTTTGAGTAGACGGAAGACATTTTTCGAGCAGGGTCAGTGATACCGGCCAGTAACGCATACATCACACCCAGTGTGGCTACATCCATGGGAGCCGATGCCAGTTGAATGCCCCAGATTTCTGTTTTTCCCCTCAACACCAGATAGGCACCCGGAATTAAGGCAATAAATATGGCCATCATTCCCAGCATTTCCGTCGTGGGGCTCGTTAAGGAATCAATGCGGACAATGCTCATGGCTTTTTTGAAAAACTCTTTATTTTCATGATGGAAGCGATTGCGATGTTTGCGTGCCCCATTAAATGCGATGATGACTTTGGAACTGTCAAAGGATTCTTCGAGAGTTTTATAGATCCGCGACATGCTTTCCATCATTTTCTGGCTGGCATGTTTGAGCATTTTTCCGATTTTATAAAACACAATCGCAATCAACGGTGCAAAGATGAACGAAAGGAGTGTCAGTCGCCAATTAATCATAAAGGCGAAAATGATACAGGCCAGTGCTTTGAGAGGTTCACGAATGATTTTCCCCCCCATTAAAGTTAAGCCTTGAGAGAGCTGCTGCATGTCAAATGTAAAACGCGACATCAGCTCTGCTGTACCCTGGTCGGTAATACTCTGGTAATCCAGATCAAGAACTTTCCGAAAGCATTCTTTTCGGATGGCCATGGTAGCCAGTTCGACAACGCCCCCTACGATCACATCCTGAGTAAAGATGCAGAGCCCTTTGATCAATGTGGCGAATAATAAAATTCCCAAAATGAGGGCGAAGGTATCAAAATGGTCATTGGGGACCCAGGGAAGAATTGTGGATTGAACCCACTTTAATGCAAAGAGCTCTCGTGAAGCATTGCTGATTTTTTTCTGTTGACGCGAGTGCTCGCTCAAAAGGTTCACAGGTGCTTCTGCCAGATCAGTATGAATGGTCTCGAGAGGCAGGGGTTTGAATTCTTGCTGGTCTATATTTTGTGAATGAATTTGAATGGATATTTTTTTCAGGGCTTCCTGTTTTTCCTGAATGATTTCTTCATTCTTATTGATCTCGTTCTGCACATACTCATTCAGACTTTCCCCCTGTAGCAACACTTTTATTACGGGAAAGGCGACCGAAAGATTTGCACCCCACAACAGGGCGACCAGAATGGCAAAAAAGAAGGAAACAATGAGTCGCTTGCGGTATGGCCAGACATAGTGCAGGATTCTCGCGAAGCTGTTCACGTCATTTGCGCTGTTTTTTGAATTGAGCCGCATAGGTTAAGTATCGCCTGGTGAATGGTTTCTGATCTTGATTCGATCACTGAATCCGTTTGCTCTCTCATTGATGTGAATAAAGCACAGTGATGGAAAACGCGAATTAAACTAGGAATCGGAATTCAGGTCCAGATGAGATTTTAATTGATGGGATTGGTGAACTTAGTGTCAGGTACCAAGAGAGAAGCATTGTGCCCCGCTTTTAGAATTGCGAACATATTGTTCATGTTATGTGTCGTCAGAGGGGCAATTTCCGGGTTTTTTGATATGCTGCCCTCTGGATTGAGTCGTTTCTGTCTCTCCACACTCAAATCCAGTCGATTCGAGTTCTTTTTTCTCTTGATTGGATCCGTTCAAGATGGGAGCTTCTTCCCACAAATCACAACCATTAGAAGTCGAACCAGGTAGCTTGCGCGAACTGGCGAATATAGCTGTGCCATTGGTTTTGAGCTGTGGATCACTCTCGGTGATGCATGTGGTGGACCGGATTTTTCTGACATGGTGGTCCACAGATGCTGTCGCTGCTTCATTGCCTGCCGGCATGATCCAGTGGGCGGCCATGTCGATTGCCATGGGAAACGCGACTTATGTGAATACTTTTATTGCACAGTACGAGGGCGCCGGTCAGAAGCAGCGTGTATCGGAATCGTTTTGGCAGGGTATTTATCTGGCGTTGATCTGGGGGGGAATCCTGTTAATCGGTATTCCACTTGCTCCTCAAATCTTCTACTGGATTGGTCACGTTCCCGAGGTGCAATCATTGGAGGTTGATTACTTTTCGATCGTCTGTCTGGGCACGGGGCCCGCTTTGCTCTCCACCGTTCTTTCCTGTTTTTACACAGGGCGTAGCAAGACGATGGTCGTGATGTGGGTGAATCTCTCTGCAGTCGTTCTGAATATTGTTCTGGATTACTGCTTGATCTTTGGTGCCGGCCCATTTCCTGCGATGGGAATTAAAGGGGCTGCCATTGCGACCGTTACGGCAAACGTGTCAACGATGGTCTTTTTTATATTGATCATGTATTTGAAGCATGAAGCACGGGAATATGGATTGTTCAATCACTATCGCTGGAATCGTGAGCTCTTCATGCGATTGCTGCGTTATGGATTTCCAAACGGGATGCTGTATTTTGTGGACATCATCGGGTTTACGATATTTGTTGTTCTAGTGGGACGCATCGGAAAGGTCGAGCTGGCAGCCACAACGATTGCCTTCAATTTGAACTCTCTGGCATTTATTCCGATGATGGGGGTCGGGACTGCGGTGATGACGTTGGTGGGCACCAGAGTCGGTGAAAGCAAACCTCAATTGGCTGTGACCACGACCTGGAAAGCATTTGCTGTTTCCGCGACATATATGTTGCTGTTTGCCGCCGTTTATGTTGGGTTTCCAGAACTGCTCTTGAGTCCTTACGAACCGGAAGTGATTACGGCGGATTTTCTGGAGGTCAAAGAGACGGTCATTGTGCTATTGCGTTTTGCCGCATTATTTGCATTTTTCGATGCGGCGGCTGTCGTTTTTAGTTCCGCCATTCGTGGAGCCGGGGATACTCGATTCTGCATGATTTATACATTGATTTCGGGCTGGGCTATTATGGTCATTCCTACCATTCTGATCTGGATGTATGCCGATGCGAGCGTGAAATTGTTTGGCAGTTGGATTGCCTGTACTTCCTTCATCGCGGCATTGGGAATCGGATATTTAATTCGGTTTCAGCTGGGACACTGGAAGAAAATGCGCGTGATCGAAGATCACTTTTTGAAACCGGTCGTCGAAGATGAAGAGCAGCCGTTCGAGGAAGTCGTAAAATGATCACGTCATTTTGTGAATGGCCACATCAATCTCTTTAGCGGCGGAGATTCCACTTCTCCGTCGCATATTTTTCTGTGACCAGTTGTCTGACGCGTTCTCCAGGCAGAACGGGCTCTGCCTGATCTGCATTCCAGGTTTCGATGAAGGCCTGATTGAGTTCCTTCTGGCTGAGGGGATAGTTAGTGACGAAGTCGAGATGGTCGCGTTGAGATCGATATTCGGGTTCCCGTTCCGGGCTGGTTAAATAGCGGGGAATTCGGTCGAGGTCAAAATCGTACAGGATGGTTCCATGATGCAGGAGCGTGGTTGTCAACCAGCGCTGTGAATTGCCAGAAAACTTTTGTCCCTGGACTGTTAAGTCGCTGATTCCCTGGAGTTCCACATCCAAGTCAGGGCGGCGGGCGTTAAAGTGATCGCGTATGCGATGTAAAATATCCTGTGTCGTGGCTTCAATTCCGGCCAGATGTTGTTTGTCTGTGATTCGCAAAAACAGGGAGTAGATAAAACAACCCGGACCCAACAAAACGGTACCGCCGCCTGTACAGCGTCTGAAAATGGGAACGTGATCCTGTTGACAGGCGGTCTGATTGACATTGGCGGCGACTTGATTTGAGCTGCCTAGAACAACCGCATATTGATCGACTTCCCAGATCCGCAGGCAGCCTGCGGAATCCTGTTCATTGATTTGATAGAGCAGAGCTTCATCGAGCGCCAGGTTTTCTTCCGGCGTAGGCAAAATGGAATTCGAAAATTGGCAGTGGTGATGAAGCATTTCAGAAATTAAGTGCGCGTCGATCAACGGCAAGTGCCGCTTCTTTGACCGCTTCCGCTAGTGTAGGATGCGCATGGCAGCAACGGGCAATGTCTTCGCTGCTGGCTCCAAATTCCATTGCGACGGCACACTCTGCGATTAAATCTCCCGCGCGGGGGCCTATGATGTGCACCCCTAAAACGCGATCCGTCTTTTTGTCGGCCAGCATTTTGACGCGTCCCTCAGTTTGACCCATGGCACGTGCACGACCATTGGCCAGGAAGGGGAATGAGCCTTTTCGGTATTCAATCCCCTCTTCTTTGAGTTGTTCTTCAGTTCTTCCGACCGCGGCAATTTCCGGATTGGTATACGCCACGCTGGGAATGGTATCGTAATTGACGTGGCCGTATCCGGTTACCAGACGTTCTGCAAAGGCAACTCCTTCTTCCTCTGCTTTGTGGGCCAGCATGGCGCCGCCAATCACATCTCCAATTGCGTAGATGCCTTTGACGGTTGTTTCATAGTGGGCATTTACTGGAATGAACCCGCGCTGATCTACAACAATTCCCACGTCGTCGAGGCCGAGCTGATCGGTATTCGGGCGTCTGCCGACCGCCATCAGCACTCGATCGCAGCGAATGGGTTTGCCGTCCGCGATTTCTACATCACAGGTTTTGCGGTTCGTTTTGACGCCCGTTACCCGGCAGCCTAATTGAAATTCGAGTCCCTGTTTTTCGAAGATTTTTTTTGCTTCGTTGGCGATTTCGGTGTCGGTGGTGGGCAAAATCCGATCCAGGTATTCCAGAATGGTGACTTTGGCCCCGAGACGGTTCCAGACGGCGCCTAATTCCAGGCCAATCACTCCGCCACCGATGACCACCAGATGTTTGGGGACCTGTTCGTATTTCAAAGCCTCGGTGCTGGAGCCCACTTTATCGCCATCTAATTCGATACCCGGTAAAGTGGATGGCTGGCTACCGGTAGCGATCAGAATGTGTTTTGCTTCCAGTTCTGTTGTTTCTTTCCCGTCGTCAACTTTGACTTTACCGGGTGCGGTAATTGTGGCATGGCCTGAGTAGCGTGTGATTTTATTTTTCTTGAACAGGGAGTCGATGCCGCCCCCCATGGTTTTAACGGTTCTGTCTTTCTGACTGAGCATTTTCGCAAGGTCCAGCGATAAAGCGCCGACGTTAATGCCCCTGTCTTTGAAGCTGTGTTCTGCTTCTTTATAGAGTTCGCTGGATTCGAGGAGCGCTTTGCTGGGGATGCAGCCGACTCGCAGGCAGGTACCGCCCAGCATGCGTTCTTTTTCGATACAGGCCACATTCAAACCGAGTTGAGCAGCACGAATGGCGGCAATATAACCACCGGGCCCCGCACCGATAATAACCAGATCGTGGTTCATGTTCTCTTATTTCCTGAAGTGTCAGGAATCCTTTCCGAATCTCAATAATGCGAGTTTGATTCTCAGACTTCCATCAACATGCGTGAAGGTTCTTCGAGGACCTCTTTGACTCGTTTGAGGAAGACGACCGCTTCTCTTCCATCCACAACACGATGATCGTAGGTCAGTGCAAGATACATCATCGGTCGAATGACCACCTGACCGTTGATGGCGACCGGGCGTTCCTGAATGCCATGCATTCCCAGCACGCCGCTCTGTGGTGGATTGACGATGGGGGTCGAAAGCAGTGAGCCATAGACGCCACCATTGGTGATGGTGAATGTCCCCCCCTGGAGTTCGTCAAGGCTGATTTTATTGACTCTGGCGCGTTGGCCAAAGTCGTTGATCATGAGTTCAATTTCGGCAAAGCTGAGCCGCTCTGCATTTCGCAGAATCGGAACAACGAGCCCTTTTCCGCCGCCGACCGCAATTCCGATATCGTAGTAATTGCGGAACACAAGATCGGTGCCCCGAATTTCGGCATTGATTTGTGGATAGAGATTCAATCCATCCACGACAGCTTTGATGAAGAAGGACATGAAGCCAAGTTTGACATCATATTTTTTCAGGAACAGATCTTTATACTGTTTTCTTAAATCCATGACGGCCGACATATCGACTTCATTGAATGTCGTTAACAGGGCTGCATTCGACTGCGCTTCCACAAGTCGTTCCGCAATTTTTTTACGGATGGGGCTCATGGGAACGAATTCTTCCTCGCGGAAGGCGCCGTTATCTGACGGGAGGGAGGACTGGTAGTTAAGTGCATCCTCTTTGAGAATACGACCTCCTGGCCCAGAGCCTTTCACATCAGCGGGGCTGAGGCCCTTTTCCGCCAGCACTCTGGCTGCAGCCGGCATGACGCGTTCCCCAGAACCGGCAGAGGCTTCATTTCCTGCGGAAGCAGCCGGAGCAGCGGAAGCAGAATCTGATTTCGCCGGACTTTTTGCGGGGGTCGGATCTTCAGTACCCGCTGGCCTCTCGGCTTCTTCGAGATAGCCGATGACTTCACCGACGGCTGCCGTCTCTCCTGGTTTCTTCAGGATTTCGATAATAATCCCATCGAGGGGCGCTGGTACGTCGAAGGTGGCTTTGTCGGTTTCGAGCTCAACGATTTCACTATCTTGAGCGACCCATTTTCCTTCTTCAGCGTGCCATGCTCCGATTTGGACTTCGGAAATGGATTCGCCCACAGAGGGGACTTTGATTTCAATAGACATCGGGCACAAATCTCCCACCGAGTCATAGGAAAAACGTATGATTTCAGACTGTAACAGGCTGTTTTTATATTTCGCGAGCAGCAAATGGGATTATGACTTCTAGGCAAACCCAGCACAATTCCCGCGTGTAGGGAAGATGATAAACAGAATAAATATTTTGATAATGAAGCGTGTCACAGCCACATCGTAGCTGATCCGGGTCTTCCCAAAGAAAAACGCTGGTCTATATATCGGCTTTTCAGCCAGACCAGCGTTTAGATAATTCTGATTCAGGTATTATCGAAACAGACGTAACAAGTCGTCTCAATACGATTCCCGAAATCAGGATGACTTACCGGGAAATCGATGTCCTTTCGCTTTGGTATCGATGCGGTAAAGCGATTTGCGTGCGGTAATGAACAGGCTCGCGTTATCTTTGCCGCCGAATGTTACATTGGCGGGTTTTTCAGGAACTGAGATGATCCCCAGGAGTTTCCCCTCTGGTGAGTAAACCTGGAGGCCTAATCCGGTTGTAATATAGAGGTTTCCCTTGGTATCTACTGTCAGTCCGTCCCCGCCTCTGCCGGGCTCTTTGTAGCCTTCTGCCTGTTTGAGAGTGCAAAATACGCGTCCTTTTCCAATTTTTCCAGGCGAAGTCACCGGATAGGCCCACATTTCTTTTTGCATACTGGGAATGACATAGAGTGTTTTTTCATCAGGAGAGAGAATGACGCCATTGGGGGCTTTCAGATCGTCGGCGAGGCGTGTGACTTTTCCGTCAGCAGATCGATAGTAAACGGCGACGACTTTTTGTGGCAGTGGCTCGGGTGACCGGAAATGGGGGTCTGTAAAATAAATGCCGCCTGAACGATCAATGACCAGATCGTTCGGGGCATTATAGCGTTTTCCCTGGTATTCCGAGGTCAGCGGTGTGACTTTTTTGTTTTTCAGATTGATGCTTACGAGTCGTCCATCCATTTCACAGGCGAGCAGGCCGTTCTCACCATCCAGCATCAAACCGTTGCAATGGTTTGAGGGTTCCAGGAAAACAGAGAGTTTTCCTTTCGAGTTGACCTTATAAATTTTATTGTCAGGGATGTCGGTGAAATAGAGGTTTCCCTTGAGGTCGAAGGCGGGACCTTCGGTGAATTTAAAATCGGTAAACAGTTTGACCGGTTTGCCGACTGGGCCGATACCGGGAATGTCGGTTTTTGTTTCAGCTTGAGTCGTGGCAGACATGAACAGGAGAATGACAGAAGTGGCAGTCCAGTTCCGAATATTTCGCATGAGAGGCTCCTTGGAGAATGAGGCCAGCTTTCAAAGGGGATAGTAATTATCCTCTATTAGAGTCATTTCGACGGATAAAATTCAACCTTCTGAAGAATCGGAATGCCGTATCAGTAGAAATCAGGCTTCGCATGAGGGACACTTGCTAAGTAAATTGATCTGTGCCTATATCGTGTAAAAGTAAAAAACGAGCTTGATTTGAGGGTTAACTGTCCATGGATGCCGTTCGGCTGCTAAAACAACTGATTTCCATTCCCAGCGTGAATCCCATGGGTCGCGCTGTTACCGGTGATATCTATTTCGAGGGAAAACTGACTCAGTTTTTGTGTGACTATTTTGCCGAGCTGGGAGTCGAATACGAGTCGATCGAAGTGGTACCCGGCCGCAATAATGTGATCGCCCGCACTAAACTGAAGCCTGGTGTGCCGACGATTTTGATGGACGTGCATCAGGATACGGTTCCCGCTGACGGGATGACTGTTCCGGCGTTCGAAGGCACAGAAAAAGACGGAAAGATTTACGGTCGTGGTGCCTGTGATGTCAAAGGGGGCATGGCTTCGATGCTGATGGCGTTTACGCGGTTGGTCCAAGACAACCCGCCTGATGCCGCCAATGTGATTCTTTCCTGTACCTGCGATGAAGAAGCCACTGTGCAGGGGATCGAGCATCTTGTCCGCTTGTGGGAAGAACCCTCTGGGCTGAGCAAGATTCTGACAGAACGCCCCGATCTGGGTCTGGTCGCCGAACCGACAATGCTGGATATCGTGGTGGCGCATCGAGGCGCGACACGCTGGAAGATTAAAACTACAGGGAAAGCCTGCCACAGCTCTCAGCCGAAAGATGGGATCAATGCCATTTATCGGATGGCGGATGTTCTGCGGGCACTTCAGGCGTATGCTTATGAGTTGACACAAATGGACGCGCATCCGCTATGCGGCCCTCCTACGCTGAGTGTGGGAGTGATTGAAGGGGGCGAAAGCGTCAACGTTGTGCCTGACTTCTGTACGATTGAAATTGATCGACGTGTGATTCCGGGCGAGGATGGAATCGAAGTCATGAATCAGGTCGAGGAATATCTGAAACTAAATCTTCCGTTCGACTTCGAAATGCTGCCTCCCTGGATTACGGGTGTTTCACTCTCCGATCATAATAACGGCGAATGGAGCGACCGTCTGTTGACAGTCATTGATTCAATCGAGAGCGGTCATGAAAAAGTAGGTGTCCCCTATGGTACGCATGCAGCGCGAGTGAATCAGGGAGGGGTGCCAGCGATGGTGTTCGGTCCCGGTTCCATCGCACAGGCACATACGGTTGATGAATGGGTGGAGATCGATCAGTTGTTGAAAGCTGAAGAAGTCTATTATCAATTCTGTGCCAACGCCGGACGGGTTGAATAGCCATCGATGGCAAGCGGATGTGCACCCTACGTATTCCTGCTCGGTGCGCTTAGCCCAAAATGAACTCGGATTTTCTCATTTTCGTGGGTGGTCGTGAAGTGTGGATGGATATCCCGCCCACTGTCGGGCCAGCCGACAGTGGCACCCGTTGCTAACAGGGTAGCAGGAATTTGCTGTGGTTTTCTGCTTTCTCCATTTGGGAATCTCGAAAATTCTTCTTGACAAACTATGCATAGTCTGGCTATATATAGTATATGTAGTCAATCTATGTATTGGAGTGAAAAGAAATGAATCCTCAACTATTTGCCGGCACGTTGGAAATGCTCATTCTGGAACTGGTTTCCGAAGGACCTTCTTACGGCTACGAAATTACGCAGCAGGTAACCAACCGCTCTTCGAATGAATTCGAGTTGAAAGAAGGTAGTCTTTATCCGGCGTTGCATAAGCTGCAACGTAAAAAACTGTTGAAATCATTCTGGCGTGAAGTGGATGGACGGCGGCGTAAGTATTACGAGCTGACGATTCAGGGTCAGAAAGCTCTTAACGAAAAACGTGAAGAATGGAAGCAATTTTCCTCTGCCATTGACCGTATTTTAGGGGCACAAAGTGGTTTGGCCTGAAGTCAGTATCGAAGATTTTCCTCCGGAGCGCGACGATGAACCATCGTCGTTGCGGGAGGATATACTCGATGAATTGACGGATCATTTTGTGTGTGCTTTGAATCGAGAACTGTTAAAAAATCCGGATGAGCAGACTGCAAAACAACGTGTGATCAATCAATTTGGTGACCCTGTCAAGATCGCCCGCCAACTCTGGCTGGATGCGATGAAGGAGAGAATGATGTCTCAACGAATTATGACCGGTATTTCCGCGGTGATGGCTGTTTGCAGTATTGCTGTCGTGGGTATTGCCTGGATGCTGATGAGAGAGAGTCAGGGCGTCAATCAGAAAATGCTGGCACAACTGGCGGTGATTGCCGACCGTCCACAAGCCGAGTCAACTGTGGTAAAAAGCCTGCAGCGCACCAATGAAGCGATTGTACGCGAATTAAAGATCCTGGCGGAATCGCAACGACCATCAATGGAAATGGGGTTTTCGGAAATGGGAGCGATGGGATCGAGCGGTGGTGAAATGATGGCAGGTGGATTCGGAATGGATGCAAAATCTGCTGAACCGTCTAATATCAACCAGCAAATTCTCAAACAGTTAGAACAATTAAATCTAAAAACGAGTCAGCAGGATGGCTCCACTTCTGAAGCGATGAACCTGATTTCATTTCAACTGGTTCAGGATAACAAAGACAAGAAACCAGCTGTTGGATTTACCGGTAGGTTGACCAAAGTAGGCACAGACGCCTTTTCATTGAATGCAACAAGCGATGAGAAGGGAGCACTCGAATTTGGAAAACTTCCCTGGGGTAACTATGATTTGTCATTGAAGTCTCCCTGGGGTGAAATCTGTCATATTTCAAGGTTTGCAGTGATTCCGGGTCGGAATTATAGTCAGACAATTATTTGTCCTGCTGCCGCTCCGGAAGAGGTTCCCGTGCAGTTTCAAGTCGACTGGTCGGAGAAACAAAAATCGGATGACCTGTTATTAATATGTGACTTTCGTAAATTGCTTCAGGCAGGGGGAGGCGTCACCACTTATGAATTCAGTAGCTCCCGTAATGCCGGTAGTTTTTACTGGTTCAAGGACCAGAATCAGCCACGCGAACAAAGAGGCGTTTATATTATCAGCGGTAATCATCAAGTGACTCCCTGTCCATTGGACGCAGAGGGGAATTTTATCGACGTCGACTACGAAACTTTAAAAGAGAAACCGTCGATCAAAATGTTCGAAGGGGACTTCTATCAACTGCCTGTGATATACCTGATTACTAAGCAGGATTTGAAAAAACTTTCGCAGTTGAATTCTCTCAAGGAATTTGAAGTGAACGACAAAGACCGAGCCATGATTTACACTTACCGTACCGATCAGTACGGCGGAAGGGATTTGAGTTTCGTGGGTGGCTTGGGTAAAAATAATCCTGCAACTATTCCCTGCACCAGGCTTCTTGTGCCTTTCAAAAAGAAGGATGCCCCCTCTGATTCTGCCAATATTTATGATGTGATTTCACGCCATAAATATATCGACGGCACTCAGTTACCAGAACTGCTGAAATATACGGCTTTAAAAGAACAGCCCAATGTCTGGAAAATCAAAATACCAGAACTGGCAAAAAAAGATATTCCTGAAAGTGTTGGCACTGGTATCTTTTAACGGGAAGCATTGGAGCGGGATCAGGTCAAGGTTTTTTCTAAGGGGAAATTAATTTCTCTTTCGGAATCCGGTTCATTGAGTAGTGTCCAGTAACGGGGAAGAGTGTAGTTTTTTTCATTGGTCAATATTAATGTGTACAAAGTGACTTACCCTGATAGCATGGAATATATCAGATTGCGATCTTGTCAAAATCGTGGACTCACTCTGATTCGATGCAAAGCAGGAAGATGCGATGTCGAAAAAAATAATGACCGGTGCCTCTGTTGTGATGGCCGTTTGCGGTATTGCCATTGTTGGCCTTGGCTGGGAATTGGTGAAAGAGAATCGAGAGGTCAACCAGCAAATACTGAAAGAGTTGGATGAACTCAAACAGGGGCAGCAGAGTCAAGCTCTCTCTGCTTCTGAATCATTGAATCAAGTCGTGTTTCAGCTGGTTCAAAATGACAAAAATGGCAAACCGGCTGTTGGTTTTATTGGAAAACTGACAAAAGGTGGGAAACAATTAGAAACGTTTGCAGTCGAAGCTGTCAGTGATGAATCGGGAAAGCTTGATTTTGGAAAACTTCCCTGGGGGAAATATGATTTGGATTTGCTTGCTCCCTGGGGAGGCGGTTCACTTTTTCGCTGGTCGAGTGGGGAATTTTATCAGCAATCGGATCTGATGGTGTTACCCGGGCGAGGCTTTCCTTCCCCCACAATCGTTTGTCCGGCTGCGGCACCGGAAGAGGTTCCTGTGAAGTTTCAAGTGAGCTGGCCTGCGGGAATCAATTCAGACAATTATTATTTGTTATGTGACTTTCGAACTCGTAGTGGTGAAGGTGAAGTTCTGTTCGAAAGCACACGCGTGATTCAACAGGAGACCTGGCTTTATATACATGACAACGATATGAGTATGAACCAAGGTGGTGTTTCTCTTGTCAATAATCAGAATCAGGTAAGTAATATTCCAAATTTATTTCTAGGTATGCTATTTGAAGGTATGAAGCCGGAGAATCCTGCAAAAATGAAACCATCACTCAAAATGTTGGAGGGACATTATATATTACCTGCGATTTATCTGGTTCGAAAAGATCGTTTAAAATCAATTTCGAAAGACTTAGCGAATAATGTTTACAGTCAAGTATTAAATCATGAACGAGAAGAGTTAGTGTTTTTTCATGCTCTTCCCAAATTACGATCTTTGAGTGATGATTTTAAGAAAGATAGAACGACCACGTTCCTGTTTCCTTATCATAAGAATGCTTTTATCGCTGATGGTCCTCTGGATTCAAAATCACCGCCCAAGATTGCGAGTGGGATTGAATTGCCGGAAATGTTGGAATTTAATGCCTATACGCATCAAGACAATGTCTGGAAAATTAAACTTCCGGAGCTAGAACGTCTCATTATTCCTGAAGAAATTGAAGGGACGGGCACAGGTTTGTTTTAACGGGGAGTCTTGTCGCTAAGAAGAATTATTCGGTCCCACCCAATGTGAAATATCAAATCGAAGCCCTACAGGCGGGCGGACACATGGGTCCGCACCCTACTTTTTTATCTTCTGAATAGTGCGCCTGGACTGGATCTAATTCTTAGGAATTCGGTTCATTGAGTAGTGTCCGGTCACGGGGAAGAGTGTGTTTCCCTGTTTGCCGATTTGTTGGCAGTTGACTTCGTAGACGAACTTTTCTTTGAGTTCGTTGACTTTGAGACGGACTGTTTTGTGGTCATCTGAAACAGAGACTCCTTCCACTTCGACTTTGTAACGGCCGCTGTCGGGGCTGGCGTAGCTGCCGCTCCAGACGCGGGTGTAGCCGGCGACGGTGTAGGCGTCTTTTTTAGCTGCCTTCTTCGCGTCGATGGCTTTGAAGAATTCGAGTTCGAAACCGTCGGGCGTGGCGCGGAGTTCTTTGATGCCGTTGGGTAGTTTTCCGTTGGGTGTGAGTCTGGTGATGGAGCCGGTATTCTGACCGCCGAGCCAGCCACTGTCGTGGATGCTGCCGACGTAGATCTCGCCGCGTGGACTGATGGCGACAGACATGGGGCCGGTGAAGTTTTTCTCATCGGGGGGCACGTCGGCACGTGTGAAGTAATAGGTGGCGCCCTGGACGGAGTCGCCTACTTTTTGCGTGGTGAAGCGAATGAGCAGACGATGATTGTATTCGCAACCCAGACCCTGATCGAAGAGGCTGGCATATTGAAATTGTTTCGGGATGCAGGTTAAGCCGTTCACGCTGCGCGTCCAGGGGTGGGGGACCTGAATGGCGGCTCTGGTCTCTTCCAGATTTTCTTTCGAACGTATATCGGATTGGCTGCGTACGCCGTAGGCTTTTCCAGGGATCAGGAAATTGATTTCGTTGAAGGTGTTCTGGACTCCCTGTTGATCGGAGACGAAGATTTCGTCCTTCGAGTTAATGGCGAGTCCGATGGGATAGCGGAAAGCGTGTCCCAGTGGTGTGATGTCTCCGTTGTAGGATATCTTGAGAATCTTGCCTCGCCAGTGAATCTGATGATCGGGGCGTTCCTTCTGTGCATAGTCGCTGCCTAAGCCGATATAGAGGTTTCCCTGACTGTCGCGGATGCAGCCTGTGGCCCAATCGTGATAGTTGTCGTTTAATCCCCAACCTGTTGCGATGACGGTGCGTCTGTCTGCTCGACCGTCGCCGTCGGTATCTGAAAGTCGTAAGACTTCCGGTTTATGTGAAACGATCAAATCGCCACCATCGACGACGATGCCAAAGGGGGCAGAGAGACCTTCTTCGAACAGGGTCAGCTGGTCTTCGATTCCATCACCGTCTGTATCTCTGGCGAGATAGACGTCTCCTTTGAGCGAAGTGAAAACGAGTGTGCCATCATCGCGCCAGGCGAATGCGGTGGGCATGATGGCACGGCTGAGTGGAAGTCGCACGCCATTAAATCCGGGGGCGCTGGTGACGGTTTCCACTTTTTCTTTTGGCTTGGGTTTGGATTTGATTTGCAGTGCGTCTGCTTTGAGATTGCAGAGATAATTCAGAGTGAGTGTGGCCTGTCCGGATGCATTACTGGTGGTCGTGTATTCGTGCGAATTGTTATCGCTGATGTGCATCCATTTGGCTTTTGGATTATTTGAATTCGTGATCTTTGGATCGCCGATACTTTGTGAATTTCTGACGCGCCCGACGTAGAGGTCGTACCCTTCAGGCAGATTGTCGGCTTTAATGTTTCGCTGCCAACCGGACTGCTTTGCCTGATCGGGAAGTGTTGCGAGGGTGTCAGTGATAGCGACTTTTGTGATTTTGTCATCGACCTTAAACGTGAGTTCATAGTTTAAGACGATTTTATTTCCATGCGAGCTGTAATTGCGGAGTGTGCCCGATGTGCCATTTTGCTGATGCGGATAGACGACCTGCATCGGCTCCTTACCTGTTCTGGCCAACACAAAGTCTTGACCTCGTTCATAGCCGGAAACAATGGGCGAGCCTGCCATGTCCCAATACCAGCTTTTGCCTTGTGTGCGCTGGCGTGCCAGATCTCCCAGTGTCCATTGCACGAGTGAGAAGTGATCCAGATCGAAAAGCAGGTTGTGTCCGTTATCAAAGCCGACTGCAAAAGCACGTGCCACGTATCCGCCGCCGGTTTCTTTGGGATTGGTGAAGACATCGCGTACGATGCGCGCGGGTTCCCCGGCTGCGACGGTCAGGAACTGTTCCACGGATGAGGGATTGGTGGGAACTTTGAATTGCGGATCGTTCAGACCCATCCAGATGGCGTCCAGCTGTCGATTGATGTCGCCGTCTAATACTTTGGGAACACTTTTCTTCAACGCGGGCATTTCCATGCCGGGCACGATACGCAGCGGGTTATGCACCCAGCGGAGGAAATATTCCTTCCGCATGCGTTTTCCCAGCATCAGCAGGTCTGACCCGCGCGTGCCGAGCGCGACGTTGCGTGGTACATATTCACCCAGCACGTGACAGGAAATACAACTGAAACCTTTGGAGCCGGTAATGGTTTGGCCGGCAATGAGGAGTTGCGCTTTATTTTGATCGGAGGAATCGATCATGAAGTCGGGTTGGCGCGGCCCCTCATCGGGGACGTAGTCGTGTGCGACTAAATAATCGAGCAATGCTTGTTTGTCTGCTTTGGAGTGCTGGAAGCGAGGCATTCGTACGCTGAGCCAGGGCATGCGAATTGTTTTTTGTTCGCCGCTGACTGCTTCGGCAAGTGCCTCGAGTTTCAGTTTGTCTCCGACAGCGGTGAGAGCAGGGGGAATCATTGCCTGGCTTTGCCCGGCGAGTGCAGGATCGAATTTGGCCATTTCGCCGGCAATGGGTGTGATGCCCGGATGTTTGTCCCGTTCATGACAGTAAATGCAGTTCCGCTGTTCCAGCACATAACGACCACGGTCGAATTTACTTTCCGGAGCGAATTTTCCGAAACTGGATTTGAGATAGGCTTTGACGGCTGCGCGATCGATTGAGCGATACGCGGGGCGTCCTTTTTTCCGATCTGGTTTTTCCGCCAGGCAGGAGCTGTCCCAGTTTTGAATTGTTTTCGATAGATCGACGATTTTCTGTGTTGGTTTGTCGATGCCCGGAATTGTGTGACAGGCGGCACAGCGCGCCTGGGTGATCAGTTTTTTGCCGTCCGCAATCAGGTTTTTCTTAGATGATGGTTTTTTACCGGTGGGGATGTTTGCCTGTTTGAGTTCAGAAAGGGCGTAGGCCAATTGCCGACGTTCACCTGTACTGAGTTTGATGACCGGCATACGATGATCCTTGTTTAATTTCTGAGGATCAGAGAGCCAGTTATAGAGCCAGGCTGCATTGCGTTTATCGCCTATGCTGCTGAGGTCGCCTCCGCTGAAGGGTTGCTGGTTGCCTTTGCCTTGAATCGTATGGCAGGCCAGGCAGCCGACCGAACGCATCAGGATTTCGCCTTGCCTTTGTTCTTCATCGCGGGTTGGCTTTTTTTTGGTTTTTTTATCTTTTTTAGGAGCGGGGATTTTTTTCAGCGATGCGGTTTTCGAATTGGCAAACAGATACGCGGCAACGGCTGTCGCTTCCCGTTCATCAAATCCGAAGAAGGGCATTTTGGCATGGGCGGCGATGGAATCATCGTTTTGAATTTTCCGGGTCAGCCATTGGGGGTTCAGACCGGTTTTGAGATATGTGAGGTCAGGAGCAGCAGGACTGGTCAACTGGTTCTCTCTCTGATGACATCGATTGCAGCGATGGGCGTCAAAGTGAGTTCGGCCACGGGAAATCTGTGCGACGTCGGGAGATCCCTCCTCGCGATACAGGAGACTCGCGGGAACGGGTTCCAGTCCAAACAGGTTCGAAGACCAGAATAACTGTACGCGGGCTTGCGGCGATATTTTTTTGTAGGAGACTTGCAGCTCGAATTCCCCAAAGTTCTGGTCGTACTTTTTGCCCACGACCCAGCCGGGCGTGTCGCGTTTCCCTTCGAGCACGGTTTTGCCATCGATGACGACCTTGATCTCTCCTTCGAGATACGCAGAGATCTGGTATTTACCTGGTTGTTTCACCAGAATCAGGCTGGTCCACTCAGCTGAAAAATTCTTGGCTGCATCGTTCTTGGCTGTGAATTGGGGAAGCGGCTGACTGGCGCCCCAGTTAAAGGCGATATCCGGATCAATGCGTTGAATGCGTTTTTCACCGGACTGATACGTGGCCAGCAGTCCCGGCGGGTAATCGTCTTCTTCCGGATCAATTTCCTCTGCAGCCAGATTTCTCCCGGCCATCATGAGTGTGAGAAATACGACAATGAAACCAGTCAGGTGTAAACAAACTCTGAACCGGAGTGCTTGTATTCGAGGGCAGATCATGATGTAGGGAGACTTTAGTGCTGGGAACGTACCTGGTTAACAAACCTCATTAAATCGATTGGGCGATTTATCCCGACCGGGATCGACAATCAGCCATTCGTTATTGTTCGAATGGCTTTTCCTCTTTGGCATTGGCTCCAAAAGAAGCGCGGAATTCGTCTGCTGCTGCTGAGACAGTTTTTGTGGGACCGGTCAGCTTGAGGAAGTAATAGGCTTTGCCTTCGACTGCGAGAATCACGCCTAACATCCGAGAATCAGGGACAGCTTTTGTTTTTCTGAGGAAGGGAGGTCCGATCGATTTGTTATAGGTGCCACTCAGGTCGGCGAAGACATATTTTCCCAATTTGGATTCGCCTTGTGTGACTTTCACTTTCCGATCTTTGCCGGCAGCAAACTGACCCACCCAGCGTGAGATATTAGCAGCCATTCCGCCACCGGTTCCGCCGAACGACGAGATGACAAGTTCGGCTGGTTCTTTATCTCCTTTGACCGCTGGAATTTCAAATTGTGCGAGTCGAAGACTGTTTGACGGGGGAGCACTTTTCCAGTTCGCGGGAACTTTGAGTGTGATGTCTTTGATTTTGACTTCATTCGTTTTCGTGGACTCATCTGCCGCCTGGACTGTGCAGGCATAAATGGCCAGTGAAAGACCCAGAACGGAATACAATACTCTTCGGAACGTGTTGGGTGAGATCATAAATATCCTCAGCTTGAAATAAGGTGTGCGCATAAAACTGTGTGTAATTGTCCCGCATTCAGCGTGGATTTTCAACTCGTTGATTCAAGAAATAGCTTTTCGCCTGAAATTTTGAAAAAGTAACAGAAGTTCTGCTTAGATGTTGCGAAAAATCAACATTCAGGACGGGGATTGACGCGGCATTCGAATGTGTATTCAGTTAGCGGAGACACAACGATCTTTAGCCCAGTTTCGCAATTCGGTGATGCGTTCTTTCATTAAAACAGCGAGAGGTTTTGTTTTCTGAATTTCGGAGGCAATGTGACGGTCTTCCAGTTCTGCATTTTCAGAAAACGCGGCGAAGAGACCGGACATGACTACCTGCTCCAGCTCGGAGCCCGTAAATTCCTTTGCGGTGGCAGCCAGGGAACGAATGTCAAACTGATCTGCGTCCCGGTTTCGTCGTTGGAGATGAATTTTGAGAATTTGTTCGCGGGCGATGGAGTCGGGCAGGTCTACAAAAAAGACTTCATCGAAGCGTCCTTTTCGCATGAGTTCCGGGGGTAGTGCGGAGATGTCATTTGCGGTGGCGATGATAAAGATTGGATGTCGATGATCCTGCATCCAGGCGAGCAGTGTTCCAAACATGCGCTTGGACAATCCGCCGTCGGCTGACGAGGAAGAAGCCGAGGCAAATGCTTTTTCAATTTCATCGATCCATAAGATGACCGGTGCCATCGATTCTGCCTGTGAGAGTGCCTGTCGTAACTGACTTTCACTTTCACCAATAAATTTCTGCTAAAGCATGCCCGGGTCTAAGCGCAGCAAAGGCATATTCCAGTCGGAGGCGACCATTTTGGCACACAAGCTTTTTCCGGAGCCGGGCACGCCCAGCATGAGCACTCCCCTCGGCGGTTCCAGTCCATACTCTTGTGCTTTTCTGGAAAAGCCGCCACGGCGCAGTTTCAGCCAGTCTTTTAATTTCCCGAGTCCACCAACCTGATCCGGTTTGACGTCAACGCCGATGGATTCCAGGCAGCCTGTCGAACCGAGCAAGGTTCTTTTGGCTTCGATGATGTGTGGTAAATCTGTCACATTGAGATCATTGTCCTGAAGAATGGCCGAGCTGATAACGCGTTCGACTTCACTGCAACTGAGTCCGCGCATCGTGAGTACCAGTTGTTCCATTTCCCTTCGCGTGAGTTTGGTGGTAATTTCTTCATGGCTCTCCTGCCTGATTTTGATGAAGGTCTGTTTGATGACGGCAGATAATTCATCGGTGGTTGGCCAGCCCAGTTCATAACGAACAGTGAAACGTTTGATCTCGTCGGGCAGGGGAAAGGCATCGATCAGAATGAGCGTTGATTTTTTAGTTCGGCAGGTTTCCATGAGATCGCGCATCATGCGATTGACGACGTTGTCCCGACAATAGGCGCCGAGATCCTTGAATACAAAAATATCTTCATCTGTATTTTGGTGTATGAAACTGAGCGACTGTTCCGGCTTCCCTCCCGGGACTGTTGCTGATTTGAGGGTGGTGCCTTCGGTTTTGCACAGGCCATTCGTTGCCGACCATTCAAAGAGCGGCTTTTTTAAATTCCGTGCGACCTCTTGAACGACTTTCAACGCGCGTTGTTCATCCAGCGTTTCGATGGAGATAAAGGGATTTCCTGATCGAATCAGCAGATCCAGTGAATTCGACATCAATTTCGTTCCTCGAGAGACACAGTGGTTGAAAACGACAACGGGAATAGAGTGTCAATGGATCACAGTTTAGCGTGATGTTTTTAATAAATTATAAAATTGTTTCCAGGTTTTTGTATTGGCGACATCTTTTTTGGTGAGTCCGGCTCGACGCGCCTGATAGACGCCGTATTGCATGACTTCCAGACCTCTCACACTGTGGGCATCGGTATTAATTACGATCGGAATTCCGAGTTCTTTGGCTTTGGCGGCATGAATGTCATCAATATCCAGACGCATGGGATGCGCATTGATTTCCATCATCGTGCCATGATCGGCTGCCGCTTTGAGGACCTCGCTGTAATTGAGATCCGCGCCAGGGCGTTTGCCGATCAATCGTCCTGATAGATGTCCAATGATTGAAACATGTGGGTTCCGAATGGCGTTGAGTAAGCGTTGTGTGATTTGTTTCTGAGGTTGTTTCAATCCGTAATGCAAAACGGCAATGACCCAGTCTGCTTCACTCAGCACATCATCGGGCAAATCCATGGTACCATCTTCGAGAATATCACATTCGATGCCTTTCATAATTTGAATGCCGGAGATTTGTGACTGTACTTTTTCGATCTCCTTCCAATGGGCACGCAATCGTGTGGCATCCAGACCGTTGGCCATGGTAACGCGTTTGGAGTGGTCGGTGATGGCGATGTATTGTAAACCATTGGATTTGGCACCTTCCGCCATTTCAAGGATCGAAGCCGTTCCATCGGTGGCCGTTGTGTGCATGTGCAAGTCGCCACGAATCTGTTCGAGTTCAACCAGCTCGGGCAATTTATTTTTCTCGGCGGCTTCGAATTCCATTCTGTTCTCGCGAATTTCGGGTGGAATCCAGGGGAGATCGAGGGTCTGAAAGACTTCTTCCTCGGTCCTGCCTGATACGAGTTCTTCCTCACGAAACAGGCCATATTCGTTGAGTTTGAGGCCTCTTTCCTGTGAGCGGCGTCTGAGGACAATATTGTGTTCTTTCGAGCCGGTAAAGTAGAGGAGGGCGGCGCCGTACGATTCTTCGGGGACCACGCGTAAATCCATTTCCAATCCGGAATTCAAGCGGACGCGCTGTTTTGTCTCGCCGCGGGCCAGGACTTCTTTCACGAGCTCATGGTTTTCCAGGGCATCCATGACTTCGTTTGGCTGACTGGAAGTGACAAGAATATCCAGGTCGCCCACTGATTCTTTACGACGGCGACAGCTGCCCGCTTCGGAAATCTGCAGCACTGATTTCAGAGTGTCCAGGTCGTGAATGATTTCGTCTGACTGCGCTTTCGCATCGGCGAGTCTGACGCGGTTTCCCGCCTGACTGAGATGTTCGAGTCCAGCGAGGATGATTTGTTCTGTTTTTTTGCCGAAGCCTTTTTGTTCGGCGATGACACCGTTTTCGGCAGCCGCTTTGAGGTCGTCGAGAGAGTGAATCGAGAGTTCCGAAAAAAGAAAGGCGACTTTTTTGGGACCGATGCCGGGAATATCGAGCATGCGAACTACGTCAGCTGGGATTTCCTCTTTGAGTTCTTCAAGTTGAGGTAAGGTTGCTGTTTCGACGATGGTTTCAATTTTTAATGCGAGGTCTTTTCCGATGCCTGGCAACTCCAGTAATTCTTTTGGATTATTCCTGGCGATGTCCTGAATCGAATCGGGAAGCCCTGAGAGTGTGCGGGCTGCGTTGCGATAGGCGCGCAAACGAAACGGATTGGCTCCCTGAATTTCCAGTAAGTCTGCCAGTTCCTCAAACTGGCGTGCCACTTCTGCGTTTTGCATATTCCGATTCCAAATTTACAAACTTACCAAATGTCTGGCTTACGATATGGTTGGAACGATTTCATTCCTTCTCATCCTACTATAACCATAACGGGATTGGCGCATAAAAAAAGTGCAAGGCACGAATGCTCTTGCACTTAATGGATTCTAAAAAACGTCAGCCGTTATTTACTGGCGATTTTCTGGGAATCGGTGATTGCAAACCAACCCGAATTCGAGGGAACATTCTGCTTGGCGATAACGGGAGCAGAAAAATGAGCCCTGATGGTTAATCGCTCTGATCTGGTTGCCGATTTCCATGTGATTTTCTGGTCCAGATTCAGAGGCTGTACTCTGAGTTGCGGGATCCCTGTTTCCTGTTCTGCTTTGGGAGTTTTCTCAGCAGGTTTCTTGGTAGGAGCCGCTTTTTTCTGGGGGATGGTCGTCTTGGGAATTTTTCCATCCGGAGTTACTTTGAACGCGTCAGTTTTTGTACCAGATGGTCCGAACAGGTCTTCTGATTTTTTATCGGTACCGATTTTTGGTTTTTCTGTACCGAAATTATTCGGTGGCAGTGTTGAACCGGGAGTCGTTTTTTCTATTGCATCTCGTTTGAGAGGTTGTTTAAAGAGATCTTCGGCATCACTTTTGGGCATTGGTTTTTTTTCATAGCTACGTGCGCCAAAGCCGGAATCTTCCACATTCGATTTTGTTTTACCGGGAATCATTGGCTCATCGGCAAATGTTTTCGGCGGTGTGTTTTCGACATCACGTGGCACAGGAACTTTCTTGCCCGAGTTCGGATCGGGAATGGGAGAGCCCGTGGTGGGAGCGGAACTAGCGGAATTATAATTGACTCCGCATTGACCGGTGCTACAACCTCCCGATGCACAATTACCAGTAGAACAGCCGCTGAGACCACAGGGAGAACAGCAACCCGGTCCATAAGCGGCACCAGCAAATTGATAGGAATTCCCGCCGGAAAAGCTGCCGTAGTTCACACCAACAACTTGTGGGTTGTTGAGGAGATACCAGCGATAAGCGGCGCGCGAAGTGCGTCGGGCCTGTGCTCTGTTTCTGGCAGGTGAGTAGTAGGTTGTTCTTGGTCCATAGTATGTTGTCGTGGGTCCATAGAATGATGTGTTAGTTGCCCCGGCCATGGCAACCCCACCATAGTTGGAAGTATAGGAACGGGGTACAGGTGCGTAACCAGCCTGGTATGCCCTTGGACCATTTTGGGCGGGCCCAAACAGGGCGTTGAATGTCCAGGGAACGGCACCCGCGTTGGATTCGGAGAGGGAAACCATGCCGATGGTCAGCAAGCAACCGGCCATCAGACAAACTTTTTTCAGATTCATGTTTTTGATCAGACTCATCATCCATTCGACCTTTTTAATGTAGCTAGACAATGGCACGACCCGGGGGCAGTGAGCTATGCCGAAAGAAGACGCAGTCCATTACGCCAAATTCTCTATTCTTCTGGTTCAACCGGAAGCGTAAATCAGCTAATCCATTAGTTACTCTTTTGTACCCTTAGGATCGTACCGATGTCAATGATTTGGATTGTTGGTTGGGTCGGATAAACTAAGTTTTTAAGCGATAATTCATAAGAATTCTCAATTGTATCCAATTTATCCAAACGCCAGATTTTCAGGTTTATAGCTGATTTTAAGGTGTACATGGTTCTCTATGGGTTTTCGAGCAGTTGAAAGATCAATGAATGATGATAAGTTGATGTGTTGTAATGACTTACTTAACGAGAACGAAATTGGAATTCCGTCAGCGATGCCTGTGTCGGGTCAGAATGCAGTTTCCACATTGGATCTGAAGAGCCGAGGTGAGTTCCTCTACCCTGAAAATCAATAAAATGTTAAATTTCGGGACCTGAAGCCAGTCCTTTCGATCCTGAATCCAGCCTCTTCAGATCCAGAGTTAAGTTTCTGTCATTTCTTGCAGGAAAAATTGTCACTCTCATGAGAGATCGTTCTGAAAATTTATTTTCAGTGAACCGATTCCGCTTGCGGGATCTTTGTGGGAGGAGATGCGCGCTGCGTATGGGTCGAAGTTGGATCCGGCGCTGGTTGAGTCTGGCGCTTCTGTTGGGCATGTGTGCCGGGTGTAGCAGCTGGAAACAGAAGATGGCTGTGCTGGATAATGAATCTCAGGATCTTGTGGAACAGGTACGGGTTGCTTCTGAGAGCGGTCGTCAGGAACAGGCGGCGGAATTGTTGCAGCAGGCTGTAGCTTCGAACCCGAATAATGCGGGAGTCCGGAAACAGCTCTCTGAATTTTTAATTAACAATGGCTATTCGGAAGAGGCCATTCAACAGTTAAAAAAGACGATGGTGCTGACCCCAGATGATCCGAAACCTTATATTGATCTGGCTTATTTATTGCGTGAGAAAAAACAGTATACCGATTCACTCAAAAATCTGGAGCTGGGTTTAACTCTGGATCCTGTTAATATACGTGCCCTGCTACTCAAGGGTGAGCTGGAAGAATTGGCAGGCCTGAATTCCGCAGCCGTCGAGACCTATCATCGTGTCCTGCAGGTGGAGCCATATAATCTGGTTTCCCGATTGAAGCTTGCCGAGCTGCAAATCAAGATAGGGGAACCGAACCGTGCGACACCCATCCTGCGTCCGATCTGTCACAATACCGCAGCCACAATCGAGCAGCGCGCAGAAGCACGCTGGTTACTGGGGGTCGCCTATGGTGCAGAGCAGCGCTGGAACGATTCGGTTAAATCCCTGGAACTGGCGTTGAAGAATCGAACAGACGCCACTGCCGATGACTGGTATCGTATGGCTTATGCCAGTCTACAGGCGAATGAAATGGAGAAAGTGTATCAGTCGGTCACTCAGGCTTTATCACTCAACCCACAACATTCGGAAACGAATCGCCTGTCAAGTTATCTGACGCAGCAGGTGAATCAGTTGAATATCCAACAGGCTTCGCTGTATACACCCCTGAAAAAGCCTGGATTCATCGGGCAGTCAGCACCGCGGATTCCCCTCGAAACATTACAGCCCCCTTCCGGCTGGCAGAAGACCTCCAAACTTTCCATTTCCTCAGACAGTTACAAAATTCAATAATTGGATCATGATTCCGATTTCCTGCTGATGTATTTCGTTTCATCCTTTGGTAGCAGTGAGTGATTCTCAGAACCAGGGTACGTTCTGATTGAACTCGCGTGTTTTGTCAGTGGGAAATCAAATGTCTGGCCCGCGTCTCAGGAAAAAAAGAGAGCCGTCTGGTTCTGAATCAGTAAATAATCACTAATTCCCGGTCTTAAAGGGAGTTAATGCGAGGAAAATGCCGTAATTATGTTATTTTGATACTTGAAAAAAGAATCCTCATGACTAAATGTTATAAGAACGTTCATTTGTTATAGTATTGACCAGGAATGACGTTTGATGATGCCTTGAAGAAACTTGTGTGAAATCTGAATTTCACTTGAGACATAGCGACGAAAGAGTGAAAGATGTTTGAATTTGTTTCCGATGTACTTAACCTCAAGCAAATGGGGGCTGTCGATCAGGCTGGAAATCCGCTTTCCTCTTCTGAATCCGTTGGTTCTTCCCTGCCCTCAATGATGCCCGATGTGGCGAATGAGACGACTCCTCAAACGGGAGGCAAGCTTGATCGTGTTGGTATGTCTGGTGTGGAGCTTGTTCTCAGACTTCGCGATGCTTCAGGAGAAATCTTTCGTACACCGGCGCGGGCGGATGCTGCCGTCAGCCTGGATGATGAAAACGTCAAGGGCATTCATATGTCCCGGCTGTTTCTGAGTTTGAATCAGCGTCTGGCCGATGCCGAGCTTTCATTGCCTTTAGTGAATGGCATTCTGAAAGATTTTGTGCAAACTCATCAGGATATGAGTGCGAACAGTTTTTTAACGCTGTCGTATGAGCACTCGCTGAAACGGCCGGCCTTGCTCTCCGATCATGCGGGCTGGCGTGCCTATCCCATTAAGATACATAGTGCGTACCGCGACGGAGTCTTTCAGCATCAGATGCAGGTTCGCCTGACCTATTCGAGTGCCTGTCCCTGTTCGGCGGCATTATCGCGGCAGCTCATTCAGCAGGCATTTGAGAAAGCCTTTGGTGAGCGTAGCGAAATTTCTCATGATGAGGTCTTTCAGTGGCTGGGAACCCAGGAAGCGATTCTGGCGGTGCCTCACAGTCAGCGAAGCCACGCGGATGTTTTGGTGGGGTTAGACGGCGAACTGGAAGATTTTCCGATCGAATCTCTGATTGATTATCTCGAACATGTAATTGCCACGCCGGTCCAGACCGCGGTGAAACGTGAAGATGAGCAGGAGTTTGCCCGTTTGAATGGTGCGAACCTGATGTTCTGCGAAGACGCGGCCCGCAAAGTGAAGGCGGCGTTAGAACAATATGAAGGTGTCCAGGATTTTCGCGTGGAGATCAATCATCTGGAAAGCCTGCATCCCCACGATGCCGCCGCGGTTGCGACGCGCTCGTAACGCACTGAGACTGAAAACTCTCTCTGCTCGCTCCTTCCAGCGACGATACCGTGCCGACTTTTGATTCCGGTCAAAGGACAACCGTAGTGGGTATGAACACTCTGTTCTATTTTTGGCTGAATAGGGACTTTTTTCGTGTTCCTTCTTGCGGAGAGTTGTTGGATGCCATAATTTAGTTTTATTAAAGAAATTACTTTTCGTTCTAGATCAGGAAAGCTCCAATGCATTTGAAAAGACAACTCATGATATCCTGCTTCTGTCTGGCTGCAGTTTTTGCTGTCAATGTAGAAGCCGGTGAAAAAGTGGTGGCTCCCAAGGATGGTGTGATCAAGCTGTTTAATGGCAAGAACCTGGATGGTTTGTATGTCTGGAATCGTGGTACGGCCTACGAAGATCCGCGTAAGATCTTTACAGTGAAAGATGGCATGCTGCATATTTCCGGCGATGGATATGGTGGTTTGATCACGAAGAAAGACTATCGCGATTACCACATGGTGATTGAATTCAAATGGGGTGAAAAGACGTGGGGCGCTCGTAAAGACCGTACCCGTGATTCCGGCGTATTGTTTCATTGTCATGGTCCCGATGGTGGATATGGAAACACGTGGATGGCATCGATTGAAGCACAAATCATTGAAGGGGGCGTGGGTGATATTCTGGTCTTAACGGGCAAAGACCCCAAGACCGGCGAACCGATTCCGACTTCACTGACGACCACGATTACCAAAGACCGAGATGGTGAGAAGGTCTGGAAAAAAGGGGGCGAGGAAATCACGTTGAGTTCGGGGCGCATCAACTGGTGGGGCCGTGATCCTGACTGGGCGGACAAAATCGGATTCCGTGGCAAAGATGATGTCGAAAGTCCCTTAGGCGAATGGACACGCATGGACGTCATCTGTGATGGTGGTAACATTAAATATCTGGTGAATGGTATCGTTGTGAACGCTGGTTCCGACGCCAAACCCGATCATGGTAAATTGCTGGTCCAGACCGAAATGGCAGAGATGTGGGTCCGAAAATGGGATCTGTATCCACTGGGCAAAGCACCCAAGTATAAGAAGGACTAGAAGTCTGATTGAATTAAGTTGAGCCCTGTTATGGCGTGCTGCCATAACAGGGTTTTTTTGTGCGCGGTGTGGTTTCTCTAATCGCTGTTGGGCGAGCCAACGGTGACACCTGGCTGTTAGAAGTTGGGAAAAAGTACTACCACGAAAAACACGAAAAGTATTGAGTCGGGTGGCCTCGAATGAAATTCGGGGTTGTTGTTTAACAACAGAAAACTGTCAGGAAATATGGTCGATTGAGATAGAAAGAATCGATCTCTCATTAACGAAAACAGGACACTCTCTATTGATTGTTCTGCTGTTCTGTCAGATTCCTGCTTGCTGCGCTCGGCCCGAATAGCATTCGGGCCTACCCCTGTTGATCACTTTCTAATTCGTTCAATAAGTTAACCATATTTGATTCATTAGCATAATACGTTGTCCTTTCAATCGCGTCGGCTAAATATGGTTTCATTTTTTGCAGCCAGTCTGGTCGAGCTTGAATCACGTGCCAACAGAATGCATCAACTTCCCGGAAGCACTCATCATATATCAGGTCTTCAATAGCCTTGATGATTGGCTCTTCATTCAGAGTGAAAACAGCTGATAAAGCTGGCTTATATACTGGGTGATTTAAATCGACCAGTAATTCTAGCAGTTGGCGAGCACACTTATCGGCAGTGGGAGAACCTATATGCTCAATCACGCTCACAATGCCAATATCGTATTTTGTTAGTTGAATTTTTCTGATCGAATTAATTACTTCATACGGATGTTGGCAAAGCCAGTTTTGAATGGAGAGTATTTTCTCATCTTTGCCTTCGTGAGAATTGCCGTCATCGCATGACATAAACAATGTTTGAAGTGCTTGAGTTTTTTTCTGAGCTTCTTCGTCAATATTATTTATCACGGCTGGGTGACCTGTATTCTAAAGTCGGATCGCTTCGAATGAACTTCGAAGTCGTCTTCAGGGGATAGGAAGCTATTAATGTGTTCGTCTGAATGTTAATTCATCTCTCAATCTCTGTCGAACTGAAAATCGGATCTTTGTGGATCGTTCTATTTCACTGTCAGATCCCTGCTCGCTGCGATTGGTCCTGATTTTATTCGGGCTTATCTCTTTTTCTGATGTATTCCTGTGTTGCCAGTCCATTTTTCGTTACCCTAGGGGGTGCTCCTGGTGATGCACTTTCTGACGGTAGTCAGTTCGGCATCCGTTTGGTTTATTTTGTTTCTGGAACCTTTGTTTGCTCTACTCACTTCAACCCAAATGAGAATTGTCGGGTTGAGTAATTTTTTCAATTATGGAGACCTTACCATGCTTCGAAAAATCTCATTAGCCTGTGCGATCAATCTTGCCGTATTATTCTCATCGGCGTCGGCCCATTATCTATGGATCAATGTCGATACAAAATCTGGCGATCGGGGTACAGCCAACTTGTTTTTCGAAGGGGGGCCCGGTCCCGGTGATGGTAAATATTTAGATCCCTTCATCGAACGAGGTACCACCTGGGTTCATACAATTAAAAACAATAAACCGATACCGTTGAAAATGTCGGTTGTCAAAAAACCTGGCAAGCGTTGGTTAGCAAGCGAGCTGCAAGTTTCTGCTCCGCGAAGCATCGACAGTTTCTGCAAATGGGGCGTTTACCGTTATGGCAAAACCGATGTGCTGTTGCACTATTACGGCAAGCACATTGAAGCGGATTCGTTAAAAGACAAAAACTCATTGGCGCGGGCCAGGCAATTAGACCTGGATATCGTACCAACGTTTTCAGATGATAGCGTAGAAATTCAAGTTCTCTGGAAAGGTAAGCCGGCTGCCGGGCGTCCGTTTAAATTACGGGGCGCCGGCGGGTTGAATAAGAATCTCACCACCGACGAAGAGGGCCGCGTGCGTTTCAAGCCGTTGGCCAGTGGTTTTCATTCGATGAGAACCAGCGTCGATGAACCAGAGCACAGCGGTACTTTTGAAGGAAAAGAGCACGACATCGCCCGGCATCATAGTTCATTGACAGTGAACCTAACTGTCGCGAAAAAAAGCAATTAACGCCACGACTGTAACATCCAGTCCTGACCTCGTTATTGTCTCTCCTCTTTATTGTTCTGATCGGCGTAGAGGACGTAGATGTGAGCGTTGCTATCGTTCGCGAGCGTGAGGCGAAGCTGGAGTGAATCAAATAGTGGAAAACGGGATTGCTCATGGAGACGATCTGCGCAGAACACACGCTGACCTATGGAAAACGCTCCAATTGGCCCCTTCCCGGATCGCTCGGGTTGGAAGACGGGAAAAATGTCAACAAATACATACACGTTAGCCTTTGGGGAGGTGGTGGCGTTACAATATCGAAGGTTACGAGTCTGGATCGGTTCCAGGCTCAACCCATATGGGAAATCCCGGCTAGTGATGATCGCTGTGCGCAACTATAGCCTGTTTCGATGACAGCCGATCTCCCAAAGAGGACACGCATGCACGCTGAATTGAGATGTCTCGCAATTCTATCGCTATTGGCCTGCGTGGGGTGCGGCCCGGCTACATCCAAAGAACCCGATGGGCCTTTGCAGTTGCATCTCGCGTCGAACGAGGATGGCAGTCTCAAACAGGTGACCCTCAACGGGCAGAACATTGGCAATGATGACAACTCGTTTCGAAAATTCGAGAGTGCCGTTGCAGAATTCACCCAGAACAAGGCGAGAGCAGAGGCTAGCGAATGGATGGTTGATATCGAGGCCGACGAACAGCTCCGGTTTGAGTTTGTCCATCGCGCAATCGCTTTATGCGCCGGTCATCATGACGAGAAAACGGAAGAATGGGTTAACCGAATTAAGAAAGTCCGACTGGTCATGCCGGAGTCAGATTCCAAACCCGCTGCCCCGCGTGAGTTTTTCATTCACGTCCCACCACAGAGGGGCACCCCGTCCAATGGTACCTTTCCTGATATCGAGGTGCGATTGACGGCGAACGCCGATGGCTCACTAAAGGTGCTGCAGCTGGGACAGGTTAAGTTGGGAAACGACAATCAGGCATTCGATGGGCTGAATCACGAAATCCTGAAAATTATCGGCAAACCGGGGAATCCGATAATCAAAGACCTCGCAGTCGTGATTGATGCCGACATGGCATTGCGATATCAGCACGTCATCCGGGCGGTCAAGGCGTGTAGTGGGCGACCCCACCCCAAAGGATGGATCGTCTACATCGAGAATTTGAAATTCACTGGCATCGGAAATACAAGTGACGATCTTCAGTCGCCGGTCCTATTCGAACAGGTTTTGGAAGTCAACGAGCCCAAAAACGGGAAACCAATAAGAAAGCGGATCGAGGAACCTGCAATCGACATTCCGCGATAAACGACGACATACGTCAAATCAAAGCACCGACGGGCCGGCGACGCACCTGCACCGAATCCCCTCTGACTGCCGATCCGACAGTTGAACCAAGCTGGAAAAAACTCCGCATTTCGCGAACATTGCTGTGAGCGAAATGGGTTTGCGCCCGTGACAATGTGGAATAGCACAAGTCGCTCAGTTCTGATCGGCGTAGAGCGCGTAAATGTGAGCGTTGCTATCTTTCGCGAGTGTGACGCGAATTGAGAATGGTTCGGTGAAGGCAATGTCGGCGCTGTTTTTGGTGGGCCAGATGATTTTCTGGCGTGTGCCGTTTCTGTTGAGTTTCGCAGCGTACTTGCCGGAATAGTTGGCGATTGGTTTGCCTTGGTCATCGATCAGCTCGACGATCGGCGGGGTTCCGGCATTCGCATGGTCAATATTGGCGATCAGGCGGACTCCCTTCTGTTTGGGATGGATCGTGGTGGTGTTAAAAACTGCCTTGGCGCTTTGGTCGACTCGCGATAAATAACCGAAGCCGTCGCGTCGCATCTTCACCACTCCGACGCCGCCACGCGGTGGGAACTTCGGGGCCACTGTCAGATCCCAGGCTCCGTAGTAGATATAGGTTTCGTCGCCGACATGAGCGAAGCCCTGTCCCTGGAGCAGCCCGCCTACGTCCCACTCGCCCACTGCCCCGGCCTTGATGAGCACGTAGTCGCGGATCGGTTCGCGGAAGTGGATGCCATTGTTGCTGATATTGAGGCCGAGATCGATGATGCGATCTTTCCACTCGGGACCGCCCCTCCAGATACCGTAGACGCCGAGCAGCACGTTGTTACGATGCCAGACCGACGAGGGTAAATGCGCTTCCTCATCTTCGGCGGGTTTACCGGGAATGCCGATGGCGGTGCCGCGCATAAAACCGAACGCGGGTGCCTCCTGCCAATGAATCAGATCTGGCGAGCGGTAGGTTGTCATCACCCGCCCGGCCACTTTGCCATCAGGCTGATAGACCCAGGGAGTGACCTGTTGACCGGCGAGGTGATACATTCCCTTCCAGCGAAACAGTCCGCCCTGCTCGAAATGCACAGGTGGCATGGTGCGGTACTCATCTTTGATCTGGCCGTTCTGGAACTCCATCTTCGTCGCACCTCGCCAACGCAACCCGTCTGCGCTGTAGAACGCGACCGATGTGGCGACGTTTTGCTTTCTCTCGGCCAGACGAGTCTGCACATTCATCATCATCTTGAAGCGGCGTGACGGATCGGGATCGTCGGCTTCGTGGAGCACGATCAAGTGGATGGTGCAGGCGTCCGGAGGGTCGACGGCGACCAGATTGTTGTTGGTGTTGCCGCGATAATTGACCAGCCCGAGATTCGGTTTGGTCCAATGAATGCCGTCGTTACTCTCTGCGTAGGCAACGCGCAGACCTGCGTACGCCCTCTTGAAAACAGTATCATCGAGGGCGACGTACCAGAGTTTAAATTTTCCTTCGTGCTCGATCATCGAACCGTAGAACTGCACGCCGCCTTCATCGCAAGATCCTTTTTTACCGATGGGGATCAGCGGATTGTTCGGGTGCTTCTGCGGCGGCGTCATCGTCAGCTTGAGGTTCGATTTCCACGGGATGCTGTGGTCGTCAAAAGAGAACAGGCTGATGTCGTCTTCAGTCGAATCTTCCGCATGTACCGAGGCAGTCAGGGTCAGTGCGATCACGAACAGCAGTAAGCGACTCATGGGGTGCTCCCGGGTTGTATTGAACGGCACTATCGATGTAGGCAGTGACGAACAGAGTGATTTACATTTCAGTGTAACAGTATCCGCAGCATTAGTTTAATGCAGAGTCGGTACAGGTGCTACTCAACGGCCACGCGACCTGGGCTGCTCAGAGTATGGAATTGAATGCCGCTCATTCTTTGATTCATCGCTTGCAGTGCTCTCTGTGCACTTACGGATTATCAGCTCGGGCTTTCTGTGGCTATTGGATATCATTCTTGTTGAATTCGCTGGTGGTTATTCTCGGTTGGGTCGGGGATCTGTGGGTGAATTTTGCATAGTTGATTTTGCTCTGCGTGATGACACATGGGTCGCGCCCCTACAAATTACTTGAGGTCAGCCTTACATGATTTGCTTGTTCTCGTTTTCTATTCTGTTTTTGTTACTAACGGCGGCTAGCGCCGTGCCGCTCAGATATTTGTTGTTGGTGGCTGGTTTGACTGAGGATGATTTTTGTGATCGGCGTGGGGCAGTCAAGTTGAGTATGGTGTTCGAACGGTGGTTGATAGCTGTCGAACCGTGGTTGAACGATGGTTCAAACGCGTCGAAGCGTGACCGAAGCGTGTCGATAACATACGAGATATTGGGAACCGGTGGCGATTTTTCAGGTGAACGTTTTCAAAACAAAGGGACTTTTATAGTAGTGAGAAATTCAGTATTCGCTTTAAGCAGTGTGCAAAAAACTCATCTCGCGCGCGACGCTTATAACGCATATTAGGGATGGAAAACGGGGTGTCAATCGGGAATGTTAGAGCACCTGAAAATCGGGAAGAGTGCCGTTTTTGAAAGATTTGAACGGGTCAAGGCAGAATGTGTTTGCTGAACTGAGAACAGAAGTGAATGGGGATACGTTGTGAACAAAGAGCAGCGATGAAGAGAGTGAGGTCAAATTGAAGGGTGGTTACAAGGCGACTTCGGTTTCATCGGGTGTGGCGAGTTCGGGTAGTTCCTGTTGCATGATTGTGAACATTTCCGCGACTTCAGGTTTGAAAACATCGCCGATGAGGATATCGACGAGATTCGTTTTGAATTGTGGATATTGGCGAAGGAAAGTGCCAAAGCTGAAGCCGGGAGCGTAGAAGGCATAAACAAGTTTGCGGAAATTATCGAGTCCATTTCGATAGCCGGGATACCATTGGCTGAGGCGACTGACTGAGAAATCCTGTGCATCGAAGGCATCGTTGATGGCGTCGGCGATGAGTTCACCAGACTTCAAAGCCAGAAAGACGCCGCTGGAATAAACGGGATCGATGAAGCCAAGCGCATCGCCGGCCAGCATCCAGCCGGGGCCGACCGGTTGAGTGGTGTGGTAGGAGAAATCTTTTGTCGTCATAAATTCGGTAACGGGTTGGGCCTCGGTCAGACGTCTTTTAATGCCGATGCAGCGTTCGACTTCAGCATAGAAAATTTCTTCACTGTTGCCACGTTCTTTGGAGAACATGTAATCCATGTCTCCGGTACAGCCGATGCTGACGACATTATCGGGAAGTGGAATGTACCAGAACCAGGAACGTTTTCCTTCGGTTTGTAAAATGAGGGTGGCGCCTTCGTCGATTCCAGAATCACGGTGTGCATTTTTAAAGTGTGCCCAGACGGTCCCTTTTTTCAATACAGGGTCTGCGACTTTGAGTTTGAGTCGATTGGAGATGAATCCTGTTTGCCCGCTGGCATCCACGACCAGCTTCGCGTGGATGTCGAGAGTTTCCTTTGAACTGAGTTTCAGTTTGACGCCAGTGACTTGTTCTCCTTCGTTGAGAAGTTCAAGAACCTGGGCTCCGGTTTGGATGGTTGCTCCCTGATTGCGGGCATTGTTGACGAGCATCTGATCGAATTCGGCTCTTAAGACCTGCCAGGTTTGGGAGCTTTCATGCTCTTTGTATTTGTTGAAGTAGAAGGGCATTGTTTCGGTGCCTTCTTCCGTAACAAACTGGACGCTGAATTTTTTTGGGAAAGCTGTTTGCTTGAGTTGGTCGATGAGTCCGAGGCGTTTTAATTGCCAATAGGTTTCGGGTATTAAAGATTCGCCTACGTGGAAGCGTGGAAACCGGGCGCGATCAACGACGAGCACTTTTCGTCCCTGTTCTGCCAGAAGTGCTCCTACCGTTGAGCCAGCAGGACCTGCGCCGATTATGATAACATCATATTCCGAATCGAGGTTCGCCTGTTCATTCAGGTTTGTCTGCTTCATGAAGGGCCTTTAGTATTACGAGTCTAAATCTAATTTCGAGCAGCATTTTATTTGGGTTTATAGCAGACGCGCGGAAATTTCCAAGAGGTCAATTGCGGGTTGCTGGTTACAAAAAATAGTTGCCAGACGTCCATAGGTAATTTCGCCTGGCTGAATCTTCATTACTTTGGCCAGTCCGGGGCCTGCGGTAATTCGCAGAACCGCTCCTAAATCAACATGACGCAGGACATTGTGATTGATGAGCACCCGTCCCAGCGGGATATCTCCTGCGAGGATTTCGTCCTTGACGGCCTGGGTGACATAATCAAAATTGAACCTGACGATTCCAAACTGAACGACATCATCGGTACCCGTTTTGGATAAGAGAATGATTCTACTATAAATATTTTCGTCCAGTCGTTGATCCAGCACGGTCACATCAACGGGAGATTGATGATAATCTTCCATTGTCACAGTCATATGATGATTGTGAGCCAGCAGTGTTTTATAGGGGTCTGGCAGTGAGGCTGAGGAAACGTGTTCCGCCTTTTCAAACAGTGGTTGTTCGTTCGGAAACAATTTGACAAGAGCATCGAGTTCGTCTTGTGGGTTCACTTGAGAATGATTTCTTTTTGCTGGAGTTGATCTTTCGAGGATGATCGTGGTGAGTTTCAATCAAATACAACGATAAAAAATTATGTGTATCGAACCATGCGGTGTTCTGGTTCGAAGTATTCTGTCAGTAGGCTGTCGGCCTGAAGGAGGCCTTTGCGTGTGAGTTTTACTTGAGTGTCATCAAAGGTGAGGTAGCCTGCATTTTGCTGATTTTCCAATGCTTCGGAAAATTCTTCTGTTAATTTGACGCCGAACTTATCATAAAAAGGCTGAGTCAAAACGCGGCCTTCTTTGAGTTGCAACACAAATTCGCGGATGAGACGTTGGTGTTCTGTCGGTTCGAGTGCACGATTGATGGGCAGTTTTCCTGATTCCACCGTTTCCAGATAGTCTTCCAGTCGATCGAGGTTTTGATAATGAACGCCTTGCAGATGTCCAAAGGAAGAGACGCCCGTAGCGATGAGATCATTGCCGCGAAATAAGTTATCGCGATAAACGAAGCGATCTGTCTCGGGGTTTTTCACCAGTTCGTTTCCGCTTGCCAGATGATAACCTTTCGATAGTAGTTTTTCGATGGCTTCATTCATCCAGCGTCGTTTGGTGGCCCAGTTGGCAATGGGCGAAGTAATGCCCATCTCTTTGATTTCCTTGGAAATGATCGTGTTGTGTGGTAGTTCCATCTGATAGATGGTGATGTTTTCTGGCGACAGTTCTATTGCTTTTTCGACAGACTCGGTCCAGTTTTCGTCCGTTTCCCCCATCATGCCTGCAATCAGGTCGATATTGACTTGAGGAAAGCCGACTTGTTGAATCCAGTCGTATGCCTTGAAGACTTCGGGAGTCAGGTGAGCGCGTCCGTTGGCTTCGAGTAAAGTATCGTTAAAACTTTCGATGCCCAATGAGATGCGTGTAATACCGATTTCTTTGAGTGTTTGCACTTTTTCAAGATTGAGTGTGCCCGGCTCACATTCAAAAGTGACTTCCTGCGCGGTTTCCCATGAGAGCAGGCTGGAGAGTCGGTCGCGCAGTGAAAGTAATTGTTTGGAGCTTAGGTAGGAAGGAGTTCCCCCGCCGAAATAGGTGAAATCGAGCGTGCGATCTTTAATGGCTTCGACGTTGCTGAGGAGTTCGAATTCGCGTTCTAGCGCCTGGACATAGCGATCGATGGTTTTGGCGTTCTGTTTTTCATAGACACGGAAATAACAGAATTTGCATCGTTTGCGGCAGAAGGGGATATGGATATAAAGCCCCATTGGAATACTGGCATCCGGGCTTTGATGCAATACTTCATGAATTCGGGTGACGTATTCCTGTTTCCACAGTGAAAAAGGAGGGTAGTTCGAAACAAAGTAACTGCCAACTTCGGTTGTACCTGTCGTTTCCAGATCCATAATTCTCTCAAACTTTGATTGTATTTTTAGCCAGCAAACACACGATTAACACTACATTTTGTGTTTACGTATTCTCTACTTCTTATTGTCACTTCTTTCCGAAACAATACAAGGCACCATTTCGGGATTCTGTCCCAATGATCAGATGTCCGGAGCCAATTGCCGGTGAAGCGGTGACGTCGCTTCCTAAATTCTTTTTCCAGAGCATCTTTCCATTTTGCAGGTTGAGTTCGTACAGATTGCCATCAGATGAGCCGATGAAGACACGATTTCCGACAATCACCGGCGAGCTGTCAACCCGGCCGCGTGTACCGTATTTCCAGACCGGTTTTCCAGTTTTCCTCTCGACACAATGAATCTGTTTGTCTCGCCCGCCGGCGACGACATATTCATCCGTGATGGCTGCTGAGGAATGGTAGGGCAATTCTTTAATGGGGTCATTGTAACGCCATTCCACTTTCTGGGTTTTCCAGTTCACCGCGATGATTTCACTGGCATATGTTCCGACATACAGACTCTCGCCCATCAACGCGGGTGATGCAATCAGGTAGGTTGCTAACGGCATCTGGCTGTGTTGCTGGCCTGTTTTGATATCAATCACACGTAGCTGCTCATCGCAACCGGTGACAAACGTGAAATTGTCTACAATGGCCGGTGAGCAATTCACATAGCCGTCTGTTTCAAATTTCCAGGCCAGTGATCCATCGGACTCATTCAAACAATAAAGAAAATTATCGTAGCCACCAAACAGGATTTTTCCGTTGGTGATGTTGGCGCTGCTGATAATTTCGGCGTCGGTTTTAAATTGCCAGAGTTTTTTCCCTGTCAGGCGATCAATGGCATGGAAGATCCCATCTTCATCGCCCAGGTAAACGCCTTTGTCAGTGACCAGCGGAGATGCTTTAAAACCGGGAGCGAATTGATCGGGGTTTGGGTCATCGATGGAACGGTATTTCCAGACTGGTTTCCCTGTTTTTAATTCGAGACATTCCACGTAGCCATTCAAGCCAGCCATATAAACGCGATCGCCGACAATTGCTGCGGTAGATGCGATTCCGTCGGATGAGGTATGTTGCCAGAGAAGTTCCAGTTTGTCAGGCAGTGATGATTTGGCAATTCCCTGTTGCAGATTGCCATTTCGAAAGGAAGCCCAGTTGCCTGGTTTACTTTCGGTTTCAGACACGTTGATGCTTGTGTTATTCTCAGGTTTTTCCGCGGCGCGTGTATTAAAAGTAATAATGACACAGGTGATCAAAACTGCGAAAACCCCGAAGGATAAAGCCTGTTTTTTGAGATCGCTTAAAATGCGCATTCGTACAATTCCCTTAACGAGGATTCATCAACGGGTCGTGGATTAAAATTACCCGTCCACTGTCGAGAGGCTTCTTCAGCGAGCTGATCTATCAGACTGGAGTCGACATTACATTCGGTGAGTGAAGTAGGAGCCCCTGCAGTTGCAATTAATGATTGAATATGTTCTGCCAGTAAATCGGCGCCTGCAGGATCGTGTTGTTCACATAAGCCGATGTCCGCAGCGAGAACTGAATAATATTCGCCGACCAGTTCTGCATTAAATCGAATGACGTGCGGCAGCATAATTCCAATGGCAACACCATGTGTCAGATCAAAATGGGCAGAGAGCGGATTTGCCAGTGCGTGCGTTGCACCCAGCATGGAGTTTTCGATGGCAGCGCCTGCGAAGTGTGCTCCCAACTGCATATTTCCGCGTGCGGTCAGATCGTCGGGGGTTTCAAGCACTTTCGGAAAACTGTTTGCCAAGAGTGACCAGGCGCGACGGCTGAAGAGTTGTGAAATTTCATTTCGTGGTTTCGTGACGAATGTTTCGAGGGCATGGCTTAAAGCGTCGATGCCAGTGACATGTGTCACGGAGCGGGGCATGGTGAGTGTTAATTCGGGATCGAGAATGGCAATTTTGCAGGCGGCTTTTTTATCGCCACAGGCCATTTTCATGTGAGTTTCCGGATGCGCGATGACGGCAAACGACTGTGCTTCGCTCCCCGTTCCTGCGGTGGTCGGGACGGCAATCAAGGGGAGCATTGGTTTGGCTGCTTTACCGACTCCCCAGTAGTCCTGCATCTGTCCGCCGTTGGTCAGGAGGAAGTTGATGCCCTTGGCACAATCCATGCTGCTGCCGCCACCCAGGCCGACGATCAGATCGATCTGGTGGTTGCGTGCGACCTGAAGACCTCGTTCGACATCTTCTGTTGTGGGATTTGGGTGGACATCATCAAAGATGGTGGTTTGAAGATTCGCGTTTTCCAGAGAGGCCACCGCGCGTGCTTCATGGCCGACTTCAGCAAGTCCTTTGTCTGTTACCAGGAGAACGCGTTTTGCTCCCAGTTCTGAAGAGAGTTCTCCCAGTCGGTCTAAAGATCCAGCACCAAAGATAATTCGCGTACTGGGTGCATAATCAAAGGTAGAAAGAGGGGGCCCTGCTTCCTGTTGAGTGTTTAGACTGGCTGACGATTTCGAATCCATGAGAATGATGTTTTCCTTACGTGATCTATCCTGTTCATCGAGCGAATTGAAAATTTACGCGGATGAAACTTTCATGCTTAACTCGTTTCCCTGCTTGTGAAAGAAAATCGAAGTTGTTTGTCATTATGTGGTGTGAAATTTCAGGTAGGTTTAGCCGGTGCGTTAGAATTCAATCGCTGGTCTTCCATTTCGCTTCTCTCTCCATCTAACACCGTAGAAGTACAACAGGCATCGCTTTAATAAAACGAAGCGAGTCACTGTAGTATAATTCTGATCGAAATGGGCGGAGAATTCCAGTAGTCAGCGATGATTTATAGGGAGTTCGGCGGTCTTAACAGGAGTATTATTCATAATTTAGGGGAATCTTAGTCTAAATATAATCTGTTATTGTGGATATAAACTTCCACTGCACGCGGGGTCATAAACCGGACACTTTCATTTTCGTGAACTCGTTTTCTGATATCGGTCGAGGAAATATCCATTCCGGGCATTGTGGCCCAGATGATTTTGGCGAGGACAATTTTCCCAAACTTTTGAGTCAGCTCTGATAGATCTGGTAGACTAATGTTGGGTCGATTGACGCCAATCAGAGTTGCGAGCTCTAAAATTTCCTCTGGTTCACGCCAGGTATGCAGATCTCGGACGGAATCTGCTCCGACAATTAAGAAGAATTCATCATTGGGGTGTGATGTTTTCAGCTGGCGAAGCGTTTCCACCGTATAGCTGGGACCTTCCCTGTGGAGCTCGAGGTCTTTGAGGATGAATGCCGGATGGCCGGCGATGGCAAATTCGAGCATCTCTCGCCTTTGTTTTCCAGTCGAAATCCCTTTGCTCTCCTTATGAGGCGGGCTTCCCGCTGGAATCAACCAGATTTCATCCAGTTTGCATTGTTCGCGACATTGTTCTGCAAGCAGAAGATGTCCAAAGTGCACAGGATCAAAAGTACCGCCAAATATTCCGATACGCATCAGTAAATCGTTTCTATCAATCAGCTGTGCTGAAAGAATCTTTTTTATCGAATTCTCGATAGTCGAGTTTGATCGTTGAGTTCACTCGTTCAAAGAGTTACAAATCGAAGTAACCCTTTTCTTTAGTATATCCTGCTGAGTATATGAGTAAACCGAAGCAACAGAGCCTATTTGAAGAAGATGAACTTCCAGAAAATCCCATGCCCTGGGAGCGGGAGTCTGCGCAGGATCTCTATCTTGCGAAAGTGGTTTTGAATCGTCCTCTGGATCGGGAGTTTCATTACCTGGTTCCTGAAAGTATGCGAGCTCAGCTGAGTGCAGGCTATCGAGTGCAGGTTCCCTTTGGGCGGGGAAATCAATTGATTTCCGGTTATTGTGTTGGTGTGGGTCCTGCCGAGAAAGATCAGCCCAGCGTTCGCTTGAAGACGATTGAAGCGATCCTGGACAGCCGACCGCTATTCGATACCAAAATGTTGAAACTGACGCGTTGGATTGCAGAGCGCTACTTGTGTAGTTGGGGGCAGGTGTTGGAGTGTGTGGTTCCCGCGGGGGTCAAAAATCAGGCGGGTACCCGGATGGTGACGGTGTTTGAATTAGCTCAGACCGATCTTGCTTCCGGTGATGAATTGGCTGAAGTCATCGAAAAGCTGCCAGTCAAGCAGCGTGCTGTTTACGATGTTCTGAGATCTGCTGAGAAACCGCTGACATTGGACGAATTGACTCAGGTGGCGAACTGTGGTTCCGGTCCGATTCAGTCGCTTAAAAAGAAATCATTGATAAAAAACTTACAAAAACGCGTCCAACAATTTGGGAATGGTTATGACGCAGCGCAAGAATTGATAAAAAAAGAAGAGGATTTAGAACTTAACTCTGATCAATGTCAGGCGTTGGATCAGATTCTGGCTGCGATTCGCGATCAGCAGGGTAAGACGTTTTTGCTGCATGGTGTGACGGGTAGTGGAAAAACAGAAGTCTATATTCAGGCGATCCGTGAAGTCGTCAGCTATGGCCAACAGGCGATTGTGCTCGTTCCGGAAATCAGTCTGACCCCGCAGGCGATTCAACGTTTTCGTTCGCGTTTTGAATCGGTGGCGGTTTTGCATAGTCATTTGAGTGACAGTGATCGACATTTTCACTGGCAGAATATCGCAGCCGGGAGAGTGCAAGTCATAGTGGGAGCGCGCAGTGCTGTGTTTGCGCCAGCGCCGCATCTGGGTTTAATCGTAATTGATGAAGAACATGAGACTTCATTCAAGCAGGAAACGGCACCGCGTTATCATGCCCGCGAAGTCGCCCGCAAACGTTCAGAGCTGGAGAGCATTCCTCTGATTCTGGGGTCAGCCACGCCGACTCTGAATTCGTGGTTACGGGTGATCGAGAAAAAAGAGACGTTGATATCCATGCCCAGTCGCGTCAATAACCTTCCGATGCCTGGTGTGAATATCATTGATGTGCGTAATGATGTACAGATCAGGAGGAACGAATCGATCGGGCGGGTTCTGTTTACCGGGATGCAGCATGCATTGGAGACGGGCGGACAAGTCATCCTGTTTTTGAATCTGCGTGGCTATTCTCCGGCGCTCTGGTGCAAGTCCTGTGGGAATTCGGTCAAATGTCCTCATTGTGAAGTCTCTTTGACCTGGCATCGGGATAAGAATCTGGCGGTCTGCCATAGCTGTGATTTTTCGAGTAAGCCTCCGACGCACTGTTCCGGTTGTGGTGCACCGGGGCTGCGCTTTATCGGTGCGGGTACACAACGTCTGGAAGAAGAGGTCAAAGCCAAGTTTCCCGGTTACTCCTGCAAGCGAATGGACAGTGATACCATGCGCGGTGTAGGCAGCCATGCCAAGGTTCTGAATGCATTTGCTGCAGGGGATGTTGATATCCTGCTGGGAACTCAGATGATCGCTAAAGGACTGGACTTTCCAAATGTGACTCTGGTGGGTGTGGTTGATGCCGATACGATGTTGCATCAGCCCGATTTGTTTGCCTCGGAACGAACATTCCAATTAATTGCGCAAGTCGCAGGCCGTACGGGGCGGGGAATGCAGGGGGGGCGTGTCTTTGTGCAAACCGCATCACCAACCGAGCCGGCGATATTGAAAGCGGCAGAGCATGATTTTCTGGGATTTGCCCAACTCGAACTGGGACATCGAAAAGAGATGCAGGCTCCCCCTTATTCACATTTTGCACGTGTCATATTGCGTGGTCCGCAGGAAGAACGTGTGTTGGCTTTTGCGAGAGAATTATCTCGGGTATTACTTGAAGCCGCGTCTGAGAAAAAACTGGACATCCAAATATTAGGACCTGCTCCCGCTCCGATTATCAGGCTTAAAAAGAATTTCCGCTATCATTTTCAGTTAGCTGCTGTGAATGTAGAAGAAATCCTACAGCTTTGGCAGGAAATCGCTGGTAAGTTGCCACACGAAAAAGGAATTGATTACATCATCGACGTTGATCCGGTTAACATGCGATAACCAGAGATCTGACCAGCAAGATCCGCTTCCTTCGTCAGCTTCAGCGTTTCAAGATTGCAATCGGTGGGAATAGTGGTTTGAATGGGAGTGTTGTGTTTCCGCATTGATTTGATCTGTCATCAAAGACTCAGACGCGAAATTATCTAATTTAATTCTACGAGGAAGATCCAGAATGATCGCCCCCGAAACAGAGCATCGATTTCGATCATGGTTGGCTGTTCCTTTAATTTGCCTGCCGTTGGTCTTTCAGGTCTTCACATTGCAGGCACAAGAACCGAAGAATTCTTCTTATGGTATTCAGGAACGAGTTTCGTGGACCACATCGCGGATAAAAGGGACTCCCGAACCCTCGTTACCTTATGAGACTGAGCGTGCCTTTCCCAATCTGAAATTTAATCAACCACTGGCGATTGCGACTGCACCTAGCCAAAAACGTTTTTTTGTTGCAGAGAGAAAAGGGAAGATATTTTCATTTCCCTATGAAGATCAAAAGACTTCACAAACAGATCTGTTCTTTGATCTCAAAGAGCGTGTCAAAGATCTTAATGAAATTTATGGTATCACATTTCATCCCCAGTTCGAGAAGAATCGCTTTGTTTACATTTGTTATGTATTAAAAGCCGGTTTGCAGGAAGGGACACGCGTTTCCCGATTTAAGGTTTCGGAAACGGATCCGCCCCGATGTGATCCGAACTCGGAAGAGATAATAATCAACTGGTTATCCGGCGGTCATAATGGAGGCTGTCTACGATTTGGTCCTGATGGTTATCTTTACATTTCGACCGGTGACGGGGGACCGGCTTCGCCTCCCGATATTCATAATTCCGGTCAGGATGTCGGCAATCTTCTATCCTGTGTGTTACGTATCGACGTCAATCGTGTGGGGAAAGATCGCTTTGGCAAAGATCGACTCTATTCCATTCCTTCAGATAACCCGTTTGTCAATGAACCGGGGGCGCGACCAGAAATCTGGGCCTTTGGTTTTCGTAATCCCTGGAAGATGTGTTTTCATCCTGAGAATGGTGATTTATGGGTAGGCGATGTGGGTTGGGAATTGTGGGAACTGGTGTATCGCGTGGAGAAGGGGGGGAATTATGGCTGGAGCATTCGGGAAGGGCGTCAACCGGTTAAGCCTGGAATGAAAATCGGTCCGACTCCGATTCTTCCGCCGACGGTTGAGCATTCGCATCGTGAAGCGCGTTCGATTACCGGCGGTTATTTTTATGGTAGTTCCCGATTAAAAGGGTTGCAGGACACTTACGTCTATGGAGACTACTCAACCGGCAAACTGTGGGGGCTTCGCTATGGGGATCAACGTGTCAATTGGCATCAGGAGCTGGCCAACTCGAAGCTGAAAGTCACGGCTTTTGCCATCGATGATACCGGCGAAGTTTATATCGTTGATATTCAAGGCGGCGGCTTTCACCGTCTTATTCCGATTACGAAATCAGAACACAATCCGGATTTTCCGACTCAGCTCAGCCAGACGGGGTTATTTCAGTCAACGGCTGCACATGAACTTGCGCCGGGGGTGATTCCCTATTCCATCAATGCTCCTGCCTGGGCCGATCATGCGACTGGAGAGAGGTTTGTCGCTTTGCCTCCGGAGACGACCATCGCAATCTCGAAAAAAGGAATATGGAATTTTCCGAAAGACAGTGTTTTGATGAAAACGATTTCATTAGAGACCGAACTTGGAAATCCACAATCAGCGCGTCGACTGGAAACGCAGTTGTTGCATTTTAATGGTGCACGCTGGATGGGATACTCTTACCGTTGGAATGAAGAACAGACTGACGCTACTCTGGTTGCTTCTGAGGGAGAGACGCTGAAGTTTGAGGTCAGCACACAGACAAAACCTGTTAAGAAACATCAAACAGAGTGGCATATTCCCAGCCGTACCGAATGTGCGGTCTGTCATACGCCTTATCAGAACCACCTTTCAGTATTGTCCTTTGAAGAAGCACAATTGAATCGTAGCCAGAAGTACGGCGATGTCGTCGATCATCAATTACGGACTCTGGCGCATATCAAAGTATTACCGGAGTCGGTCTGGACGGATTCGAAAGGGACCAAGTCCCATTATCTGGTTGATCCTTACGAATCCTCTGCTGCATTAACATTGCGTGCGCGATCTTATCTGCACGCGAACTGTCGGCACTGTCATCGAAATAATGGGGGGGGCGGTTCCACAATAGAGCTTGATGCCTCTTTAAAACCTGACAGAATGAAAGCGGTTGGAGTGACACCGACGCAGGGGAAATTCGGAATTCAGGATGCACAAGTGATTTCGCCCGGCGATCCCTTTCGTTCGGTATTGCTCTATCGGATGAGTAAACTCGGAAAGGGACGGATGCCTTACTCTGGTTCCTCTCTCGTGGACCCGAGGGGGACAAGATTGATCAGCGATTGGATCGCAAGTTTTCCACCGAGATCCGATTACCGTTCTGGTACTGTTTCAAGATTACGAAACCGCCAAGAAAATCTATTGCATGAATCCATTCAGATTGCAGATCAGGATTATGTGAATCAGAAACTTCAGGAAATTCTGGGGAGTACCAGTGGTGCCCTGTATTTACTGGACTCGTTCGAACGAATAGCCATGTCAGACGAAATGAAAGATCAGATCGTTTTACTGGCGACTCAGGGAGGAAACCCTCTTGTTCAAGATTTATTCGAGCGATTCCTGCCGGAAGATCAGAGAATCAAGCGCCTGGGAGTCAAGTTTGATCAGAGTGCCTTGTTGTCTGTAGAGGGAGATTCACGCGAAGGGAAAAAACTGTTTTTTGAAATGGCGGGGCTGCAGTGTCGGAATTGTCATCGTGTTCATCAACATGGGAAAGAACTTGGTCCCGATCTCACGCAGATTGGTAAAAGGCTCTCACGAGCGGAGTTGCTTGAGAATATCATTCAGCCATCTAAAAAGATTGATGAAAAGTATTACACTTATGTGATCGAAACCCGTTCTGGGAAATTACACACTGGTCTGCTGATCAAAAAAGATAAATCTGGTTTGACTATCAAGGATGCGAAAAATGAAACAGTTCAGATCTCTCATGATGAGATCGAAAATGTTGTAATCCAGAAGAAATCCATCATGCCCGATCAGTTATTACGTGATCTGACGATCGAACAGGCCTCTCACCTGCTGGCTTATCTTGAATCCTTGAAATAACTGATTATGGAATCACTGTTCTTTATACTTACGAGTGCTGAATCATATAAAAAAGTCTGGTTTTTAATTCACATTTCCATATAATTCAGGTAAGTCGCTTTTGAGTTCCCTCCTCTGACTGCCACCCTAGACGCTCTAAAAAGAAATGTTCCCACCTGTTCTGGCCGTTGCCTAAAAATCATTTGATCATTGAGTAAAAAAATGACAATACAATTTGATTGTCCCTATTGCACATCCACCTTGAAAGTACCAGATGCGACAGCTGGTAAGCAGGGAGATTGTCCGCGTTGTGGCACGAAGCTGGTGATTCCCAATCCGCTTGCAGAGGGAGCACAAGGCGCGTCGGTGTCTCCTGCAGAAAATGAGATACCTCCGGCCCCACAACCAGCTGTTGAACCGTCGCCTACACCAGAGCAATCGGTTGTTCAGGCTGACGACTCAGCCGTGGAGCCTGCTGAATCGAGACCGATGACGAGTATGACCTCACTTTATTTACGTAAGCGACGGTCATCGAATCTGGGCGGTATTCTACTTTTTGTCTTTTTCTTTAGTCTGATGCTGGGAATCGCGGGGTATTTTTACTGGTTCTATGGTCCCCGTCTCGAAGGGCATCTGGTAGCAGCTCGGTTAAATTCTGAAACGGCAAAGCTGGAGCAACGGTTGCAGTCCTCAGGGTTAGAACTGTCTGACGAAATGATTCAAGCGGTCAATCTAAGTCTGAAAACAGTTCCCCGGCGCGTGAAGAGCGATTTATTGGAGATGTTATTTTATGGGGCCGAAAAGGGAGGCTTGAATATCCGATTGAAGCCGGGTGCGAAGACAGAACTGGTTCGTGTAGATCTGATGGGTGATCCTGCACTGATGGATTACATCAGCAAAAATGGGGTGGAGTTGGATCAGCCCCGGCTCGTAGAATTTCAAACTGAACTGAAACGGTTTTATACCGACTGGTACCAATTCCTGGAAACAGGGGAAGCCATGCCGGACCTGATTCACTATCGAAACAAGGTGGGCTTGAATTCCATGATGGGAGGCCTGGGTTATCATATAGAAGCCCGTGTGAATAATAAAATTTATCCCTGTGTGCACGATGATTTTCAAGGGGGCCTGTATTTTCTGGTACCTAAGGGGACATTACAATTCAATATTCTGGGACGCAAAATGGAGAATGGATGGACGCCGTTTCCTGGAAAGTACGTCGTTCAAGTCACTCAGCAATATCCAAGTTCGTCTGAATAAATGTGGTTTACAGAAAATCAACCACCACTGAATCAGCCAGCAGACAGCCTGCTGGCGTCAATCGGACGTGAGTTGCTGTTTCCTCCAGAAAACCTGCAGCGACATATTTCTGGATTGCTGCCTGCGATAAGTCGTAGAGATCAAAACCATAACGAGCAGCAAACTCAGAGACGTTGATACCGGCGCGGCGTCTTAAACTGAAAATGATCGCTTCGCGAGCACGATTCTCAGGCGACAATTCTTCCTGATCTGCGATGGGTGATTCTCCCGCATTGATTCGTTTCAACCAGGTCACGACACTCCGGTGGTTTTGTCGGCGGATCCCATTCAGATAACTGGCAGCGCCAGGACCAAAACCAAAATAGGGATGTCCGGTCCAGTAAACTTCATTGTGTCGACATTCATATCCGGTGCGGGCAAAGTTAGAAATTTCGTAATGCTGTAAAGCATTAGATTCCAGATATTCCAGCGACCATTCATACATGACGCCCGCGAGATCTTCCTCGGGTAAAATAAAGGCACCTGCTTTCTGTTGGCTCCAGAATGGGGTTCCCTTTTCAATGGTCAATCCATAAGTCGAAATGTGTGGAATGTTGAGTTGCACTGCAGCAGCGAGAGACGTTTTCCAGCATTCCAGTGTCTGGCCGGGGACGGCAAAAATGAGATCGAGACTGACATTTTCAATTTGAGATTGCAGGGCTTGCACAATATCAAAAATCTGTTGAGGTTCGTGGTCTCTTTCCAGAAACTTTAGGACTTGTGCATCGAAGGATTGCACACCCAGACTGACGCGGTTCACGCCGGATTGTTTCAGGAAGTCAATTTTTTCATCAGTCAAATTCAGCGGATTGGCTTCAATACTGAATTCATAATCATCTGCTAAATGAAAATGAGAGGAAACGGCATCCAATAATCTTTGTAGTTGATCAATGCTGAGATGCGTAGGTGTGCCACCACCTAGAAACAGGGTCTTCAGTTCGATCCCATCGCCGAGGTCAGACAATTGCTGTTCCATCGCTTCCAGATAGGCATCGATCAGATGATCTTTTTGTGCAACGAGTGTGAAGTCGCAATAGCCGCATCGATGCAGGCAGAAGGGGATATGAAAATAAGCAGAGCTGGGAATTTCCTGTTGTAACACAAGCATGAATCCGCTGGCAGTGTCGTCGTGCTGAAGTTTATTGAGAGAGGACTTCGCTAAACGGCGCATCACTGAAACTCAATGCAGCCAGGACATGAGCCAAAGTTAAAATCGCATCGCATGTGGGAACCGTCTCCTGGAACCAATGATATCCAGTCTGACTTCCCACGTAAACGGCCTGCAGTTTCTGCATTTGAAGATAAGAATCTGCCAGCGTTCCATTGTGCGTGTGAATGTTCCATCCGGGTGGGATGTCTGTGATTTTTTCCTGAGTTTCCTGGTCCAGAACAAATACTTTCTCTGCATGTTCGGCTGCCATTGCTTTCATTAAGAACTGTGAAACCAGATGGTGTGGCAGGAGAGAACCTGTTTGATCAAAAAATGCACAGCAACGACTGTCATCGTCAATCATCATTCCCAGATCAAAGTCTCCAGATTGTAAATGGCGGCTCAATTTAAGCACATCCGGATCTGATGAGTTGAGCAAGTCACGCTTTTGATGGGGAATGTCTATCCAGGAGAGCTGGCAGGGGAGTTTTTCAAATAGCGAATTGAGCGTCTCTCTCACCAATCTTAAGGAGCAGGCGATTGAAATTTTCAGAGGCCTTAGTGCATGGAAATGTTTACTGTACTGGGCGCGATAGGATTCCAGTGGATGAAATGTTCGTTGTGAGCCGGGCTGTCGTGAAGCTCTGCCAAATCCGATTCGGATGATGTCCTGGATTTTTTCCAAACCATGTCCTATAGAAACGGGCTGTGAATTCTCTATCAGAAAGTCGAGCCCTGTATTTGAAGGTCCACATTGTGATCCTGTGACCATGATGGCGCCTTGTGCCTGTAAATGAGTCATCGCGAATGAGAGCATCGCGGGTACGGTCAGCCCGAGGTCAATCACCCTGCAGCCATTTCTACGCAGAGCGCTGGCAACGCCTGTAATGATGTCGGGTGAAGAAGGGCGTTCGTCAAAGCCGATGACCACACTGGGGCCTCGACTTTTCTCCGAATTGAAAAGTGGACGTGTCTGATCTCTTTTAGGAATCGCATGTGGCGCTGTTTTCTGAGGCGCGATGCCTTTTAATGGCAATGATTCCCAGAGCATATTTGAAAAGGCACCGGCGATGTGTGCTGCTTGAGTACGATTGATTTCGTTCAGATAAACGCCGCGCACGCCTTCGTCGGTAAACAGGTCGTGAGTGGAGACGCTCTTTATTTGTGTTTGCTGCAGTCGTTTGACCGTTTGAGGTGATAGATTTCCCGTTTGATCCCGGTGAGGACATTCACGGCATTTTGGATTAAAGGCTGCTAATCGCGACAGATGGATTGCTTTTGAAATGGGATAGTCTTCTCCCGGACACTGAAAAAACAGTTCGGCTGTCTGCATTAATACTGGCAGTGGCTGTTGTGGAGGGAGGGGTGACAAACCGGGAATCGGTATCTCTGAGGTTTCTTTGTTTCCAGTGTGAGATTCTGATTTCAGTGAAATAGTATTCATCTCCCAATGGATTTGTTTCTTCAATTTGCAGGAACCTCGGGTAGCGTCACTCGAATTCAATTGCAAAATCGAGTGTAATATCAGATAAACAATCTCGGAGGCGATATCCCTGGATGGCTTAAATTCGAGCGTCAATTTACGTTATCCCAATGTTTCAGGTCAATAAGAGTTATTTATGAGCCAGCATGTCACCGAACTTCTATTAAATCCTGCCCGGTATGAATTTGGTCCGATTGTTGTCCTGTATGGTGATGATCGGTATATGAAGCAGGAGGCAATTAAGGCGATCGAGCCCCTGGTACTGGGAGAAGACGAAGATACGAGTATCACTCGGTTCGATGGAATTCGACTAGCGAAAGAGAACGATGTCTCTACCTCGGCTCTACCTTCTACCCTGTTTGACGAGCTGAAAACCGTTTCCATGTGGGGAGATAAGCGTCTGGTGATCGTAGACGAAGCGGAAAAATTCGTGAGTGCTTTTCGTGGTATGTTAGAAAAATATCTGGATGCTCCCTCGAAGAGTTCGCTGTTGATTCTGGATGTGAAATCGTGGAGCAAAGCGACACGATTAGCCAAGCGCGTGGCAAAGATCGGGTTGGATTTCGAGTGTAAAGAGCTCAAAGGGGGGCAACTGGCAAAATGGATTTGCGAGACGGCTACTCAATTGCACCAAAAGCAGATCTCACGCGATGCGGCGTTATTGTTGATCGAACTGGTGGGAACTCAATGTGGACAAATACATCAAGAATTAGAAAAGTTATCGACATTTGTCGGCGAGCAGCCTCGGATTGGCCCCGATGATATACGGGCTGTGGTGGGTGGTTGGAAGGCAGAGACCACCTGGGCCATGACCGGAGCCATTCGTGATGGCAACATCGGCAATGCACTGAAGTACCTGGATAACCTGCTAGTCGCTGGTGAAGCACCACAAAAAATTCTGGGCGGATTGACTTTTGTGTGGCGAAAATACTTTAAAGCCGCTCAGCTGGCAGTGCAGGGTACCCCTTTAAAACAAGCGTTAAAAGAAGCTGGTGTCTTTCCGCGCGAAATCGATAGTTCAGACCGTTATCTGCGCCGATTAAGTCGTCAGCGTGCAGAAAAAATCAGCCATTGGTTGCTTGAAGCGGATCTTAATCTCAAAGGGAACAGCCGTCTTGCGCCGCGGTTAGAGTTAGAACAGCTTCTCTTTCGGCTCAGTGGTAAACCTTAATCGCGAGAATTTAATGGGTTCAAAAAACCGGTGACCACTGGTGATATCCACAAACTACCTTTCAAAATTCTTTATTTCTGGCCGGAATGAATCTTGCCTTGAATATGGCACAGGGGTATAACTCAGCGTTGATAAGGTTTTTGCGAAGCTCATTGACACTGTTTTAACCTTGCAGTGATTGTTAAAGTTTCGTAATTCTATTGGGATCGCAGACGCACATTGAGGTGAAGCATGTCGTCCGAACTCGTGGGTCCAGGTGATGATGCATCCAGCATTTATGAGGAAGCTCCTCTGGAAGCGGATCGTCACAAATGGATCGAAAGCCAAAAGAATGGCTCTGATCTCGGCAAACTCGCTATTTCCGATTGGTATACAAACCACTGGTACTATTTTTGTATTGGGAAAAGGATTGAGCATCTATTGGGTAATCGCTGCTGGCAGGAATTCAGTGAAACTCATTTTGGGTTTTTGAAATCCCTTCAGTTAGAAGATGATCTACTGGCAGACCGAATTCTTGATCGTATATTTTTGATGCGAATGGAAAATCTTGACATCATTATTTGGGCCAGAGAATGGAACTTAGAGCTTGAGCGTGTGATGGATATTCTCGAATTAATTGATATCAACTCCGCTCGTCTTGAACCAGTTTTATCCTGATTCAAATAGTGAATAATGGATGATTCGAAACCACCTCCGCCCTCTCAGGAAGATCAATCTCAGGTGGTTGCCGTCGAGCGTTTGCGCGGTCTGTTCCGAGGTCTTCGCGTTGTCAGCCTGTTGACCCTGTTGAGTCGTATTCTTGGTATGGTCCGGGATATCGGCATGGCGACGTTGTTCGGCAATGGTCCGATCATGGATTCCTTTTCCGTTGCTTTCAAATTACCCAATCTCATGCGGCGACTGTTGGGTGAAGGTGCCCTTTCAACGGCATTTCTTCCGACCTATATTCGGGAGCATGAACAAAATGGTCGCGCGTCTTCCTGGCAGTTGGTTACGGCGGTTCTGTTCTGGTTGATGGTTTTTTCCACTTTAGTGGTAGCAGCTGGTGAAACGCTTCTCATTATTTTGAGTACCACGGGAGATCCGGGATCGGAAGCACAACTTTTGTATTGGTTATCTGGCCTGCTGTTACCCTATTTGATTTTGATTTGCCTGGCTGCTCAGATCAACGCCACATTACACGCACTCAATCATTTTTCCGTTCCTGCACTCCTCCCCACAATTTTGAATCTCTTCTGGATGGCAGGCATCTGGCTGATCGCGCCGTTCTTTGCTGAGCCACATACAAAAATTACCGTCATTTGCGTTTCGATTCTTGCGGGAGGCGTCTTTCAATTATTATTGCCATTATTGAAATTGTTTCAAATGGGTTATCGTCCCCGGATGAACTGGCAGAGAGGATTTACACAGGTTCAAACCATCGCAGCGATCATGGCACCGATTGTTGTGGGATTATCCATCACGCAACTCAATACGTTGATTGACAGTCTTCTGGCGTGGGGAATGGCTCAACCGGAAGGAGTGCACGCTGATGCCTCTGCTCTGAGTCTTCCCTTCTGGCAGATCTTTGAGTCGGGAACAGCCTCCGCGCTCTATTTTGGTCAAAGGATGTATCAGTTTCCTTTGGGAGTATTCGGTGTGGCGCTGGGAACGGTTCTGTATCCCCGGCTTTCCAGGCACGCAGAAAGAAAAGAGGGAGACTTATTACGTCAGGATTTATTGTTGGGACTGCAACTGGTACTGGGAGTGGGATTGCCTGCCAGCATGGGGCTGTTTTTAATGGCAGAACCATTAGCATTGCTCTTGTTTCAATATGGTGACTTTAACGTATTTGACGCATTACAGACTGCTGAAATGATTCGCTACTATGGCATCGGCGTTTTTGCTTTTATGGCAGTGCTGATCCTGAATCGTGGGTTCTATGCGATTGGTGATACGCGCACTCCGGTCAAGATTGGTGTGTTGATTGTGCTTTGTAATCTCAGCTTGAATTTGGTTCTGATCTGGTGGCTGAAGGGGAAAGGTCTCGCGCTGGCGACTTCTTTGTCTGCGATGATTCAGGCTGGTTTGAGTCTCTGGCTCATCAGAGAAAAAGTGGGGGCGCTTGACCTTACAAAAATCCTGGACACCTTCCTGCGGAGCTCCCTGGCAACGATTTTGATGGCGGTAATCATCATTCTGGAATTGCAGATGATTTCCGCTGCGGACGACTTTTTATATCGTTTGATGCGTGTTTTTATTCCCGTGTTTTCCGCAGTCGCTTTGTATTTGCTGTTAGCACGCATGTTGGGGTTAGATGAAATCATGACACTGATGCGTTCTGTTAAGAAACCGGTCGACAAGGAGTAGTTTTCCTGTTGGTCTCAATGAACCAAGCCAACAAGAGGAACCAAGCCAACAGGAGATCAAGACACATGTTCGATTTTCTCGTCTGGTGTTAATATGTTGGTTGGAATCAGAATAAGAAAAGCCTTCCAGAGAGTTCCGGAAGGCTTAACTGAAATTGATTTAATCTGTTTTTAAGTAATGACACTGATTTAGAATTCACCGATAACTTCACCGCCGCTGCGGGTACTCAAAGCACGGTAGGTATCCAGATCAATATTCTCACTGATTGAGCGTGTAGAACCATCCATCAGCAGGACATGTACGATGCCGATGTGATAGCTGCGGGCAGTGACAGCAGCATAAGTCGGGCTGGTACATGACTTGGCTTCCCGGCAGGATGTGTAGTCACCTGCGTTTAAGGCACCGCTGGCACCTGGTACAGAAATTTTGGTATTGGGAGTCAGAGTGGTGGTAAAACCTGTCTGGTGAACGCGACCATCGACCCATTCTGTATGTCCACTGTTGCCTTTGTTTGAACCGCCGCCACTGATTAAGGAGTCGATTCCGCTGGCAACACTGGGAGTAGTAGATGTACCGGTATCCCCATCTCGATTATAGGCAGTAAACGCTTTGACTTCGGCGAAACAGAGTGTGTTACTCATACCATCTGTGAAATCGCGTGGCTTCGTTTTGCTGTTCGGATAAAACGCACCATCGCCACCACTCAGGTTGGAATTGGTAAAGACCCGCCATGTTCCACCATTGTATCCATAGCTGACTGGATAGTGTTCCGGTGCACCGGCGGAAGTCAGGCGTGTCTTGTCATTTACTTCGCTGGGACACATGAAGAAAGGAGTCCGCGTATAAGCAATGCTGAGGTCGGCTTGGTTATCGTAGGTTTTAGTAAAATCGATTTTGTTAAACAGATTCGCGCCATCTGCATAGGGGAGAATACGTGCATGAATTGACCACTGACCCCCTTCGGTGTATCCACCGGCCCCATCAGGACCGACGCAGAAGGCAGGCGGGAATACTGTGAACGCACTTTGGTAATTGTGTAATGCCAGCCCAATTTGCTTCAGATTATTTTTGCATTGACTGCGACGAGCCGCTTCACGTGCCTGCTGCACTGCAGGCAGCAGGAGCGCAATAAGAATCGCGATGATGGCGATGACCACCAGAAGCTCAATGAGTGTAAATCCGAGATTGCGTTTCCCGTGTTTCCCGTGTTTCCCGTGTTTCCCGTGTTTCCCGTGTTTCCCGTGTTTCC